>ERZ779737.2087-NODE-2087-length-13805-cov-4.688655_pt1 | contig 13805 bp, 13 predicted proteins | sample MGYA00511889_ERZ779737 | MGnify/ENA primary metagenome ERZ779737 (study PRJEB29588, sample SAMEA2163575) | human gut metagenome | biome: human gut; feature: human-associated habitat; material: faeces | place: Denmark | collected 2008/2010 ...
AACTTTATAAATTAATTATATAAAACACCCCCCCCAGGTTGTCAATATTTTTTATTAATTTTAACAAACTTTTAAGGGTATTTTATTATAATTTTATTTTATCATAATAATACGAAAATTATTGTTGGTAATTTTTACCAATTAAAAAAGTAAGATTATAAACTGTCCAACTTTTGTGGTTCAGTTCAATCTATGATCTTACTTTTTTTATTGGATTATATTTAATAGGATACATACTTACAATATCTTTAGTACCTGGAATACATCCTACTATTAAATAATTTTCTCCATTTAATCCTACATTATCTATATTAAGGTAATATTCATCAAATATATTTGTATAAAAATAATTATCTTCATTTAACATATTAGGAACATTATTAAATAAATATTCTACATCAATATTATTAGCAAATACTGTATGTATATTTTTATTATATATATCTTGATATACATGTCTAAATATATGAGTTAAAGCACAAGATTTATCATATTCTTCTAATTGTCTTTCACGATATCCTATACTTTGTTTAACATTAATTTTTTTATCAAGTTTACTATTTAAAAATATACTTATTGCATCATAATGATATTTACAATCCTTATTAAAAATTAAGTTTTGTTTTAATTTTAATAATTTTTCATAAGCTTCTTCATACTTTCTTTCATGTAAATCCATATTAATAAGATTTATTAAAGCATAAGGATTATTACTATAATTATAAGCTTTATTTAATAATTCTTTTGCTTTATCATATTCTTTTTCTGCTAAATATACTCTTGCTAAAACAGTAAATGATGTGTTTCTTATATAAATATTATCTATTTTACTTAACTGATATTTAGCTTCTTTTATATTTCCCATATAAAGTTCTATTTTGCCTAAAGTTGTATATATATCTATTTTATTATTTGTATATTTTTTTAACTCTAAAGTAATCTTTTTAGCTAATTCATACTCATTCATTGCAATAAGTTTATTAACATACATTACCCCAATTTCTTCTTTTTTAGTTTTTTTCCATTCTCTTTTTAATTCTTCAACTGTCTTTTCCCCTGAATACATAAATTTTAACCTTCCTTAATACCATTTATTATTTTTTCTTTTAATTCTTCTTCTTTATTATTTAATAAAAACTCCATTGAATCTTTCTTAGCTTGTAATAATATTTTATAATCTTCTTTTATATCTGCTATTTTAAATGTCATATCTCCACTTTGTTTAGTTCCAAAAAGATCACCATGTCCTCTTATTTTAAAGTCTTCTTCACTTATTTCAAATCCATCATTAGTTGTTGTCATAACATTTAATCTTTCGCTATCATAATCACTTATTAAAATACAACTTGATTCTAAAGCACTTCTTCCTACTCTTCCTCTTAATTGATGAAGTGTTGAAAGTCCAAATCTATTAGCATCAAATATAACCATCATTGTAGTGTTTAAAACATTTACTCCTACTTCAATTACTGTTGTACTTATTAATATTTGAATTTTATTATTAACAAAATCTTCCATTATTTTATCTTTTTCTGTTTGTTTTAATTTACCATGGATTATACCAACATTGTATTTTTCTCCAAAAGCTAAATTCATTTTATCCTTAAGTTCATTAACTGTAGTTAAATCAAGTGTTTCACTTTCTTCAATTAAAGGAGCAATAACATATATTTGATGATTTTTTAATAGTTCTTCATACATCATTTTTAATACATCTTTTATTTCACTATAACTTTTTAAATATGTTTTTATAGGTTTTCTTCCTTTTGGTAGTGTTCTAATTGTAGATATATCCATATCACCATATAATGTTAATGCATAAGTTCTAGGTATTGGTGTTGCACTCATATATAAAACATCAGGCATTATTCCTTTATTTTGTAAAGATGTTCTTTGAAGTACACCAAATCTATGTTGTTCATCTGTTATTACAAGTCCTAAATTTTTATAAACAACTTCTTCTTGAATTAAAGCATGTGTTCCTACAACCATATCTATTTTCCCAAGTTTTAATTCTTCATGAATTAAATCTTTTTTATTTTTAGGCAATGATCCTGTTAATAAGGCAATATTTACATTTAAATCTTTTAATATTTCTTTCATTGTTTCATAATGTTGTGTTGCTAAAATTTCTGTTGGTACCATTAAAGCACTTTGGTAACCACTTAAATAATTAGCTACCATCGCAATTATAGATATAATAGTTTTACCACTTCCAACATCACCTTGTAATAATCTATTCATTCTTCGTTTTGAAGTTAAATCCTCTAATATTTCATTTAAAACTGTTTTTTGATCTACTGTTAATTCATAAGGTAAACTTTTAATTACTTTATCTAATTTTTCTTTATCAAAGTCTTTTTCTATACCATCTTTTATATTTTTATTTTTTAATTTTAAATAATTAATCTTAGCCATATAAACAAATAATTCTTCATATTTTAATCTAATACTAGCTTCTTTTAATTTTTCCTTTGTTGAGGGGTTATGAATTATATTTAATGCTGTTTTTTTATTTAAAAAATTATATTTTTCAAGTAAATATTTTGGTATATAATCTTCTAAATCATTACCATATTCCATTAAAGCAGTGTTAATAAATCCTGAAATAGCTTTAGAATTAAGTCCTACAGTTCCATGGTAAACAGCTTCGATTTTTTCACCCTTAGGTAAAAGTCCCATCCTTATCTCTGATGCTAAAATTACATTTTTATTTTTTTCATATTTACCAAAAACTGTTATATTTGTACCTACAAGTAACTGATTTTTTAAATATGCTCTATTAAAAATAGATACTCCTACAATTTCTTTCGTAGATGTTGCTAACCTAAAATTCATTTTATTAAGGTTACCTTTAAGTCTAACTAAAATAGGAATCATTTCAACTTTACCATCTATTATTACTTTATCATCTTCACATTTTTCTTTTAAATTACTACGTTTTATAAATTCATATCTATAAGGATAATGGGTAACAAGATCATCAACAGTATTTATATTTAATTTTTTTAATAACATTGAAGTTCTACTACCAACACCTTTTACTTTTTCAACCGAAATCAAGTATACCACTTCCTTTTTCTCTAAGATTATACCACAAAAGATTAAAAAAATAAAGAAAAAGACTAAAACTTATTATTTTAGTCTATTCTAAAACATCTCCTAGTGATTTTTTATTTTTTTCATAAATAAATAATTTATCATAATTATCTACTGTTGCAAGAAATACATTATCTAATTTTATATTTCTTTCTTTTAATTTCTTTTCTAACCATTTTTTATCTTTATTTATATTTTTTAAGTTTTTTTCCATTATATGGGAATCTATTATAACATTAGCACATAAGCCATCTTGTTTTATTTTTAAATTCATATTTTCATTTGTAACAGGACTACTTCCCGCTTTAGGCAAAAAACTTATTCTTCCATTAGCTTCCATAATAGCATAATAAATATCATCAATATTAAAATAGCCACTACTTCTACATTCTTGCAAGAAATCATTTAAATCAAAATTAACTCTTCTTAAATTATCTTCGATTATTTCACCCTTTTCTATAATAACTGTAGGAACTCCTGTAAAAAATCTTCTTAGTTTTATACTTTTCATAGTAATTCTTGAAATAAAATACGCAATTACTCCAAAAAATATTACAGCAACAGTTCCATTTAAGTAAGGGGAATCTGTATTTATTGTCATCTCAGCGGCAAAATTACCTATTGATATTCCTATAACATAATCAAATAAACTAAGTTGTGACACTTGCTTTTTTCCAAGAAGTTTTGTTACAAAGAATAATGTTACTAATGATACAATTGCTCTAAAAAAAACATCTAAAAGTTCCATCCAGTCTATATTAAAAATATCCATAAAATCACCTTCCCTATGATTATTATGAATATTTTATGTTTTTTTATACAAATTTAATTATTATTTATTATATCTTTACTTGCTATTAATCCTGTTGCAGCAGCCGTTACAATATTACCTGCTTTTCCACATCCATCTCCAATAAAATATATATTATAATTATCAAGTCTAAATTTATTATTTGTTGTTATTTCATTAGAGAAAAATTTTATCTCCGGTCCATAAAGAAGTGTTTCATCATTATTTACTCCAGGAATTATTTTATCTAATTTTTCTAATCCTTCTAAAATATTAGTAATAATTCTATGAGGTAAAACAAGCGCTAAATCTCCTGCAACACAGTCTTTTAAAGTTGGTGAAATAAAGCCTTTATCAATTCTATGCCACTCACTTCTTCTACCACTTTTTAAATCTTTTAGTGTTTGAATAATAGGTTTTGAATTTCCAAGAACATTAGCAATTCTTGCAATTGATTCTCCATAAAGTCTTGTATTAGTCGCAGGTGATGTTAGATTAACTTTACTAATAAATGCAAAGTTTGAATTATTTGATTTTTTATTTTTTAAAGCATGTCCATTAACACAAATAAAACCATAATAATTTTCTTTAGCTACAAAACCACCTGGATTAGTACAAAATGTTCTTATTTCATCATTGTATGTATCTGTTTTTATAAAAATTGTTGGATCATATATAACATTAGTTAAATCTTCTAATATTTCTTTTCTAACTTCTACCCTAACACCTATTTCTATACTTTGTGATTCATACGGTATTTTATATTTATCTGCTAATTCTTGAAGCCATTTAGCTCCTGTTCTACCTGGTGCAATTATTACATTTTTTGTTTCTACTTTTTTTTGACTTTTTTTATATTCATAAGTTACAATATGATTATTTTTATCTTTTGATAAAACATCAATTACTTTAGCATTTTCATACATTTCACAACCTTTTTCTTTTAAATAATCAGTAAAATTTTGTATATAAGTAGGTAAATTATCACTTCCTAAATGTTTCTGTTTTATAAGCATAAGACTTGCTCCTGTTTTAGCTACTTCTTTTTTTATTTTTAATGCTTCATCGTAATTACTAGGATAAATCTCACTATCCATACCAAAAAAATTAAATATGTTTTCTGTTTCATCAATTATATTATAAGCTTCTTCTTTACTCATATATTTAAATAAATCACTTTTTCCTAATTTAGGAATAAAATTTAACTTTCCATCAGAAAATGTTCCTGCACCACCATACCCTGACATTATACTACAAGTTTTACAATTAACACATGGAATATGGTTTTTATTCATCGGACAAACTCTATTTTTAGCAAAACTTCCTTCATCTAATAATAAAACTTTTAGTTTTGTTTTAGTAACAAGTTCATAAGCACTAAAAAGTCCTGCAGGACCTGCTCCCACGATTACAACATCATACATATAAATCACACTCCTAATTTAATTTTATCATAAAATAAAAAAGAAAAATAGGCTATTAACCTATTTCAATTTTCTTTTTAGTGTCTGTGATTTCTTTTTTAGGAACAACAACTTTTAGAATACCATTATTAAACTCTGCTTTAATTTCATCTTCATTTATATCTCCAAGATAAAATTGTCTTTTATAACTTCCAAAGTTTCTTTCTCTTCTTATATAGTTCTTTCCTTCATCATTTACATCTTCTTCTTTTGAAGCAGTTATTGTAAGATATTTATTATCAAAATCAATATCTATATCCTTTTTATCATATCCTGGTAAGTCCATTTCAATACAATAATTACCTTCTTTTTCGTAAATATCACATTTCATATTTACAGGTTTAATACTTCCTTCATCAAAATCATTAAATAAATCATCTAAAAAGAATCTTCTTGGTACTATATTCATAATTCATTCCTCCTAACAATTATAATTATACCACTGTTTTAGCATTTGTCAAGTGTAAGTGCTAAAATATACTGATTTTTTTATCATATAATTTTAGTATGAACAATAATACCGAAAAATATGAATTACAATTATTATATATAAGCCAAGTTGCTTCGATAATATTTATTATTATCTCTTTAATAGCAATTTTTTTAACACACCATGATATAAAAGTATTAAAACATGAAAAAACACTAATAACAGATGAAGAATCATATAATATAAGTTACTTTAATAGAATTTTAATCATAATTATATTACTTATCTTCCTATATATTAGTGATGAAAATAGAAAAATAGCTAAAATTAAGGGTAAAGATATAAAACCATTTAATCTTCAAGAAATAGCATCAGTTCTTACTTTAATAGCTAGTTTAATAATTTTCTATTCTTTAAAACTAAGTAAAAAATCCCCTCTAGCTCAAGAACTAAATCCTATTATTTAATTCCAATTTTTATTTAATTCAAATTCTTTAGCATAAGAATAATCTATTGGATCACCATTTTTTGTATTTTTCCATCCTGTAAAATAGTGAGACCATTTTGTTAAACTACTTGAACTTTTATTTTTTAATTTTTTTATTACTTCATCCATAATTTCTATTTCTTCTTTACTGAATAAAGACATATCAGCATTATTATTAGATTTAAAAATAATAATGTCATCTTCATTATTTAACATTTCAATATAATTTTGCTTTATTAAAAATGTTATTATCATATTTTTATTATCAATTATTGGCCCATAATCGCCATGGGCATACTTTAAGCATGTTAGAGGTTTATTTGTTTTTTTATAACATTCAAAATCAATAGCAAAAAAATTTTTCATAATTTGTGTTATGGATAAATAATTATTGCTTAAAACATATAAAAAGGCATTTATCGTTTTTATATCTAAATTAGGATTTATTAAATTATAAATTTTATAATAAGTTTCATCATCCATATTTTTTTTATTTTCTTTCAAATAACTTACAAATTCATCTTTATTATTATCAATTTTTTGATAAATCATAATGTTTTTTTTATTAGGTAAAATATCGGCATTTTCATACCTTATAATAGTTCTTTTTGATATACCAAGCGCCTTACCAAATAATTCTTGAGATAAATTATAATATTTTCTTATTTTTTTTATTTTTTCAAAACTTAATCCTTCAAGACGTAAATATTCATTATAAATTAAATATAAAGAATCATCCAAAGTATCATTTATTAATTCATGATTACAAAAAGGACAAAAATATATTTTTTCTTTTACTTTTATTTGTTTTGAATTTACAACATAATTATTAGTTTTAAATTTAACTTTAAAAATTACATCCTTATTACAATAATAACAATAACTTTCTTTTTTCATTTCTTTCACCTCTAAATCTAATAACTTTCATGAAAAGATATACAGATAATACCTTTTTCATTCATTGTTAATTTAATGTATACATTTTTATTATTTATCATTTTCTTAAAAACAAATATTTCACTATTAGTATCTCTTCTTTTGTCATAATCAAAATCAACTTTTACACAATCACTAACATTTAAAGTTAAAATGTGTTTCCATATTTGATTTATTTTCATTATTCCTATATCAATCAATAATTGCTTAGCATTTTTATATGTATTATTTACCTTTAACATTCTATCCGCCACAAAATAACAATTACCTTTTTTTATCTCTTTTTTACAAATAATTAAAAAATCTTTTACTGATAATTTATCTAGTAAACTTAACATCCTGCCTCCTTTAATACTGCACTAAATATATTATAGATGATTATTACTTTGGTGTCAAGTGTCACTTTTGTTATTTAATAAAAAAAGATTAAAGTTTTAATGGATTAAAATCTATTTCAACCTTAATATCTTTTTTATTAAAATAATGATGTTCGATGTTAGTTAAATATGCTAAAATATTATTAACATCTTTATATTTAATTATTATTTGAAAACGATAATTATTATTAAGCTTAAATATATTACATACACTTGGTCCTAAAATTATTTCATTTTTAATATTTTGTTTTAAATAATTTACTACATCATAACTACTTTTACTAGCTAAATTATAATCTTTAGAAATTATTTTTATCGAACAAATATAATAATATGGTGGATATTTTAAAATCTTTCTTATTTTCATTTCTTCGTTATAAAATCCTAAATAATCATGATTTTTAGTATAAGCAATTGCATAATGTTCTGGATTAAATGTTTGAATTAAAACTTTTCCTTCTTTATTTCCTCTTCCACTTCTACCAAGCACTTGATTTAATAAACTAAATGTTGTTTCACTACTTCTAAAATCAGGAAAATTTAGTCCTATATCAGCATTTAAAACTCCTACCAAAGTTACATTAGGAAAATCAAGTCCCTTAGCTATCATTTGTGTTCCTACTAAAATATTATATTTTTCTTCTAAAAATGAATTAATTATTTTAGCATGAGCATTTTTAGTGGTTGTAGTATCAACATCCATTCGTATTATTTTTGCATCCTTTATCAAGCTTTTTAGCTCTTCTTCTACTTTTTCTGTTCCTATTCCGTAATCTTTAAATTCTTCCTGGCACTTTGGACATAATTTTTTTCTTTTAGTAGCATAACCACAATAATGACATCTTAACATATTTGATGATTTATGATAAGTTAAACTAATATCACAATTAGGACACTTCTCTACATATCCACATGAAGAACATGTTAAAAATGATGAATAGCCTCTTCTATTTAGAAAAAGAATTACTTGTTCTTTTCTTTCTAAAGTTTCTTTAATCTGATCTATTAAAGTATTAGAAAAATAACCACTTGCTTTTTTAAATTCTTTATTCATATCAATAATTTCTACTTTTGGCATAGTGTTATTATTATACCTATTTTTTAATTCCAAAAGTTTATAAACATTTTTTTTTGCTCTAGCAAAAGATTCAAGTGATGGTGTTGCGCTTCCTAAAATAAGAGGACAATTATGATATTTACATCTTTCTTTAGCAATATCTATAGCATTATATCTAGGGTTGTTTTCTTGTTTATATGTTTGAGAATGTTCTTCATCTATTATTATTACCCCAATATTTTTAAGAGGTGCAAATATCGCACTTCTTGCTCCGATTACAATATTTACTTTACCTTCATTTATTTTACGCCATTCATCATACTTTTCTCCATCTGAAAGACCACTGTGTAAAACAGCAATATTTGAAAAATATGATGTAAATCTTTTTATTATTTGTGGTGTTAAACTAATTTCTGGAACAAGCAAAATTGCTGTTTTGTTATTTTTTATAACATCTTCGATTACTTTCATATAAACATTAGTTTTTCCACTTCCCGTTACACCATATAATAAAAACGTTTCATTAGTATTAATAGAATTAAAAATTTCTTTATAAACTTTTTGTTGTTCTTCATTTAAATTAAATTTTATTTTTTCTTCATTAATTAAATTATATCTATAATTTTCTTCTTTTTCTTCAAGTAATATATTCTTTTTTAATAAAGTATTAACACTTGAAACCGATATTTTATTTAAAACTTCTTTTTTTACTTTTTTATTTTCTTTTAATAATTCAAGTATTTTTTCTTGAGATGCATTAAATTTTATATCATTATTATACATACCATAATTAATACATATATAAGTATCATATTTAGGTGTCATATTAACTTTCTTTTTAGCTTTTAAAGCTTTAGGTAACATAGCTTGATATGAAGTCATTAAACTACATAATGTAGTTTTACTTATATATTTACCTAATGTTAATAGTTCTTCATTTAATATTGGATAAGTATCTACAATTGATATAATTTCTTTTAATTTATTTTCTAAAGAAACATCCTTATTTTCATATATTTTTAAAACAAATCCCTCGAGTGTTTGCTTGCCAAAAGGAACAACTACCCTCATTCCTACTTTTAAAAGGGGAAGTTGTTCCTTATTAATTTTATATGTAAAAGTCTTATCTATAAAAACATGTTCTAATTCAACTAAACATTCACAAACCATATTATCCCCATAAATTTTTATTATATTTTTTTGTTCTTACCATTTCATTTATTGCATTAACAACTTCTTCTTTATCTTCTTTATATGTAACTCCATACCATTTTGCATCAGTTTTTAAAACTTCCATCTTTATTAATTCTTTTTTAATCATATCAAATATAACTTCTGGAATTAAATATTCACTTGTTAAATTAGATATATTCTCATCTAAAAATTTAGGAAAATCTTTTTCTAAATAATCAAATATACTATCTGTAAAGCCAAACATATTCATTGATACTACTTCATCATCAGGAACAATGAAAGAAGAACTACCATCAAGTGGAGAACACATTATTTCATTATTTACTTTTTCCACTTTACTTTCAATTATTTTTGTTAAAAAGTTATCTTTTTCTTCACAAATTCCTCTTTTTACACTTCCATTTTCTGTTAAAGTATTAGCTACTTTGTACCCAACCATAGCAAAATGATTATCACTTGCTTTATTGTTTAGAAAATCTGCCAAAACTTTGTATGATTCTTGACCATAAAAATCATCTGAATTAATAACAGCAAAACATCCTTTAACTGTATCCTTACAACAAAGAATTGCATGAGCAGTACCCCATGGTTTTACTCTGCCTTCTGGAACAGTATATCCATCACTTAAACAATCTAATTCTTGGAAAACATAGGATACATCTATTTTATCTTCAACTCTTTTTCCTATTGTTTCTTTAAATATTTCATAGTTTTCTTTTTTAATTATGAAAACAACTTTATTAAATCCTGCCTTTTTAGCATCATATATTGAATAATCAATAATAAATTCATTATTTGGTCCGACTGGTTCAATTTGTTTTAATCCTCCAAATCTGCTTCCCATTCCAGCCGCCATAATTACAAGTGTTAAATCTTTCATTTTAATTCCTCCCATATTTATATTATAAAATATTAAATAAAATTAATCTACCTTTTTAATACTTTTATGATTCTTTAAAAACTGTTTTATACCAATTTCTTTAGAAAAAGCAACTGATAAAAGATCTTTGTTTATGCCAACAACTACACCTAAACCAAATTTATCATGCATTACTTTATCGCCATAAGAATACATCATATCTTCAGAATAAATATTTTTTTCTTTTTTAACAATTTTTTTCTCATCAACATTTTCAACATTTATTAAATCTTCATTTATTTCATTAATAAATCTGCTTGGAATATTAACTTCTTCTCGCCCATATATCGTTCTTCTTTTAGCATTTGTTAAATAAAGTTTTTTCTTTGCTCTTGTTATTGCCACATACATAAGTCTTCTTTCTTCTTCTAAATCGTCTTGTTCAAAACTAGAATTTCTATGTGGAAATAATCCTTCTTCTAATCCTACGATAAACACATATGGATATTCTAGTCCCTTGACACTATGAACGGTCATTAAAGTTACCCTATTTGGATCATCTTTATATTCTTCACTATCACTAACTAGTGCTATTTCAAGTAAAAAATCTTCAAGAGAAATAATGCCTTCTTTTTCTTCAAATGTTTTTGTAATTGACTTAAATTCTTCTAAATTTTCAAGTCTAATATCAGCTTCAAGTGTTTTTTCATCTTGTAAAGCCTTTTTCATTCCTGTTTTATCAAGAACTAAATCAATAAGTTCTGTTAATGTTACCTCGCTTGCTTTTTGTTGTAATTCTAATATAGTATTTTTAAATTCTAATTCTTTGCCTTCCGTTATCGAAGAAAAAATACTTGTATTATAAGTTGACGATATGTTTTCTAATTTAGCAATGCTTTTTAATCCTATTCCTCTTTTAGGAGTATTAATAACTCTTAATAAACTAATATCATCATCGGGATTATGAATAAGTCTTAAATACGCTATTAAATCTTTTATTTCTTTTCTTGAATAGAAGTAAAAACTTCCTACAATGCGATATGGTATGTTTTCTTTTAATAAATTTTCTTCAAAAACACGAGATTGAGCATTAGTTCTATAAAGAATTGCTATATCAGCATAGTTTACTCCATTTTTTATTAACTCTTTTATTTTTCTTATTAAATAAAATGCCTCATCTACTTCATCATAACCTCTATAATAATTTATTTTTTCTCCTGTTTCATTTTCAGTCCATAAATTTTTATCTTTTTTATGAACATTATTTTTAATAACATCATTTGCAGCATTAAGTATTGTTTTAGTAGAACGATAATTTTGTTCGAGTTTTATAACTTTACAAGATTTATAATCTTTTTCAAAGTTTAAAATATTTCGATAATCAGCATTTCTAAAACTATATATACTTTGAGAATCATCACCAACAACACAAATATTTTTATTTTTAGCGCTTATCATTTTTACAAGTAAATATTGAGCTTTATTTGTATCTTGGTATTCATCAATCAAAATATATTTAAATCTATCTTGATAATATTCTAAAACATCTTTATTTTCATCAAATAGTTTTATAGGTAAAATAAGTAAATCATCAAAATCAACTGAATTATTCTTTTTTAATAATTCTTGATATTTTTTATAAACTTTAAAAACAACATCATCTTCTTCATTTCTAACATAAGTTTTATATTCATCTGGCAAAACGAATTCACTTTTACAACTTGATATTTTATTTCTTATCATATAAGGACTAAATGTTTTTGAATCATAACCTAAATCTTTTAATATCTTTTTTATAAGGGTTAAACTATCATCACTATCCATAATTGAAAAATTTGATGTAAATCCTAATTTTTCATAATTTTCTCTTAAAATCCTTACCCCAAAAGAATGAAATGTTGACGCGATAAGGTTTGTCTTACCTATTAATTTTTCTATTCTTTCTTTCATTTCTTTTGCCGCTTTATTAGTAAATGTAATCGCCAAAATATTATAAGGGCTAACATTACATTCTTTAATTAAATATGCTATACGGGTAGTTAAAACACGGGTTTTTCCACTTCCTGCACCTGCTAAAATTAAAAGAGGCCCATCTTTATATGTTACTGCTTCTTTTTGACATTTATTTAAATTTTCTAAAATCTCATTCATTTTTATACCTCTTACTTTCATTCATATTAATCATATCAATTATAAAAATATTAGTCAATGAATTTGAGTACATTTGTTTTGTGTTTTTTAATAAAAAAGAGTTTATGTAAAAATAAGTTACACAAACTCCATCTATATAAAACACTTTAGAAACTTTTTAAGTTTTAAAGTATCTAAGTGTCTTTAATATATATTATTATATTTAATTACAGATGTTACAATTTTATTATATGTTTTCTTGTAAATAATATTCATTTATTATACTAATTCATATTCTCTTATAGTAATTCTTTCATCAGAACAATACTCTATTACAAATTTATTTTCTTTTTTACATATAAGTATTCCGATAGTATTTCTATTATTTAATTCTTTAATATTTTTATCAACATAATTCATATACTTTTGAACTTGAGAAATATATTCTACTTTAAATTCCGTTACTTTTAACTCAACTACTACATAAGCATTATATTTTATATTAAATAATAGTAAATCAATATAATTATATCTATCTCCTATTTTTATTTTATATTCATTTCCTACATATGAAAATCCAGTTTCTAATTCTTTTAAAAATGAATCTAAATCATTTAAAAATACCTCTTTTAAAGCATACTCTGATAATTCATCTTTAAATATATTTGATTTAATTATAATTGGATTTGGTATTAAATCATCAATTTTAAGTTTTTTTGTTTTACTTTTTTGCTTAATCTTTCATATTCTTTAGTTTTAATTTTGAAATGTAATTCTCTTACAGATAAATTTTGATTTTCACATTCTTCTAAATAATATTTAATTTCATTAAAATTTCCTAAAGAAAATACTTCACGATAATGACTCCAAGTCAAATTGGAACACATTGTGTTCCAATTTTGATTAACAAAAAGCTCATAAAACTTTCTCATATATCTAAGATTTCTTTCATTATATTTTTTCCTATTTCAATCGTTAATTTA
>ERZ779737.2088-NODE-2088-length-13800-cov-2.508985_pt1 | contig 13800 bp, 15 predicted proteins | sample MGYA00511889_ERZ779737 | MGnify/ENA primary metagenome ERZ779737 (study PRJEB29588, sample SAMEA2163575) | human gut metagenome | biome: human gut; feature: human-associated habitat; material: faeces | place: Denmark | collected 2008/2010 ...
TTCAATAATGATTGGTATTCAGTATACGGAGAAGACAAAGGTCTTTGCGATATGTAAACATTGAGGAGAAAATTCTCCTCAATTTTTTTTTCATGTTCTATAATAGAAATAGGAGCGTGATGTTATGAGTAAGATGATTGGTGCACCAACAAGATATAGACAAGGTAAAGATGAATTAAAGTGTCTTGGTGATGATTTAAAAGATTATAAAAGAATAGTTGTAATTACAAGTGAAAACTTGAAAGAGATGTTTATACCTCAGATAGAGGAAAGCTTACATGAACAGGAAATGACAGTTATACAATTTCAAAATGAATGTAGTATGAGTGAGATTGAAAGAATACAACATATTGTAGAAGAAACAAATAGTGAAGTGATTGTCGGTGTAGGTGGAGGTAAGGTATTAGATACGACTGTGGTTATTATGCGAAAAAGCCTATTGTCGTTATACCTACTGCAGCAAGTACAGATGCCCCATGTTCTTCTTTATCAGTAATTTATCATGATGATCATACGTTTGATCATTATTTATATTTACCTAAGAGTCCAGATCAAGTGATTGTGGATACACAGGTCATTGCGAATGCCCCAGCAAGATTGCTGAGAGCGGGTATTGGTGATGCATTTAGTACTTATTTTGAAGCAAAGGCTTGTTATGTGAGTCATAGTGAGAATTGTCTTCATAGTCAGGTGACAAGAAGTGCTTTAGCAATATCTAAGGCTTGTTTTGATATTGTCTATTCTTATGGATTACAGGCTGTAGAAGATTGTAAGCAGCATAAAGTCACAGAAGCACTAGAAAATGTGATAGAAGCTAATATTTATTTAAGTGGTATTGGTTTTGAGTCTGGTGGAGAAGCTGTCGGTCATGGCCTGCATAATGCATTCACTCTTATTCCTGAAACAAATAGTAAGATGCATGGTGAAAAAGTCGCTTTTTGTACACTTGTACAATTGGTATTAGAGAATACTCCTAAGGATACATTAAAGAGCTATTATGAGTTCTTAGAATCATTAGAGTTACCTACTACACTTTCTGATTTAGGGATGAAAGAAATAGATGAAGAAGCATTACTGCATGTATGCTTAGAAGCAGTTAAAGAAGGATCTACGACATTAAATATGCCTTTTGAAGTGACTTCAAAGAATTTATTAAAAGCTATTATCAAAGCAGATCAATATGGACAGAAATGGAAAACCTCTGGAAAATAATCCAGAGGCTTTTCTATTAGAAATACAATTTTGCGATAATCGCAATAAGAACGATAATGATAACTACAAGACTATATGCCACTGTCATCGCGCCATAGCCTTGCCAATCTTTTTGAAGTTCTTTTGTCTTTTCTTCTGAAATGACGCGTTTCTTTTTACTCATAATCATCATCCTTTCTTTCAAGTTTTATATCTATTTATATTATATACTACTTGTTAATTAATATATATATCGCACTTTTTTCAAAAAAAATTATTAATATAAAAAGCTATCAAATGATAGCTCTAAAATTCCATTACTTCTAAATCATCAGGAACAAATATATTTCCTGTATAATAGTGTGCACCTTCTGCCTTGTAGAGTTCTTTACGATTGTCTACATGATCATCTTCTGTATGATAGAGTACAAGATTCTTAATATGAAGTTTCTGCGCAAGTTCACAGGCATCTTTCACTGTTGAATGATGCTTTTCATAAGGATGTCTGAAGTCTCTTTCTTCATATAAACAGAATGCTTCATGCAAGAGTACATCTGCATTTTCTGCATAGACTTTCTCTTCTTCACAATAAGGTTCATCACCACAACATGTCAGCTTCTTACCATCATATTCCACCATGAAGCCAAACTGTTTGGCTTTAGTTGAATGAATATCAAAGAAAGTGACTGGATGTCCCATAATTTCTTTAGTTTCTTGATCCTTCACTTCTACTAAGTGAAGTCTTTTTCCAATTAATGCACTCTGTTTTGGTACAAGAAGTGTATCAGCCATATCCTTTAAAATATGAATGACTTCATCATGACCATAAATATAAGCATCACCTTCATATTTACCTGCATTCATAAACTGTGTAATCATACGCATCATCCAGACCATACCTAATAAATGGTCAATATGCTTATGAGTCAAGAAGATATGCTTCATATCCTTCCAGTCATATCCTGCTTTTTTTAGCTGAGTTAGGATTTGGTTTCCTCCTCCTGCATCAACCATAAAGTATTGATGGTTGTCTTCTAAGACGAAACATGTGTTATAAATCTTAGTGACTAAGGCATTCCCCGTGCCTAGCATTGTTAGTTTCATGTTCTTCCTCCCAATAATTTACTCTTATAACATATCAAATATGAAATAAGAGCAGACACTCCACCTACCATAATACCACCTAGAATATCTGTTGGATAGTGCACCATGAAATAATTACGACTTAGACCCATTAATGCGACAAAGATAAAAACTAACCAGCTGTATTTCTTATTACATGTTAAGAATATACACATCATAACTGCCATAGTGGCTGTAGTATGTCCTGAAGGAAATGAGAATTCTTTATATTGTAAGCCTCCTACATACTTCCACCAGTTATAGTATTCATCCACACCGGATAAATAAGGACGATGACGTCCTATCGCATTCTTTAAAAAGAGGCTTGTAAAGATAGCGCCTATCGCAAGACTAATGAGAATACATATACCGAGTTTTCTTGTCTTTTTAAAATAAATGAGTACCAGGGATAAAGCGATAAAGAAGATGCCTTTATCACCAAAATAAGAGATAAAGCGAAAGAATGGTGTAAGTGCACCATTTGTACTTTCAGCAAGATGATGAAGGAAATGAAGGAGTGTATAGTCATATAATTGTCCTAATTCTCTCATTTTCTCATCAAGTCCTTATCATCAATTGCGCTAATAACACGACATGGATTGCCTCCCGCAATCACAAAGGGTGGAATATCATCCTTTACAACTGATCCTGGTTCAATAATAGACTCTCTATTGATCTTTACACCTGGATAAATCACTGTATTGGATCCAATGCATACTCCTTCATAAATACGTACTGGCAGTGTACTTTCTAATCCTTTTGCACGATCCTGGCTACTGATTGGTGTAACTGATGTGAGTATTGTGACATTATATCCAATAGTCACATTATCACTAATAGACACTATTCCACTATCATCAATAAAGAGATTATCTTTAGAATAGAAGTTCTTCCCTAAAGAAATATTATAACCATATGTACAATGAAAAGGTTGTTCAATAAAGGCTTCATTCCATTCATTTAATAGTTTATCTAGTATAAGATTGATATCATCTCTTTTAAGTGGTGAAAGATTGTTTAACTCATGACAGAGACTCTTACAATAAAGACGATCATTATAGAGTTCTTTTGAAAATGGCTGATAGAGTTCACCAGAGATCATATCGCTTTTTGTATCATTCATGATTCATCCTCCTATAGTAATATTGAATCTGTTTGTATAATGCACCGCAGTCATATGTCGCAAAGACCTGAGGATCAATCACACCTACATCTTTATGTGTCAATGTCTCTATCTCTTCTTTCTTATAACCCATTTGTGGTGCTAATAATACAAGATCATAATAGAGACACTTCTTTTCTACAGTATGAACTGCTGCCCCTTCTATAATCAATGGGAGGTTGTTTTTTAAAATATAGTTCTGCATCTTTTCCTTAAAGAATCCTGATGTCATTCCCCCACTACAGCATAATATCACCTTCATTGGTTCGACTTTTTCTTCTATGAGTTTATTAATCATACATCGATAAAGTTCTAAGGCAATAGGAAATGTAGTCAATGGAAAATGAAGATAAAAGATCTGCTTATCATCGCTGATGATTTCTTCTTCTATCATGCCTATATCATGGAAGTGAATAGATGCTGTGCGTGATTGATAAGTAATGTGATATTCATTGTCATTGAATACTGTTTGAAAACGAGAATCATCTTTTAACTGGAAATAGAGATATCGCTTATAGACTTCTAGATTTTCTTTTTGATAGAACGTATCAATCATGTTTGTATTCCTCTAGAAGCGTTTTAAATGTATCAATATCTTCTTTGATGATATCAATAGAACTCTGCCAGAATGATTCATCTGTGAGATCTATATCAAGTGTTTTCGCAATATCTTCTAAATCCATCTTACCGGTGACTGAAAGAAATGTTTCATAATCCTCTGGGAAGTGTTCAGGATCTTTTTGATAACGTGCATAAAGTCCTTTCGCAAGTAATGAACCAAAGGCGTATGGGTAGTTATAGAATGAATAGTCTGAATCATAATAATGAGGTTTCCATGTCCACATATAGGGATGGAGATAATTATGATCTAATCCATCACCATACGCTTCTATCTGTGCTTGAAGCATGATTTTCTTTGTTTCTTCCGCACTCTCTGGTCCTTGTTTTCTTGCTTCAAAGAAGCGGCTTTCAAATAAGAAACGGGAATAAATATCACAGATCACCTGTACCGCATTACTTAATGTATTCTCTAATATCACAATCTTTTGAGTAGGTGTAGCTGATTTTAATGCACCTTTTCCCACTATTGTTTCACAGAAGTTAGAGGCTGTTTCTCCAATCGGCATTGGATAATGGGTATTCAATATTGTTTGATCACCTAAACATCTTCCATGGAAACCATGACCAAATTCATGGGCTACAGTAATCACATCAGAAAAATGATTTCCATAGTTGAATAAGAAACGACTTTGTTTTAAACTTCTAATATTTTCACAGAATGCACCACCGACTTTATTTTCTCTTGGATAGACATCAGCCCAATGGTTCTTAATTGCATGAGTCGCAAAATCACCTAAATGTTTTGAGAATGTGTAGAACTGATCCACGACAAATTGAGAACCTTTCTCAAATGGATAGTCTTCATCATCTTCAACAACAGGCGCATAAAGTTCAAACCAAGGTAAGCCGTTCTGATAGCCTAGATAGTCTGCCTTGATTTTAAGGTATTCTCTTATTTCTGGCATATTCTTTTTCATAACTGAAAGTAATGTATTAAGAGTCTCCATCTTTAATCGTGATTTGATACATGATTCTTCTAATGGTGATTCATAGCCTCTCAGTTTACTTGTATAGAGTACTTCTCCCTTGATTCCACTTAAACATGTCGCAATCGTTTCTTCATATGGTTTATAGGCATCTAGTTCTGCGAAATAAGCTTTCATTCTTGTCTGCTTATCGGGACTATGAGCCATGTTCAGTACTTTAGTCAAAGGATAATCATATCCATCTATATTCACTTTAATAGAAGATACAACCGCATCCTTATGCTTCATCCAGGCATAAGAACCTGTATTTTTCATATGGGCTATGATTGATTCCTGTTTTTCATCTAATACATACTTCTGTTTATTTTTAATTTCATTAAGAATATAAGCATGTTCCTTAATAAAAGAATCCTGACAACTATCTAAATCAAACTCAGCAATATAGGCATTATTCTTAATATCTTCTCCTACCATTGAGGCAGTTATATTATTTAATTGATCAAGATAACGTGCTGCTTTGGCATCATCTGTATGAGCTGATAAAGAAAGCTGTATAAAAAAATGCAGCCTTTCTACTCTCTTTTCAATTTCTATTTTTGTCTCTATTATTTTATGTAATGCCGCTTCTGTTTTCTCGCTTCTATAAGTAGGATAGTTCTTATTTAAATCCTTAAGCGTGTTTAAATCTTCTTGAAATTTTTTGTCTTGAAATGACGTATATAGGGCATCAAGATTCCATTCGTTCATTATTAATCATCTCCTAATTGTATTATACCTTATCTCTCTCATTTGTGTTAAACTTATCATGGGTGATAAAAAAATGATAAAAGAATTACAGAAAAGATTAAAAGAACAAAATATCAAGTTCTATTATGTGCCTACTGATGATGATCATCAGAGTGAAATTGTAGGCGAACATGACCAGTTTAGAAAGTATCTAAGCGGCTTTACGGGTTCTGCTGGAGTCCTAGTTGTAGGACAGGAAGAAGCATGGTTATGGACTGATGGACGTTATTTCATTCAGGCAGAAAAAGAACTCTATCCTGGTATTAAGCTCATGAAGATGGGTAATGCAGATGTTCCTAGTGTGAAGGATTTCCTCATTGATCATCTTGATGATGGTGATGTACTTGGCTTCAATGGTAAAGTAACAACAGCTTCATTTATCATTGATTTGGATGAAGGCAGAGAAACTGATTTTGAATTAAAAGATATCGATATGACTGATGTATGGACAAATCGTCCAGAACGTTCTCATGAACCAGCTTATATCTATGATGTGAAGTATCATGGACAAAGCACAACACAGAAACTTGATTGGATTCGTGGTTATATGGAGGAAAATGAATGTAATGCGCATATCATTACATCATTAGATGATATTGCATGGACATTCAATATTAGAGGTAAGGATATTCCTCATTCTCCAATGGCTATGGCATTTAGTATTATTACTTTAGATAACGCTTATTTATATCTTCAGGATGGTACTTATGATGAAACAATGATAGAAGCTTATAAGAATGATGGTGTTGAAATCCGTTCTTATGATGATATCTATCTAGATACAAAGAGATTAAGTGGTCAGGTACTTGTAGACTTAAGTGCCATCAACTATGCCATCTATTCATTTATTGACTGTGAAATCATGGAAGGATCTAATCCATCACAATACTTCAAGAGTATTAAGTCAGATGTAGAGATTGAAAATACAAAGCATGCCCATTTAAAAGATGGTGTGGCAATGACTAAGTTCATGTATTGGTTAAAGACTTCTATGCCTGATGATGCGACTGAATGTTCTATTACTGATAAGTTATTAAGCTTTAGAAAAGCACAGGAATTATTTACTGATATTTCATTTAATACAATTACTGCTTATAAAGAAAATGCGGCATTAATGCATTATCATCCATCTCATGAACATGATGTTCATGTTAAAAAAGAAGGTATGCTTCTTATTGACTCAGGTGGACAGTATTTAGATGGTACAACTGATATTACACGTACATTCATCTTAGGTGAAATCAGTGAGACTGAAAGAAAATACTTCACATATGTATTAAAGGCTATGTTGAAGATGCAGGAAGCTGTTTTCTTATATGGTGCAAATGGTATCTGGATTGATGGTCTTGTAAGACATGAGTTATGGAAGCAGCATATTGATTTCCAGTGTGGTACAGGTCATGGCGTCGGTCATTTCTTAAATGTCCATGAAGGACCAAATGATATTAGACCACGTTTACGTGATCCACGTAAGCCTTCTGCAATTCAGGAAGCAGGTATGATTACAACGGATGAACCTGGTGTCTATATCGAAGGTCAGTTTGGTATCCGTTTAGAAAATGAATTATTATGTGTTGAAGATATCAAGAATGAGTATGGTCAGTGGATGAAGTTTGACCCTCTTACTTTATGTCCTATTGACTTAGATGGTCTTGATGTTTCTTTACTAACAACTGATGAAAGAGAAGCATTGAATAAGTATCATGAATTCGTAAGAGAATCATTAAAGCCATACTTAACTGATGAAGAAAATGAATGGTTAAAAACTTATACAAGAGGTATTTAATATGAAGTACTATGATCTACCAAAAACTGATTTAAAAGTATCTGAAATCGCCTTGGGCTGCATGCGTATTGCAGATAAGAGTATTGAGGAAGTAGAGGAACTTGTGAAGACTGCATTAGATTGTGGTATTAACTTTTTTGATCATGCTGATATTTATGGTGGTGGAAAGTCAGAAGAGTTATTTGGACAAGTTCTTGAAAAACATCCTGAATATCGTGAAAAGATGATTATTCAAACAAAGTGTGCCATTGTACCTGGGAAACGTTATGACTTTTCTAAAGAGTATATTATAAATGCAGTCAACGGGTCATTAAAAAGACTCCATACTGATCATGTAGAAATTCTTTTATTACATAGACCTGATGCATTATGTGACCCTCAAGAAGTGGCAGAAGCATTTGATGAACTGTATGAAAGTGGTAAAGTCAAATACTTTGGGGTATCTAATCATACACCAGGACAGATTGCCTTATTACAAAAGTATACTAAACATCCTATTATTATTAATCAGCTACAGCTTTCTATTGTGCATTCTGTGATGATTGATAGTGGTATGAACATGAATATGAAGGAAGACTTTGCGATTGATAAAGATGGCGGTGTGCTTGACTATTGTCGTTTAAATGATATTACAATCCAGGCTTGGAGTATTGTGCAGGCATCTTGGGCTGAAGGGACTTTCTTAAATCATCCTGATTATAAGAAATTAAATAACGTTCTTGATGATCTAGCAAAGAAATATAATGTTACTCCTGCCACAATTGCGACTGCATGGATTTTAAGACATCCTGCCCATATTCAAGCAATTACTGGTACGACTTCTCCTAAACATTTAATTGAAACAGCAGAAGCTGCGAATATCGAATTAACACGTCAAGAATGGTATGATCTTTATCTAGCAAGTGATAAACCTTTACCATAAGGGGGTAAATCTATGAAAGTACTTATGATCAATGGAAGTTCCCGTAATAATGGCTGTACACGTGCAGCTTTAGATATTATGGCTGAAGCATTTAAAGAAGAAGGTATTGAAACAGAAATCATCTTTATTGGCAATCAGCCTGTTGCGGATTGTATGAACTGTAAGAAGTGTGTAACTGAACATCAATGTATATTTGATGATGTAGTCAATGAAATCACTACAAAAGCAAAAGACTGTGATGGCTTTATCTTTGCCTCACCTGTCTACTATGCTCATCCGAGTGCAAGATTACTTGCGGTATTAGACAGAGCCTTCTACTCAAATAAGAGTGTCTTTGTCTATAAACCAGGAGCTTGTATCTTTAGTGCAAGACGTGCTGGACAGGTGGCAAGCATGGATGTTGTCAACAAACATTTCAGTATTTCTCATATGCCTATTGTATCTGCCAATTATTGGAATGAAGTCTTTGGAAGTGAACCTGAAGATGTTTATAAAGATGCAGAAGGTGTTGCGACTATGCAGAATATCGCAAAAAATATGAGCTGGCTTCTTAAGTCTATTGAAGCAGGCAAAAAAGCTGGTCTTGAAAGACCAGAACTTTCTACTGGACATACAAATTTCCATCACTAAGAGAAGAATTTTTCTTCTCTTTTTTATATATTTGTAAGCGCTTGTTATATTGACGATTGTTTATATGAGGACTAGAATACAGTTGTATATGGGGAAAGAAGGCATTTCAATGAGTAACTCTATCATGATGCGATTAATTAAGTGTTTATCAATTATAATGTTAGTGATTGGCTGTGTACAGCCAACCTCTGTACAGGCTTATTCACCTGTTCTTACAGAAACAGTTCAAAATACAAATAATACAAATAAGAATGCTTCAGTAACAGTTCAAGAGAAAGATCAACCTAAGCAGAATACTTTAGAACTCTTTGTGATTACTGTCTTAGTCACAATTCTTATTCTATTTTTTGTTGGAATAGTTCATAAAGATTTAAAAATATAAAAAAGAGATGTTGAACATCTCTTAGTCAGCAGGGAATATAACCCCTGCTTTTTTTCTTGCTTCAGTAAGTACTTCCATAACATCTAATGTATCCTGCAAAAGTGCAGCCATCTTTTCTTTATCATTTGTTTCAATAATGTTCTTTAATTCCACAAATTCATAATACATACGGTTATGTGGTCCGTTTTCGTTATAAGTCACTTCTTCCTGCTTATTAAAAGCCATCTGGAATTCAGTAATCTGACTTGATGGACTTCTCATGACAATATAACCTTCATCTCCCTGAATAGTAGAAGATAGCGGTGCCTGGCAATCCTTTGCGGCAACACAAACTGCTTTCATATAACCATAATCCATCACAAGTACACCTGATGTATCAATACCTCTTTCAATATTAGGATAATAATCCACGTTTTCAGGTTTACCAAACAGTTCCATAATAAGATTGATGTTATAAACACCTAGATCCATTAGAGAACCACCTGAATGATTTGGATCAAAAGCAGGCGCAATATCTCCTTTTTTAAAACGATCATATCTTGATGAATATTGTGAGAAGTTAAAGTTAATCACACGAATATTACCTAGTTCCTTTACCTTTTCTTTTAGTAGATAAGTGTTAGGGAAGAAACGATTTGGAATAGCTTCTAAAAGGAATAAATCCTCTTTATTAGCGATTTCCTTGAGTTCTAAGGCCTCTTTGAGGTTAGTCGTGAATGGTTTTTCACATATTACATTTTTACCTGCAAGAAGCGCTTTTTTAGACATAATGAAATGTAAGTCGTTTGGTACAGCAACATAGATAGTATCAATATCATTATTTTCCAGCATTTCTTCATAACTTAAATAATAACGTTCAATAGGATACTGAGCACAAAGATTCTTTAAATTTTCTTCATTACGTGCTGAGATACCTAATAGTTCAATACCGTTTAATTCATTAAACATCTTTAAAAAGTCTTTAACGATCATTCCTGATCCTACAATACCAAGTTTCATAATATACCCTCCTATTTTAATCCTTTGATTGCATCTTCTAATATCTTCATCTGTAATAATGTTTGTTCCTTAGTAACAAGCTGTGGCTTATGATTGATGATTGTTTCATACAATGCATCATAGTAGTAACCATAATCACCTTTCACTGTCTCAATCTTCTCTTCATGATAATGACCCTCTTCATCATAGATAAGAGTGCCATAATCAGCTGGTGTATCTAAGCCAAAGTCATCATGTTCATAAGGCATATAGAAATGTTTCAAATCCGCTTCCTGACGGTCTTTTTTTGTTTTAGTAAACATTCCCTTCTTACCATATAAAACAAAGCTAGGACGCTCTTTTATACGGAAATATGAGGATTTTACTGAGACCTTTAGAGTTCCATAATAAAGATCTAAATCAAAGTAATCATTCATACGTCCTGTACCTAATAATTGACGTACATCATAATGTGCATGATCTGGTTTACCAAAATATGAGATGACCTGATCTAAGGTATGACAAGCATGACCATAGAGATAAGAATCGATTACTGAGAATTCATGAATGCTTTCTGGTACTTCTGGACGATAGTAATCAAAATGCATTTCTAATTCTAATAGGTCCCCTAGTTTTCCAGATGCAATGACCTTCTGAACAGTTAAGAAGTCACTGTCAAATCTTCTATTTTGATAACATTGAAGCATGAGTCCTTTAGACTCAGCTAAATCAAATAGTTCTTTTGCCTGTGCATAACTTGCTGCGAATGGCTTTTCTACTACGCAATGTTTTCCTGCTTCTAATACTTTTTTCGCATATTCATAATGAAGACTCGATTTTAAAGTCACTACAATAACCTGAATGTCTTTATCATGGAGTAATTCATCTAAGTTATCTGTATAGTGAATTTCTTCTATTTTCTTCCAAGTATCAAAGTGAATAGAACGGTTATAGATTGTCTTTACTTTAATTTTATCTTTTCTAGTGAGTATAAACGGCATATGGTAACGATTCGTGCTTTTACCATTTCCAATAAATCCAATTGTAAGCATCATATATGTTCCTCTCTTCTTCACTACTATTCTTTATTATTTGAAGATCAATTACAAGTATTCACATTAGAATCGTAAAAAAAGTACGTAATAGATGTGAATAACTTTTTTTAGAGAGAACTAATAGTTCACAAAAAAAGAACCCAGAGGTCAATGTCATTAAGTTAATAATGCTAGAATTTAAGTCAGATGATATATCAGCAGATATATTATTCTGACTTTTATTTTATTGCAGCCAAAAAAGTATCGTTTTCACGATTTTTTAAAAAATATTCTATTTCATCGCAAAAAGGTTTATAATTTGTCCGACTAGTCAAATCTGTAGTTAAAATATATGAACGACTTTCGTTTGACGTTTCTATTATGAGATCTACCGGGGCGAATTGGTAAGATTTCATTAGCTATCAGATTCTCTAAAGATGGATTTTTTCCATCTTTTTTGTTTAGAAAACTTCTTACTAAATGACAGGCTCTAGTGAAATTAATCTGATAAATATATTTCTTGTTTCTTTTTTCAATCTTTATCTTCCTTATAAATCTCTGTATCAGATTATAAAGAGTAAGACTTATATAAATCTCCTGCTTTATATATTTTCTCTTCTTTGCGTGATGTGAATTCAAACCTATTGCATACTTTACATGTCTGAAAGAAGTCTCTATACCCCAGCGTTTATTATATAGTTCCTTGATGTCTTCAGATGAGAATTCAGTCCTATCAAGATTAGTAATTATACATTCATATGTATCTTCAGTGATTTTGAATCGAACTATCCTGCAATTAAACTCATACCAGGGATCTTCTTTAGACATATAGTCAAATCGCATATTAGTAGGACATACTTTATATAGCTGAGGGCATGCTTTTATCATTGATGTACATTTCAGAGTAAGCATTCTAAACACGTCAATATCAAACTCATCATTCGGATACGGCCCTAAAGATCTTGTCATACTGGTTTTAGAATTGATATCCTTGACTCTGACAAGATACTTGTTTCCAGATTTCGCAACATGTTCAAAACCGTTATAAGATTCATATCCTCTGTCCGCTATAAAAATTGCTTTCCTTCCCTGATAATGATCCACAAGCTGGCAGAAAGCATCATTTTCATCCCTTACTGCCTGACCCTGTATAATAAGATCATCATATGATCGCTCAAGGAGATCGTAGCTGGTATTAATATGAAATGCGGAATAAGGCTTATTGGTACCGCCTGTTCTTAGAACTCTTGTTTCTTTATCATATATGGAATTATCGATTGGCAATTCACTCCCATCAATAGCGAGAAGACGATATCCTTTATACAGTATGTCTTCATGAGTTCTATCATTAAACTTATTGAAAATATGTTTAAAAGCATCCACCTTGATTTTATTTCTAGCCTGCACAAACGCAGATGCAGTAGGTGTATCAAGTGCATTATCAAAAGACTTAAATAATTCATCTCTTAAAGAGCCGTTTTCCATGCAGAAGAGGATTTTGATGGTATTTTGAAAATCCAGTTTACGAGAACGAATGAAGTCTGTTCTGGAATTTTCGCAGATAATAGAGAGTGAATCGTTCATTTTTTTGATAATGTGATTTAAAGTTTTCTCAAGTTGTTTATAGTTGTCCATAATGTATACCTCCGACGACATCTATAAACAATTGGGCTTTTGTCAAGAGACAATAAAAAAGGCATACATTTTGTTTGTATGCCTTGATAGCTGTCAATTCTTAACTTAATGACATTGCCACAATGGTGCTTTTGTTTTGCAGCATAATTCGCAATGCTGTCTTTTCTCCATGGATGATTCATTGGAGGAATATACTTTTTCTTTTCTTTCTTAGGTGCTTCCTTAGGAGCATCAAATTCCTTTGATACTAGTTCATGTTTGGGTACTTCTTCCATTAGATAAAGCTTATCAGCGATATTTGCCAGAAACTGTCGATCAAATGACTCAATGACCATGCAGTCAGTCTTTCTTGCAAAGTATCTTCTGTCACCGTTTTCAGTTACTGGAAAATAGTATTTACTCTGGAATCTGATGCAGTGGTCTTTGTCTATAGTTCTAGTTAAAAGTATTGCAGGAGTACGATTAATTTCCTCCATAGATAGAACCAAAATAAGTCCTGAAATAAATCCTAAAATAAATGTCAACGCTTACAATATTTTTGTTGTGTTTTATATCTTATTTTAGTAAAATTAAATTATATGATTTTAAGGAGGTTATAATATGGCTAAAATCATGGCGGGAAACG
>ERZ779737.2095-NODE-2095-length-13768-cov-3.320572_pt1 | contig 13768 bp, 16 predicted proteins | sample MGYA00511889_ERZ779737 | MGnify/ENA primary metagenome ERZ779737 (study PRJEB29588, sample SAMEA2163575) | human gut metagenome | biome: human gut; feature: human-associated habitat; material: faeces | place: Denmark | collected 2008/2010 ...
TGGCCGCCGTATTCACCCGGCGCGATATTCAGCCGGCGGACAAAAATACACCCGTCGTGCCGCTTGCGCGGGCGGCGGAATGGAAAGATAAAATTGACGTGATGATTCTCTGCGGCGGGAGCGCTTCGGACCTGCCGGAGCAGACCCCGATGCTCGCGCAGTGGTTTAACGTCGTGGACAGTTTTGATACGCACGCCAAAATCCCGGCCCATTTTGCGGCCGTGGACGCAGCCTGCCGCGCGGCGGGCACCGTGGGAATTATTTCCGTGGGGTGGGACCCGGGGCTCTTCTCGTTAAACCGCCTGTATGCGCAGGCGGTGCTGCCGGAAGGGAAGGATTATACTTTTTGGGGCAAGGGCGTAAGCCAGGGGCATTCCGACGCCATCCGCCGCATACCCGGCGTACAAGACGCCAAGCAGTACACCCTCCCCGTGCAAAGCGCGTTAGACGCGGTGCGCGCCGGCGAAAACCCCGTTTTGTCCGTACGCCAAAAGCATACGCGGGAATGTTTTGTGGTGCTGGAAAAAGGGGCCGACGCGGCGCGCGTGGAGCGCGATATTAAAACGATGCCCGATTATTTTGCCGATTACGATACCACCGTGCATTTTATTTCGCAGGAAGAACTGCAAACCCGCCACGCGGGGATTCCACACGGCGGATTTGTGTTGCGAAGCGGCGTTACCGGCGGCGCAAACAAGCATTTAATTGAATACCGTTTAAAGCTGGATTCCAACCCGCAGTTTACCGCCGGCGTGCTGGCGGCGTATGCGCGGGCGGCGTGGCGGTTTAAGCAGGCCGGCCAGACGGGGTGCAGAACCGTGTTTGACGTTCCCCCCGCCTATCTAAGCCCCAAAACGGGCGAAGAGCTTCGGGCTTCTTTACTCTAGTAACAACAAAAACGCCCCGGAACCTGCCAACGACGGTGATAAAATAGATTTTATTGCCACGCCATTCCGGGGCGTTTTTGTGTCTTCTAAAAGCGCATGGTTTGTACGTCAAATTTAGCGGAGAGTTCCTGAATCAGCTCTTCCTGTTTGCTGATTACTTCCAGGAGGATAACTCCTCCGGGCGCGCAGGCGCCGTCCGAAACGTCGTGCAGACCGATGCGCGTTTTGATGCTGCAGCCGTAGCGCGTGAGCACTTCCTGCAGGCCCGCCGCGTCCTGCGTGCGGTTTTTAAGATGTATGCCGATGATGGTATGCGTCATATATTCCCCCTTTTCATTTATTATATGTACCTTTAACTATAAGCGCAAGAGGGAATTATTTTTCGCGAATCAGACGAAAGCCCACCGCGGCGTACCCTTTGGCCGGATTGCGGGTTTCGTTTCTGTATTCGGTGCGGCAGCGGTTGCGCGCCGAATTCCAAGCGCCGCCTTTTACGGCCATGGCGCCGCTTCCCGTTTGGGCGTTTTTGGAGGTGGAGGTCCATTCCCACGCATTACCCCACATATCAATTGCTCCGGCGGCGGACAGCGTTTCGGAATAGGTATTCACCGCCGTCAGCCCTTTCTTTTCGCCGCAGTTCATATCCGCATCTTTGGGCATATGCCCGGCGGCCAATTCCCATTCTTGTTCGGTGGGCAGGCGGTATACGGCTGTTCCGTCTTTTTTGGTCAGCCACTTGCAGTAGGCCAGCGCATCCTGGTAGGAAACATATACAACCGGGAAATTTTCCTCCCCGGCGGGTACCGCCCCGCCGGGCCAATTTTGGGGCGCCGGGCGGCCGGTGGCTTGTATAAAAACAGCATATTGTGCATTGGTGACGGGCGTGTAAGCGATATACACGTTTTGTGCGGCTCCCAATACGGGCAGATAGCCGTCCGCGGCGGTTCGGGCGGCGGGACGCAGGCGTTCGTCGGTAAAGCGGCTGAGCGTTTGGTTTACGCGGTTCTCCCGGTCTTTTAGCATTTCATCCACAATTTCCTGCATTTCTGTTATTTTGGACTTGTCCCGGGCCGTTTGTTTTAATTCTTCCAATTTGGCTTTTTTGCGCGCAACCACTTTGTCATAATTTTTTTCTACCTGTTTTCTTAAAGCCGCCAGGTTGGCTTCCGTCGGGTTTTTGCGGTAAGCGGCAATCAATTTTTGGGTTTCTTCGCTTAACTCCGGGCGTTCCTTTTCTATCGTACTGCGGTATTTAAAAGATTTGGCCTCCGGATTGACGCGTCTTTCGGCCGCCTCGCCGAAAGGCATCAGCCCCACCAGAAATATAAGCGCTGTATATAAAATTCTTGGCATAACGACCTCCTTGTTTTTTCAATATCTTCCCATATACAAACCCGAAAAGAAGCAGTTTATTGTATGGAGTTTTTATAATGCTGCGTGGAGCGGATGCGGCAGAATTGCTATAATCATAAATAGACTGTTAAAAAAGAGGTGCCGATGTTTACTAATTTTAATCCCTGGCATCACGTGTCCCCCGGGAACAAAGATACGCTTCCGGACGTCGTAAACGGTATTATTGAAATACCCAAAGGCACGCGCGCCAAGTATGAACTTGATAAAGAAAGCGGTCTGTTACGGCTGGACCGCGTGCTGTATTCTTCCGTCTATTATCCGGCCAACTACGGTTTTATTCCCCGTACGTACGGCGCGGATAAAGACCCGCTGGATATTCTTATCCTGTCCCAGGCCGAAGTGGTGCCGATGTGCATCGTGCCGGCGCGCGTGATTGGCGTAATGCGCATGCTTGACAACGGCGAAGCCGACGATAAAATCATCGGCGTGGCGCAGGGCGACCCGAACGTGAGCCACTATACCAATATTTCGGAATTGCCGGAACATTTGGTGTCGGAAACGATGAGCTTTTTTGAAGATTATAAAAAGCTGGAAAACAAGAGCGTGGTGGTGGAAAAAATCTTTGATAAAAAAACCGCCGTGCGGATTTTGCAGGAAGCGTTTATCGCTTACGAGGAGAAATTTGTAAATTACAGCAATTTTTCCAAGTACTGCGAATAAACGCCGCGCCGTCTTATAAAAACCCCGGTGTTGCTTTCGGCGCGCCGGGGTTTTTCAATGGCGTATATGGCGTATGCGGCCAAACCGTTTTGCCGGTATGTTTTTTGCACATTCCGCGGGGCGCGTGAGGGAAAAATACTGGCAAAAGCCAAAAAATAACTATATAATTCCAAAATAAAGGAGGGCCAGGCATGAAACTGAGCTCAAAAATCTTTTTCACGGCGTGTATATTGTCTTTAGTTGTTCCGTCTTTGCAGGCGGAACTTCGGCCTGGCGCCATTCCCGCTGAGGCTAAAAACACTATGCATGACAAAGCCCAAGAGGGTAAAACCGAGGCTGAGCAGATTTTAACTTCAGCCGTCAATTCGGAAGCGAAAGCAAACGCTTCCGCTGTTGCGGCCGCACAAACCAAAGCGGCGGCTGATGCGGCGGCGGAAGCCGCGGCCAGCACGAAGACAAGAGTGAAAACCTCGTTTGACCGTGCGTCTCGCGTAACGGCGGCGTTTCTGTAAAAAGTTTTAGCAGTTGTTTGTACAATATAAAACCCCGGGTTTATACCCGGGGTTTTTGGTGGGTTACTTATAGCGTTTTTTGTAGCGTTTTTAATTACAAAATTGGCTGTTTTATTACAAAATACGCTCATTTATTATAAACTTGGCCCGACGGAAGAGGCCGCAAAAAACCCCGTTCCCGTTGGGGAATGGGGTTGTATAGAAGAACGGAGAGGGAGGGATTCGCCCTGCATAAATTTTCTGACGAAAATTTTGCCCGGGCCCGCCCTCGCGGTTTTGGCCTTGCACACTTGCAGGCGCAAACCAAAACATCGCTCCGGGCTTCAAATCCCGACGCGGCATAAAGCAGTTTATGCCGCTCCACGCTCTCTTTAGAAATCAAAAACCCCGCTTTCGCGGAGTTTTAAATTTCTACGGAGAGGGAGGGATTCGAACCCTCGATACGGGAATTAACCCGTATAACGGTTTAGCAAACCGCCGCTTTCGGCCTCTCAGCCACCTCTCCAAAATCTGATATTTACCGTCGTAACTGCTTAAGACATATATATTATAACAAAATTTTAGAAACTTTTGCGGATTTCTCCCCACTCCGCGGAACATACTTAAAAAATTGTTAAGTTCTGGGGTGTTTCCTCGTGTTTTCGCCATATACAATGCGCGTTTGGACCGCTGTACCCAATATATTCGTTTACAAACAAACGTTAAGGAATTTTCCATGCGCTAAAAACCGCCCTTTTTAAAGGGCGGTTTTTCGTATGTCATAAAAGTACGGCTGATTAAAAGCTCTTTTTCAGCCCTTGGGCAAGCGGCGTAAACTGCTGGCCGGTAAGCGTCTGCCATTTTTTGCCGGAGCAAATCCAATGCCCCGGGACGGTGGCCTCGGTTACTTTGTCGTAATTTAAGGCGGGCTGCGCCCCCGTTATGCGTGCGGCGGTTTCGTACGTCCAGGCCGCCAGGCGCATCATCCATTTGGGCGCGGAAGGCATAAACGGTTTGCGGCAGTTCATGGCGCGGGCCATTTCGGTAATAAAGTAATCCCACGAATATACCGCGTCTTCCGTTACAAAATAGGTCTGTTTGTCTGTTTCCGGGCGGATAAAGGCCTGCCACAGCGCTTCCACCAAATCGTCCACGTGCACAAAGCTGAAATATCCGTTGCCGGACGTATTTACCATCAGCCCGCGTTTTACCCACAGCGCAATTTTGGATACGCCCGAATCGTTCTTTCCGTACACAATGGGCGGGCGGATGACGGTCCATTTTACGCCGGGGCGCAGGGTGTGGACGGCTTTTTCTCCCCCCAGCTTGGTGATGCCGTAGTCGGACACCGGGGCCGGCTCCATTTCTTCGGTGCGCGGATGGTCTTTATCCGGCGCAAAGCCGCTGGCCGCCAGGCTGGAAACGTGCACAAACGTCTCAATCTCCGGCGTTTGGTTGACGGCCGCCACCACGTTTTGCGTGGCGGTAATGTTGGCTTTTTCAAAATCGGAGCGGTTAAAACCGAAGATGGCGGCCGCCAGATGAAATACGCCCGTGCAGCCCTGCAGGGCCTTCTTCAAGGATGCCACATCGTTGTAATCGGCGCGCACCAAGGTAACGGCGGGATTGGCGGGCTGTTGTTTAGGCGTGCGGCGCGTAACGACGCGCACCTGATAGCCTTCCTGCAGCAGTTTATCCGTCAGTGCGCGGCCGATAAATCCGTTGCCGCCGGTAATAAGAATGGTTTTTTTCATACGTTACTCCACCTGAATATCCAGCGTTTCCGCCAGCTCTTCCGCGGTTTGGCCGGCTTTCTTTTTAATCTCTTTCTTTATTTTCTGGCTGTCAATATCCTGATTGATGAAATTTTCTTTCCGGCGGGCGTTGCGGTGGACGAAATCAAAATTAAACGTAAAGCGTTTGATGCCTTTTTCAATATCGGCCTTGGTGGGTATTTCGCCGTATTTGATTTTGTTGATGGGCGTTACTTTATCCTCCTGCGGGAAATACCACAGAAGCGAATACATAATACCGCACAGCAGTATAAAGCTGATAAGCTTGTTGAACGTTTCCATCCGGTACAGGCCGAAAAGGTTGGAAATGACGGACAATACCATAATAATCCCCGTCCACATCGCGCACGCGATGCCGATAAACGTCCAGCCGGAGGCGTCAAAATCCGGGTAAAGCACCATAACGGTGAAACAGCATAAAATCAGTAACGCGAAACGTTGCCATCCGTTCATATTATTTCTCCTGCTTGAACTCCACGCTTACGGTGAGTTCGTCTTTTTCGTAATACATGGGCAGCGGCGCAAACGGCCCGGCGTTGATGACGGCGGAAGTGGCCGCGAAGTCAAACGTATCATCCCCGGATTTGCGGTCTACCTGTAGGTCTTTAATTTTTCCGTCGCGCGCAATGGCGAAGGAAACCAGCGCGGAAAGCACGTTTCCGGCCGGGCGTCTTTTTTCCCACTCAATCCACAGCGAGTTGCGCACCTGCGTAATATACCAGGGATACGGGAAATTTGCAAAATCAGTTTGAATGTTTCCGCCCGCAAATTCCCCTTCTTTGGAGGCGGAAGCGGCGCCCTTTCCGTCGGTCTCCGCTTCGTCAAGCACGCTGGGGGCGGCCAGCGGTGCGGCTTTGGGCTGCGCTTTTTTGGTTTGTTTTTTAGTCGTAATTTCGGATTTGGCCGCATACGCTTTTTTGGCGGTTTTGGGTTCCGGCTGGGGGACCGCCTCTTTGGCGGGTTCGGGCGCCTGTACGGCGGCTTTGGGGGCCGGAACGGGCGCGGCGGCTTCCTGCCCGGTGGTGGCCACCACCTTGCCGCTGCCGATAAAATCAATGGTATATGTGGCGGCGGCCTTCTTGGCCGAAGGGGCCAACAAAAGGATTAAAAAGAGTGCGGCCAAAATATGCAGGCCGCCGGAAAAAGCCAGATAGCGGTTCATCAGTTTTTAGAAAGCACCCCGATTCCCAGTTTGGCGGCGCCGAGCTTTTTGGCAACGTCAAATACGTCCACCACCTGCTGTATCGGCACGTCTTTGTCCGCCTGGACGAGAATCGTTTTTTTGTTTGCTTTGCCCATACGCAAAATCAGCTCGCGCTCCAGATTTTTAAGCGTCAGGCTTTTGTTCATAACGGTAATGGAGCCGTTCTTTTGCACTTCAATGCGGATGACGTCGTCCTCCGCCTGCGTGTTGATGGCTTTGGATTTGGGCAAGTCCACCGTCAGCTGCATTTGCACCAAAAGCGGGCTCATCACCATAAAAATAATCAGCAGAATCAGCGTGATGTCAATAAACGGCACCATGTTGATTTCGGCCATAACGGTTCGGTTTTTATGCGTGCTCATAGACTAAAACTCGTTGGATTCGTTTTGACGGTAAATCACTTCGTCGGCGGCGTTTTCCAGCTCCTTGGCGAAATAGTTGGTTTTGGACAGGAAATAGTTGTACGCGATAACCGCCGGAATGGCTACGAAGAGGCCGGCCGCGGTGTTAATAAGCGCCTCGGCGATACCGGCCGCCACGACGGACGCGCCCGCGCCGGTGGCCGTGTTGGCGGCCAAATCTTTAAAAGCGTGCATAACGCCGATAACCGTGCCGAATAAACCGATAAACGGCGTGATGCTTCCCAGGGTGCCGAGTACCGTCAGGCGGCGCTGGAGTTTGGAAACTTCCCAGTCAATCACGCTGTCGGCAATTTTTTCCAGCTCGGCCTGCGGGCGGTGGCGTTCCTGCACCAGGCGCAGAATCACCGCGGAAGCCGGCGTGTTTTTAACGACTTCTTTGCGGCAGGCTTCTTCCACTTTCTGGTAGTTTTCCGAGCGGATGGGATGGCGGCAGTAGGCAATCAGCTTGCGCGAAAGCGAAATGGAAGAACGCAGTTTAAAAAAGCGTTCCAGAATAACGGAAATAGAATACACGGACAGAAGCAAAAGAAGAATCAGCACCGGTCCGCCGGCGGCGAGCAGCTCGCGTAAATTTGTCATATTGGAAAAGTCCATTTGTTTGTCTCCTTAGGGTTAACCCTTGATTGCGAATATTGTAAAAATCTGCAGCAAAATGTTGGCCATCAGTCCGGCGGCCACGTCGTCAAATACGACGCCGAAGGCGTTGTCCATCTTGTCAAACGTTTTAACCAGCCACGGTTTTAACGTGTCAAACGTGCGAAACAGCACAAACGCCGCCAGCATATACGGCCAGGTGCGGGGCAGAAACGCCATCGCCGCGATATAACCGGCCATTTCGTCTATCACGATTTTCGGGTTGTCGTGCCCCGTATATCCCTTAAATTGTACTTTTTTACAGACGATTACGGCAACCGCCCAAAACGCCAGCATACAAATCAGATACAGCATCTGGTCCGCCGGGAAGGCCAGCACAATCGGAATCCCCCACAGCGTACCTAAAAATCCGGCTCCGGTGTTCTTCTTATACTTAAACACCAAAGGCGGCAGGCAACTGATAAAGAGGCCCGTTGCCAGCGCGCGCACGATTATTTGCATACGGGCAGGCTCCAGGATTTTTTCAAAAGCTCCCAGTTGTTTTTAAGGTACGAAATCGCGCTGATCCACGTAATCACCGCCGCAATAGCCGTAATGGCGTACGGTACTTTTTGCAGGGTAATAAATAAAATGATGCACACGTTTTTGGCGCATCCCGTCAGCAGGTGGGACAGGTGGTATACGTCCAGCACGAAGAAAATGGTGCCCACCGCAACCATCTGGATAACGGTTTTAAACTTGCCCCAGCGTTCGGCGGCCATCACTTTGCCTTCCAGCGCGGCGATGACGCGCAGGGTGGAAATCATCAGTTCGCGCAGGAGGATAAAAAACACGGCCCAAATCGGCACGTCCAGCTCTTTAATGCCCACAAACGCAAAGAACGCCGCCGCCACGAGGATTTTATCCACAAACGGGTCCACAATCGCGCCAAAGGGCGTAATGGTGTTGGTTTCGCGCGCGATTTTGCCGTCCACCCAGTCCGTACTGGCGGCTATGATAAAAATAAGCGTGGCCACCAGACGGGCCCAGCCGTACGGCAGCAAAATAAACAAAAACATTACGATGGACAGCGCGGCGCGCGTCAGGGTGATTTTATTGGCTAACGTCATCATTTGTCAAATCCTCCAAAAACATCGGTCCCCAAAGGTTCGTTCTTGCGGGTGTCTGTTAAATCGGCCCGCGTAACCATCAGCTCGGATACGATGGTGATGGTTTGGGGAAAATAGTCCTGCCTGGAAAGCGTCAGATACAGCTGGTATTCTTCCCCCTCTTTCGGCGTCAGCTTCAGCACGGCTTCTTTGTCGGTTTGGCTGTCCACGGCGGCGTTATGGCGGTCCACAAGCGCGGTGTAGTTGCCAAAGTCAAACAGGGCCTGGTTGGGCTGGCCTTGCTGCCAGTCCGCCCACGACAGGGTAGTAACGTGCCGGCCGCTTTCGTCAAAAACAACAATGTTCTTTTTATCCGTAACAGCGGTTTGTTCCGGGTTTCCGTCCGGGTCCAGGGTGTCTAAACGCAGCAGGTTGCGCGCGCGGTCGTAGCGCAGGGTGCCGTTGGAACGGCTGACCTGTACGCCGTCGTACGCGGTGGTCTGCTCAAAAGAAGTGGACAGAAAATTCAGTTTTTTATCCCATTTTTTTAATTCTTCCGCCAGCTGCTGCGCCGTCAAAACGGGAGCCTTCTTTACCGGCGCCGGCTGTTTGGCGGCGGGTTTTTTAGGAGCGGGTTTGGCGGGCTCCGCCTGCACGGGGGCCTGGGCCGCCGGGGGCCGGCTTGCCGGTGTTTCCCCTTCGGCGGGCGTTTGGGGTTTATCCGAACACGCGGCCAGCGCCAGCGCGGCGCACAGCGGGAAAAGGAGTTTATTTATAGACGGTTTCATAGGTTTCTTCCTGATAGTTTTTATCGTAGGGAAGGCTGTTTAATTCCTCAATTTCCTGGTCAATCATTTCGTAATGGATTTCCCAGCGGTTGGAGCCTTCGGGCTTGGAAATAAAGCCTTTCATTTCCAGCACGCTTAACATATTGGTGGCGCGCGCGCTGGAACCGAAATGCGCTTTAAGCAAATCCTGCGATACGCGGCGGCGTTCCTTAATTAAGTTCAGCGCCTGCAGGAGTTCTTCGGGGCTGGTGCCGAGCCCGTCCTGGGGCCGCTGGTGGGACGGCTGTTCGGCCACGATTTGCACGGGATAATCCGGCCCTCCCTGCGCACGCAGGAAGTCGGCCACCGCTTTGATTTCTTTTTCGGACACATACGCGCCCTGAATACGAAGCGGCGTTTTGTCCGACGTGCTTTGATAGAGCATATCGCCTTTACCCAGCAAATCTTCCGCGCCGGTCGCGTCCAGAATTACTTTGGAGTCAATGGACGAGGCCACCTGTAAAGCGATGCGCGAGGGCAGGTTGGCTTTAATCACGCCCGTGATGACTTTTACCGACGGCCGCTGCGTACATAAAATGAGGTGAATCCCCAGCGCGCGGCCCATTTGCGCCAGACGCTGGATGGAGTCTTCAATAGAGGCTTTGGTTTGGAGCATCAGGTCGGCCATTTCGTCAATGATGACAAAGATGTAGAACATTTTTTCTTCGTTGTTCTGCTTCGCCCACTGGTTGTAGCCTTCAATATTTTTTACCTTCGCAAGCTGCATAATCTGCAGGCGTTTTTCCATGACCTTTACCAGCATCTGCAGGGATTTGGCGGCGCCGTTTGCGTCTGTTACCACGTCCACATCGTCGCAGGAAGTTTTCGGGTCGTACAGGTACGGGATGCCTTCGTACAGGGTAAGCTCCACGCGTTTGGGGTCAATCATCAGGAATTTGACCTCGTCCGGGCGGTGCTTGTAGAGAATGGACATAATAATCGTGTGCAGACAAATGGATTTACCGCTGTTGGTCGCGCCGGCAATCAGGATGTGCGGCCACTTTTCGGCCACGGAACCGGCCGGGTCCCCGTCGGCGTAGCGGCCCAGGGCTATCGGGATGACGGCCTTGGAGGCGGCATATACCGGCGACTGCAAAATTTCTTTCATCGTTACCATGACGGGGCGGTCGTTGGGGATTTCAAACCCGACGGCGTTTTTGCCCGGAATGGGTGCCTGCACGCGGATGGCGCGCGCTTCCATACTGGCCTGGATGTCCTGCGTGCGGGCCGTGATGGAGGCAATCGTTACCCCCGGGTCGGGCTTGATTTCGTAGCGGGTAACCACGGGCCCCGGCGAAACGCCGGTAACGCTGGCGCGGATATCAAAGCTTTTTAAGGTGTCTTCCAGCCGCCGGGTGGCCTGGGCGATTTCGTCGTCCGTCGGGCCGACGATTCCGTCTCCGCTCGGGTCGTTTAACAGCGTAAGCGGCGGCAGCATAAAAGTGGCGGGATCAAATTTTTTCACTTCGCCGTTTTCGGTTTCGGCGGGCGTTTCGCGCGTTTCGGAATCCGGCACGCGCTGGGCGGACACTTCTTCGCGGCGCGGCAGTTTGACGGGTTCGGCCACCGGGCGGCGGATTTCGGGTTTGGAACGGCGGATTTCCGGCGCTTCGTGGATTTCCTCGGCCACGGGGCGGACGGATTCTTTGGCGGCTTTTTCCTTAATTTCTTTGCGGCCTTCGGTTACTTTTTGTTTGAGTTCGGCGCGCGCTTCCAGCCAGCCGTTAAAATCGTTGCGCATAAATTCCGCCGTTTTCTGCAGGACGACGGACCAGGGAATCGCAAACAGCATATGCAGGCCCACCAGAATAAGCGCCAGGGAAAAAAGCGTGGCCCCTACGGTGCCGGATACGCTTTTAAGGGCGTAAAAAAGGCTCTGGCCCACGCGGCCGCCGCTGATAAGCGAATCGGTAAAAATCAGTTTTAAAAGGGTAAGCAAAGAAGAAAACGCCGCCAGCGTGACGGAAGAACCCAGCAGAAAAAACAAAAAGGACGCGCTTTTATGGCGGACGGTTTGCACCAGCCAATACGCCAGGAAAAGCGGAATCAGCCCGGCCCCCTGGCCGAAGAGCTGGAATAAATCGGAAGATACGGCGTCGCCCGCCGGGCCTTTGGAGACGTTAAACCACAAAATGCAGAACAGCCACAGGCACAGGGCGCCGGCTAAAATATAAAGCACGGTGCGCATCCAGGCAAGGGAAGATGTTTTTTTGGTTTTCTTTTTGGATTTTTTGGCGGCGTAATAATACTTTGGCATATTCATTATTTTACCTTTTTTTACGCCATATTGGGGGCAGTTTTTTACGACCTAAAAAAGCCCGCCGGGCGCGGGGGCTTTTTTAGCGGAAAAGCGGCGGGGCTTACTGTTGTACGTATACGCGCCCGTTTGTAACGGTAAACGGCGTGCCCTCATTATAGGCTTTTAGGAGTTTGGTGACCTGGCTGGGAAAGACATATACGTCCAGCGCGGGTTTACCGGGCACATTAATTTGAATATGGGTCATATTTTTCAGTTTACGCGCTTCCTGGGCCGCAAAAAAAGCTTTAACGGCCCGGGCTCCCTCCAGCAGGTATTTTTCGGCCAGGTAATTAAATTCCGTAAGGGTTAATTTAACGTCGGCGTAGCGGTGCAGGTAAGGAGAGAGCGTCGCGAGGAAATTTTCCAGCTGCTGCTGCGTGCCATAGTGCTGGCGCCGCCAGATGGCGGGCGCAATCGTATTAATTTTATCCGCCGAAATAAAAGGGGTATTTTTGGGAAGCTGGGCGGCGATGCGGTTGTCCAGCTGCCGGTAAAAGGACGCCATCTCATAGGCGCGCTTGACGCTGATGTTCTGATTGACGTAGGCCTGGGTCAGATGGGTTAATTCCGTGCGGTACAGGCTTTTGCCGCGCAGGGAGTTGGTCAGTTCTTTATAAAACGGCTGAAACCGCGCGGACGCGCCCCCCGCTTTTAAAAATGAACTGCGCGCCACGGCTTCAAAAGCTTTCGTACCGACGGCAAGCGACTGGGCCTGGGCGGAAATTGCGGTAAAAAACAGGCAAGAGAGTGCAAAACAAGTTAACAAGATATGGTGCATAATCATCACTCCCCGGGTTCAAGCCCTTTTAGATATTAAAATTCTAAGATATCTTTTTACGCCTGACAAGAGACTAAAGACCCAGGCCCGCCCTGGGCCTTTTGGGTGGCCAGCGGAATGGCCCGCCGTACTGCCCCTAAGCGGACCGGCGGCGGCATATGCGCACAAAAAGCCCCGGGGAATTGAACGGAAATGAAACACCCCGGAAATTTAGCCCGGGGCGTTTCGGCGGCATAAAACCCCCCGCCGGGAGGCGGGGCTGTAAATTACATATTTTCCTGTATCGGTGCGGCGGGCGGAACGGGAGCGGGCGTTTGGCCCCAGGTAACGTGGTAGTTAATCCCGTCGGCCTCCAGGGAAACTTTGCCCTGGCTGTACAGAACGCCCAGCGCCAGGTAAAGCACCGAACCCGAAAGCCTAAACAGCACTTTCAGCTGCCAGGAGGAAGCCGTTTTGTGCTCCGAGAGGTATTCGCTCAGGCGGGTAACCGCCGTTTGGATGTTTTCCTGTAAAGGCGTCATAATTACACCCGTTCAATGGCAAACAGCGCATCGCCCTGTTTAACGGGCTTGCCGTTTTCCACCAGCACTTTTTTAACAATGCAGGGGAATTCCGCGCGCATTTCGTTAAATACTTTCATGGCTTCAATCAGGCAGATAACGTCGCCTTTTTCCACGCGGGCGCCCTCTTTCACAAAAGGCGGGGCCGACGGCGTGGAGCCGCGGAAGAAAATGCCCATCAAAGAGGATTTGATAACTTCTTTATATTGTTCCTGTGCGGCGGCGGGACCGTTGGAACCGGCGGCAGCGGCCGCTCCCCCCACGCTTACCGGCACCGGCACCACGGCGGGTTTGGCTTTTACCAAGCGCAGGTACAGGCCTTTCTGGTCGTACTCAATGGTGTCAATGTTATTGTCCTGCATAAAACCGTAAAGCTGTTTGACTTCCTTCAAAATCGGGGATTCCTTCACGGCCGGGGCTTTAGCTGCAACGGTTTTTTTAGCCGGAGCCGTTTTTTTGGTTGCTGTTTTTTTCATAAAAGAAATAACCTCTGTTTCTGAGTAATACCAAAACTGCTTTCATTTATTTTACATAATTTTGCCGCGCTTGAGACATCTTCCCTTACTTTGGCTTGGTGACAGGCAGGGCTTCCACCTCTTCGCGCAGGAGTTTTTCCTCGTCTATGGGCTGGTCTATCCCCAGCGTGCGTTTTACTTCAAAAGCGGTAATGGCAAAATTAATGCCTTCCGCGATATGCTTGACGATACCGGACGAAGTTACCCCAATTACTTTACCCGTCGCGCGCAGTACCA
>ERZ779737.2096-NODE-2096-length-13762-cov-68.206026_pt1 | contig 13762 bp, 11 predicted proteins | sample MGYA00511889_ERZ779737 | MGnify/ENA primary metagenome ERZ779737 (study PRJEB29588, sample SAMEA2163575) | human gut metagenome | biome: human gut; feature: human-associated habitat; material: faeces | place: Denmark | collected 2008/2010 ...
TTCTACTTTATAAAGATTAATACCTTCACCGACTGCACCATAATTAACTTGAGTCATTTCAATACCAGGCCAAGCTTCACCAACTTGACCTTCTTCATTAAATAAATAGACTCGAGCTTCACTACCCCAACCATTCCATCCATTTAAGTCACTAAAATAGAACGTTTCTACTTCTTGAACTGGAGGAAGTGGTTCTTGTTCAACTTCTTTGAAAGCTACACTAACAGTATTAACTCCACTAGCTAAAGCAAATGTAGCTTTATTATCTATAACTGTTAAGTTTTCACCATCATTAACTTTAACATAATCAACTTCGTAATTTTCATCAGGAGTTAAGGTTAAAGTAATTTGATCATTTTTATATCCACTTAATTTATCAGCACTAACTGTTCCATTAGCTACTTCAGTAGGTAAAACAACTGTTCCAGTAATAGTTTCTTCAAAGGTTGCAAAATCTAACCAAGTTCCAACACCTTTTCCTTCTGATTCAGAAATTAATTGATAATAGTTATTTTCACCTTTTGTAGTTAAATCAATATCAACTGTTTGATGTTGAGCAACTTTTCCTTCTGTATCATTTTGATATCCTGTTGAAAATACCATATGCGTTGCGCCGGTATAATCTAAATCTTCTACTTTATAAAGATTAATACCTTCACCGACTGCACCATAATTAACTTGAGTCATTTCAGTACCAGGCCAAGCTTCTCCAACTGGACCTTCTTCATTGTATAAATATACCCAGGCATAATTACCAACATAGTTCCATCCATTTAAGTCACTAAAATAGAATGTTTCTGCTTCTAGAACTGGAGGAAGTGGTTCTTGTTCAACTTCTTTAAATGCAACACTAACAGTATTAACTCCACTAGCTAAAGCAAATGTAGCTTTATTATCTACAACCGCTAAATTTTCACCATCATTAACTTTAACATAATCAACTTCATAATTTTCATCAGGAGTTAAGGTTAAAGTAATTTGATCATTTTTATATCCACTTAATTTATCAGCACTAACTGTTCCATTAGCTACTTCTGTAGGTAAAACAACAGTTCCAGCAATAGTTTCTTCAAAGGTTGCAAAGTCTAACCAAGTTCCAACACCTTGTCCTTCTGTTTCAGAAGTTAATTGATAATAGTTATTTTCACCTTTTGTAGTTAAATCAATATCAATTGTTTGATGTTCTATAACAAATTCACTTGTTGTTTCATTAACTCTACCAGTTGAGAAAACAATGTTTGTAGCGCCAGTGTAATCTAAATCTTCAACAACATAAAGATTTACGCCTTCGCTAACAGCACCATAATTAAACTGAGTTAATTTAGTTCCTGGCCAAGCTGTACCAACAGCACCATCTTCATTAAATAAATAGACACGAGCTTCGCTACCCCAACTATTCCAGCCATTTAAATCACTAAAATAGAATGTACCGATTTGTTGAACTGGAGGTTCAACAACAGTTTCTTTAAATGTTGCTGTAACAAAGTTTTCACCTTTAATTAAAGTGAATGTAGCTTCGTTATCACTTACAGTTAAAACTTCATTATTAGCTTTTAAAGTTTCTAATTCATATCCTTCATCAGGAGTAACAGATAAAGTAATTGTATCGCCAACATTACCAGTAAGTTTATCGGCACTAACTACACCATTAGTAATTGTTTCATCAATTGTGACTGTACCAGTTTCTACTGGTGGTAATACTTCTTTAAAAGCTACACTAACAGTGTTAACTCCACTAGCTAAAGCAAATATAACTTTATTATCTACAACTGTTAAATTTTCACCGTTATTAACTTTAACATAATCAACTTCGTAATTTTCATCTGGAGTTAAAGTTAAAGTAATTTGATCATTTCTATATCCACTTAATTTATCAGCGCTAACTGTTCCATTAGCTACTTCAGTAGGTAAAACAACTGTTCCAGTAATTGTTTCTTCATAAGTAGCAAAATCTAACCAAGTTCCTTGACCACGATTTCCTGATTCAGTAGTAATTTCTTCATTTAATTGATAATAATTATTTTCACCTTTTGCAGTTAAATCGATATCAATTGTTTGATGTTGAGCGGTATAAGTTTCAGTATTGCTATCGATATATCCAGTTGAGAAAACAATATGAGTTGCTCCTGTGTAGTTTAAATCTTCAACTTTATAAAGATTAATTCCTTCGCCTACAGCTCCATAATTAAATTGAGTCATCTCAACTCCTGGCCAAGCTGTACCAACTGGTCCATCTTCATTAAATAAATATACTCTAGCTTCACTTCCCCAGCCATTCCATCCATTTAAATCGCTAAAATAGAAAGTATCTACTTTTTGAACTGGAGGTTCAACTTGATCAACAACGAATGTAGCAGTTACTAAGTTTTCACCTTCAATTAAAGCAAAACTAGCTTTATTATTTTCTACTACTAAATCAAGATTATTAGCTTTAAGAGTTTCAAGTTTAAAGCCACTATCAGGAGTAACTGTTAAATTAACTATTTCTCCAACAACTCCGCCTGTTTTATCAGCTGTTACTTTACCATTAACAATTCCCTTATCAATAGCAACAGTACCAGTTTTTTCTTGTTCCCCAATAGTTTTAAAAGTAGCGGTAACTAAGTTTTCACCTTCAACTAAAGTAAAACTAGCTTTGTTATTTTCAACTGTTAAAGCAACGTTGTTAGCTTTAACAGTATCAACTGCATAACCACTATTAGGAGTAATTGTTAAATTAATAACATCTCCAACATTACCACTAGTTTTATCAGCACTTACTGTACCATTAACAATTTTAGTATCGATTACAACTGTTCCGGTTTCAACTACAGGAGCTTCAACTGCTAAAGTAGCAACAACACTATTAGTTCCTTTACGTGGAGTAAATTCTCTAGTTGTAACATCAACATTACTACCATTAATCTTAAGTTCTTTAACATAAGCATCACTTCCAGGAGTAATATCAATACTAAATTTAACAACTTCACCTACTTTACCAGTTGTTTTTTCTAAAGTAATTTTTCCTAAACTATCATCATTAACGCTAGCAGATATTGTGTAAACGCTATCTTTTTCAATTAGTTGATCACCACAACTAGTTAAAGTACCTACACTTAATCCGCCAAGTAAAAGAATCGAACTTAATAAAAATATAGTTCTTTTTTTCATTTTGTTTTTTCTCCTTTACTATCATTTATTATATAAGCATTGCTTACATCTAATTTTTTTGAATCTTTATTATCATTTTCTTTTGCTTTTAAAAATTCATTAATTAGTAAAGCAATAATTATAATTAAAATAACTAGACAAATTGCTAATATCCCATAAGGAGAAGTTAAATATAAATTAACATATCCTATATAAGGTATAACGTCGATAACTCTTCCTTTAACTTGTTTAAAAGAAATTATCCCATCAGAAACATTATTTGCATCACCCTGAGTAATTAAAAATTCATTATTATCTTCAATAAATTTATTAATAACACGATGGCAAACTAATGTTTTACCATTAAAATAAATAATTACATCGTTTATTTTAATATGATCATAACTAATATTAGTTTCACTTACGATTAAATCACCTTTGTTTATTCTTTCTTTATAATTTTCTAGTCTATCTTCATTTGATGGATCAATACTAGACATTGAATCACTGGTAACAACACTAATTCGATACGAAACAAAATCTACATTATATTGACTAGCTTGATCAACAATAACTACTACTTCAAAAGCAATTATTCCAGCTAATAAGATTGTAATTAATGATGAAAAAAATACTTTAAAAAACTTTTTTAAAGTAAATTTCTTACAATCTTGTTGTGAATTAATTTTTACTTTTTTCATACTAGATTAAACCAATCCCAGGTATTGCTTGAATCAGGGCTAGGCACAAAAGAATATTTTTGATAAGAATAACCAGCTTCATTTAAATCCATTCTGTTACTTAGATTCCAAATAGTATCTGCAGTAGGATTTACTCTTAATAAGTAAACAAATTTCTCATGCGGTTTTATTAAAAAAGAGTATTTATAACCATTTATTAATGTACCCTGTACCTTTGTCCCTATACTTAAAAAATTTTTACTATTTCCCTCAATCCACTTTGAACCATCTTCATAAGAATATGCATAAACAAGTGCACCATCATTCAACCAACCAGGATTAGAAGGAATAGATAATTCAATATATCTTAAATATGAAGAATTATTATTTTCTGAGTTGAATGAAATTTGATATTTTCCACTAGAAGTATGCAATGTATCATACTCACTAACTTCATTTTCTTTATTAGTATGATACTGTACTCTAAAAGTTTTAGCAGCATAGTTATCGCCCATAGTACCTAAATCAACAATACTAGAAAAATTATAACCATCTGTAGGATTACTATGATACTCAAGTTGAATCATATCGCCATTTCTTTGTTCGTAACGAGAATCTTGGAATCCTTGAACAAAATACCCAACATACTCAGGATATAAATCGATACTACTTTTTATAAGTGAAGTTAAATCGTAAGTTGTTTCTATACTTTCGCTATTATAAATATATCCATTATATATATAATTATTAATTGGATTAAATTCGATGTTATTGTTAACAATAACATCGTTAATCGACATCTTAGAATTAGTATCTATCTTATAAGTATTACTTAATGTATAATTACCATTTCCATCTGGCATATATAAATTAACACTATAAGTATTACTTCCTACACTACCACTAATATTAATATTTATATCTTCACCAACTTGAAGATATAAAGCTTTTGCTACAAAAAAAGAAAAAGGTAATAACCCTAAAGTTATTACTGTTAGTATTAATCTAGTTTTATTACCTTTTGTCATATCAAATTATTGTTGATTTGGAGTTAATGCAAAATATGATTTTTTAGGAGTGCTTGTTGCATCTGCAGGAGTATAAAATACATTCATTTTACCAGCTGAATTAGCTTTCGCATTTTTATCAGAATCGGTTATAGTGAAATTACCATCAGTTTCTACTTTAGACCAATTGTCTCCTTCTTTAACCTTAAATTCGTCGCCAGCTTCAACTTCAACATCTCTAATCATAAATTCTTCTGCTTTTGCAAGAATGTTTGGATATAAACGATAATCTTCCATATTTTGCCATCCAGTTGGTGTACCAACTAAATATGGGAATTCAATAGCAGAAGATGGTGGATATACTAAAGAAACATTATAATTTAAGTATTTTTCAGCGCCTTTATTAACATAATCTTGAATTGCACTGTCTTTCAATGAAACTTGTAAATCAAGATATTGCGTTCCATAAGTTTCTTGTTCAACACTAAATGGAGCGTCAATATGGAATACTTTTGTAGTAGATTCAGACTCTGCAGGAGTGTTTTCAACTAATACATTTCTTCCATCTAAAAGCATATATGATGGTTGAGAACCATCTGTTTTACTGTCGACGTCGGTGGAGTAACCATCAACAATTGCACTAATATTAATATCTTCCCATGCAAAATCAGTTGTAATTGTGAGAGTAATTTGTCCGTAAATTACAGGTTCTTTATAATCAACTAATCCACTTACTCCTAAAGCATATCTAGCATGCAATTTATTATAAGGATTTATAGTTTTAGTTAAATTATCTGCGGTTACAGTACTAGGTATACTATTACCTACTTGTTCGAAAATTGTTGGATTACTACTAGAACTATCTTTATTATTAACAAGAGTTAATGTTAAAGAACCATTGGTACTAGTTGTACCACCAATATTAATAACTTTATCATCAGGGCGTGAAACATAAGTTGCAACAGTTGTTGCAACAATTCCTAAAGAAAGTACAGTTGCAACACCAAATATAAATTTACTCTTTTTCATCATAAATCCTCCTATTATGCAGCCCATCCAGCTGATCCATTTGTTTCATAAGTAAGAGCAACAGTTAATGTACCTGCATATGTTAATTCTGTTTCACCAAGAGCAACGTATTTTAAATATAAAGTAACTGGTTCTTCTGTTATGCTTACCAAATATGCGCATGTTTTAGCGCCTCCTTCAGCTGTCCCTAATTTTTTATATGTATTTTCTGCAGGCATATCAGGTGTTTCAAAAGTTGTTGTTCCAACATAAACATCAAAATCACCAGTAGCTTCTCCTTTTGCTAATGTAAACGATAATTTGGCAAAGCCAGAAACAACAGATGTACTCTTAGATGCTTGATAAGTTACACTTTGAAATTGTGGGGCTGCAGGTGTTAAATTGCTAATATCACCTAGTGTATTAGCACCCCAACTTAAAATAACGGCAGACTCGTTAGTGACTTTTTTTGAATCAGTTGCTGAATTAAAAACATAAGCAAGTGCACCACCGACTCCAGCAAGAGCTAAAATTCCACAAAGTGAAAGAATTCCAACTCTAGTTTTGTTTAATTTCATTATTTTTCCTCCTTTATATACATAAATAATAGAAAATTAAATCAAATATAAATAATTACGTGTTTATAAATAAATATTTATAACAATAAAGCTATTAAATACTTCCAAAAGAATGTAATGTAAGCGCTTTCTTTATTATTTTACTCACTTTTGTTTAAGATTAATACTTTTTCAATGTTTATTTTTATACTTAATATAAAAAATTTAAGTTTCACTTAATTTTAAACATTAAATTAATATTTATACGATTATTATCGTATTTTTATTTATTTTTTTATTAATATAAATAAATATCCATTTATATCGATATTTTTTAAATTTTATGAAAATTTGTTTTTTTAGTTATTTATAGATTAAAATAAAATTAAGGAGAATTAATAATGAGTAATGAATATCAACTTCAAGAAGGTAATTTATTAGATAATAATGGAAATTTAAATGAAGCTGGATATGCTTTTAATTTAGTTAAAATTTATAATAAAGAAAATATTAAAGTTTCTAAATTAAGAATTAAAGAATGGGATTATTATTACTTTGGTGATGATAATTATGGTATTGCTTTAACAATTGCTGATAATGGTTATATGGGAATGGGAAGTGTTTCCATTTTAGATTTTAAAAATAAAAGATATATAAATAAAGGCAATATTAAATGGTTCACCTTAGGAAAATTAAATTTACCTACTACTTCTAAAAAGGGTAATGTTTATATAGGAAACGATAATTATAATATTTCTTTTATAAATGAAAATAACATTCGTCATTTAAAAGCACATTTTAATGATATTAATAAAAGAAGTCTTGATATAGAAGTTTATTTAAAAGAAACTACTCCTCATTCAATGGTAATTGCTACTCCTTTTAATAAACCTAAACATTTTTATTACAATCAAAAAATTAATTTATTAAAGTTAACGGGAAGTTTTAAGTTTGGTAATTTAACTTATAAATTTAACGAAAAAGGCCTTGGTGTATTAGATTGGGGAAGAGGAGTTTGGACATATAAAAATACTTGGTATTGGTTAAGTATTAATTCTTATATGGGAAATGATTTAATTGGTTTTAATTTAGGATGTGGTTTTGGAGATACTTCAAAAAGTTCAGAAAATATGTTTTTTATTAATGATAAAGTATTTAAATTAGAGGAAGTAACTTTTAATATTCCTTTAAAAAATAAAAAAGAATCATTTTTAGATAAATGGATAATTAAATCTAAAAATGATGATTCTTTATATTTAGAATTTGAGCCAATATTAGATCGACACGATTTTATTAACGCCATCTTTTTATCACAAGATGCTCATCAAGTATTTGGTAAATTTAATGGTTATTTAAAATTAGAAAATAAAACTTATAATTTTAAAGATTTATTAGGTTTTAGTGAAAAAGTTAAAAATAAATGGTAATTAAAAAGAATAATAATATATATCAATAGTAAATAGACCAACGTAATAATAACAATCTATATTCATATAACTATTTTCGTCAATATCATAATAATAGGTGTACATTTCATAATCTGAATCGTATTCTTCGACATAGCCAAAATCTAAGATTATATCAAGATAAGTATCAACTAAAGTTTCATCTTCAGTAATTGCTTCTACTGATAAACATTCATATTCACTAAAATAAGAATCAGTTAATTCACCATCACTAGGAACAAAACAAGGAACTAACTCACTAGCACCATTAAAGAAATAAGTATCAAGCATTTCAACTTCGCTAGTAGTCCAAGTTCTTCTAACTTCCTCAGTCGGAGTTGTTTTAACATTGTTATATACAAAAACTTGTAAAGTACTTTCAGTTAAAGTTGGATTAATTGCAAAATAATTATTTGCGCTAACATTTAAAGTATATAAACTAAGTTCAGTATCATATTGATAACTATGTCCAACTAATAAACTTTTATATTCTTCTAGATCTTCATTAGTTGCATTTAAAGTAGTAAAACTAAATCCAATTGGACCAGAAAGTGTTTTAAATTCAACTTCTTCATCAATTACATAACAAGGAACATAACTACTTCCATTAGTAAAATTTAAATTAGTATCAATATAAGTAATTTCTTCATTATTCCGTTGTTTTCTAATTTCAGGTGTTTCATTGTTGTTATTACAACCAACTAATGTTAATGATCCTAACAATAATATACTAGAAACTATCTTCTTCATATCTATTTCTTTCCTTTTTTTTAAATATTTTTTTAATATCATCTAAATAATATTTCATAACTAAATAAGTTCCTTCAGCAGCAACTAAAACTAAAGAAACAGCGAATAAATAACTAATTCCACCAACAGTTATTAAAGAACTTCCTTTTTTTAAATCAATAGCATTTGCAAACATATTGACAACCATTATGAAACAAGCAAAATTAGCAGCAAAACTTAAAGAACTAATAAATTTACTTTTATAAAATAAAAAGATAATCGAAGCTAGATAAATAAAAACTAAAAGTACTGCCCATAAAAAACTACTACTATTAGAAACAACATCAAAAAAGAAATAAGCACTGTCTCCAATAAAAAATAAAGGAATTAACATCCCAATAATCAAAAGTAATGTTAGAAAGCTAAAAGCACTTACTATCACAATATTTTTAGTTCTTTTGTCCATATAAAACTCCTTATATAAATATTATAAAAAGTTTATTTAAAAAATAAATTAAATTTAATTTTTAAAATTATTAAAGTTATCGTTAACTTTTATTTTAATAGCAAGTACTCCATATTTTAATATTTGTTCTTTAGAATAATATTCATACATATCTTTAGGGTCAGCTATTTCATTTTTTAAATATCCAAGTTCTTCTTTTTTATAGTTAGAATATAATTCATAAAAATCATGATACTTCTTTATATCTAAAATTATTACTTCAAGTTTTTCATTAGTTAAATTATTACTAAAAATTATTAAATCATTAACTTTAAGATCTTTTCTTCTTTCATCATTTAAACGCATTTCAATTACTTTTTGATTCCTTTTAATTGCATTAAATGGTTCATCATGTAAGTTCATTTCATAAATCATAATTATTTTATAAAGCATATTAAAAATACTTTCAAGATTTTAAAATAACCTTTTTAAGGTTAAATAAATAAATTTAAAATAGGTATTTTGCTTCTAAAAAGTCTTTATTTTAAATAAAAAACCTTTAAAACTCAATTATTTTTTATTTTTTCTAATAGAAAACTTGTCCCAACCCTTTTTATGACAATAAGGATATTTTAAATATCTTTTTGTTAAAGTATGTGGTCCAAAAATATATTCTTTAAAAGTAGGAACAAAATTTTTCTTGCAGTGTGCACATTCATAAACTTCAAAATTTAATGAAATAATAACTGCTACTAATATATTTAATAACATAATAATAAATGCACCAACTATTAAAGTTATTTGAACCCATAAAACATTAATAACATATGTAACTAATAAAACAATGAAAATTAAAAATAAAAAAGGTCTGATAATTTTTATCAAACCTATTATATTTAAATGGTCGGGGCGACTGGATTTGAACCAGCGGCCTTCAGTTCCCAAAACTGACGCGATACCAAGCTACGCTACGCCCCGGTGATAATTATTATATTGCAATCAATATAAAATAGTCAATAATTATTTAAAAAATTTAGATGTTTATTTTATTATGAAAAAACACTAAAATAACCTTGATATGAAAGAAATTTTTAAATATTTGAAACCTTATAGAAAGGAAACTATAATTGCTGTAATTTGTGTATTTTTAGAAAGTAGTCTTGAAATCGTTGTTCCTTTTTTAATGAATTTTATTTTGCAAAATGGAAAAGGTATTACTTATGATCCAATAACAAATATTATTAATTCCTATGATTTACCTTATGTTTTTACAATTGGTGGAATTATGATAGGTTGTGCTGCTTTAGCATTTACTTTAGGAATTTTAGGTGCTAAATATAGTGCAAAATGTGGAAGAGGTTTAGGTGCCGAATTAAGAAAAAAGCAATATGAACAAATTCAAAAATATTCTTTTGATAATTTAGATGATTTTCGTACTAGTAGTTTAATCACTCGTTTAACTAACGATGTAACAATTATTCAAGATGCTTTTACTCAGTCTTTAAGACCAGCTTTAAGATCTCCTACAATGTTAATTTTTTCTTTAGTGCTTGCTTTTATTATTTCTCCATATTTAGGTTTAATCTTCTTAGTCGTTATTCCTTTATTAGGTTTAATCTTATTTATAATTTTAAAAATAGTACGTCCTAAATTTAAAACTTTACAAATTATTATGGATAAATTAAATCGTACTACTCAAGAATCAATTATTGCTATTAAAACAATTAAAGCTTATGTTAAAGAAGATTATGAAGCTATTAAGTTTAATGAAGTAAATACTGAATTAAAAAATACTGCTAGTAGTGCTTATGCAACTTTACAATTAAATATGCCTGCTATGCAATTTGCTACTTATACTACTATTATTGCTTTATTAACTTTTGGGGCTAGCTTTTTTACAAAAGGATTAATTCAAGATGTATCAGAAATTTCTACCTTTTTAAGTTATATTATGCAACTTTTATCATCTTTAATGATGTTATCTAATGTTTTTATGTTAGTATCAAGATCTTCTCCAAGTGTCCTAAGAGTTCTTGAAGTTATTAAAACTTCTCCTACTATTATTGATAATAAAAATTCGAAAGAAGAAATTACTTCAGGTAATATTGAATTTAAAAATGTTTATTTTAAATATAAAAAAGATGCAGAGAAATATGTTTTAAGTAATATTAATTTTAAGATTAATCATGGTGAATTTGTTGGCATTGTTGGACAAACTGGTAGTAGTAAAACAACATTAATTAATTTAATGAATCGATTTTATGATGCTAGTGCGGGTGAAATCTTAATTGATAATAAAAATATCAAAGATTATTCTTTATTTGAAATTCATAATAAAATCGCTAATTCATTACAAAATCCAATTTTATTTAAAGGTACTGTTAAAGAAAATTTATTATACGGAAATAAAAATGCTACAGATGAAGAAATAATTAGAGCTACTAAAATTGCTTGTTGTTATGACTTTATTGTTAATAATTTAGAAAATGGTTTTGAAACTATGATTGGTCAAAGCGGAACTAATGTTAGTGGCGGACAACGTCAAAGATTATGTTTAGCTCGTGCTATTTTAACTAATCCTAAAATATTAATTTTAGATGATTCTTTTAGTGCGCTTGACCGTATTACTGAAAATAAAGTTAAAGAAAATATTAAAAATAATTTAAAAGATACAACCTTAATTGTTATTTCTCAAAAAATAAGTGCTATTAAAGATGCTGATAAAATTATTGTCTTAAATAATGGAGTTGTTAATAACATTGGTACTCATCAAGAACTTCTTCAAAAAGATGAAATTTATCAAAATATGGATTTTATCCAAAGTGAGGGTTTAAATTAATATGAAAAGTTTAAATCTTTCGCGTGCTAGACCAAAAAATTTCTTTAAAACTTTAATTCGTTTATTAAGTTATTATAAAGGAATTAAATTATTTTTATTAATTTTAGTTGTTTTATTAACAATTTTTAGTAGTATTGCTTCAATTGTTGGAACATTCATGTTAAAAGATGTTATTTCAATTATTTTAAAATTGAAATCTAACGATGCTACACGGATGGATTTAACTAAATCAATTTTATTAATGGCTAGTTTATATATTGGTGGAGTTATTTCCACAATTTGTTATAACCAAATAATGATAAGAACTTCACAAAAAGTAATTTATGAAATTCGTAATGATTTAATTAAACATACTTTAGAACTTCCAGTTAAAGAATTTGATCTTCATACTCATGGGGAAATAATGACATATTTTACTAATGATATTGATACATTAAATACAGCATTAAATGATTCTTTTGCTAATGTTATTTTCTCATTATCAAATATAGTAGGAACTTTAATAGGTTTATTCTTATTAAATATTTATTTATCATTAATTGTGGTATTTTTCTTAGCGTTGATGGTCTTTTTCATTCTTTATAATTCTCATAAATGTCAAAAATATTTTAAAGCTCAACAACAAGAATTATCAAATATGAACGCCTTTATTGAAGAAAATATTAAAGGAATTAAAGTTTCTAAATCATTTAATCATCTTAATGAAGATTTAGCTAGATTTAATAAAAATAATACTGCTTTACAAAATGTTGCAACTAAAGCTTTTTATCATACTCAATTAAATATTCCAGTCATAGTATCATTAAGTTATTTTAACTTTGCTTTAAGTTGTATTTTAGGAGTTATTTTTACTTTTAATGGTCTTTTAGTTGGTGGAGTTCCTGCCTTAACGAGTTTTTTAGTTTATGTTCGTCAAAGTGCTGCTCCTTTTAATCATTTTACTTCTCATGTAAATACTATTTTAACTAGTATTGCTGGAGCAGAAAGAATCTTTGAATTTTTAGATAAAGAAAAAGAAATTGATGAAGGAAATGTAACTTTAATAAAAGTTAATGATGGAGTTACTAAATATGCTTGGGATGTTCCTTTAGAAAATAATAATCATAAAATAGTTCCATTAGAAGGTGATATTAAATTTAAAGATGTTACCTTTGGATATAATAAAGAAAAAATTATTTTAAATGATATTAGTTTATGGGCTGATAAAGGTCAAAAAGTTGCTTTTGTTGGTAGTACTGGCGCTGGAAAAACTACGATTATCTCGTTAATTTCTCGTTTTTATGAAATTGAAGATGGAGAGATTACTTATGATGGAATTAATATTAAAGACATTAAAAAAGAATCTTTAAGAAGATCAATTTCTTTAGTAACTCAAGATACACATTTATTTAGTGGTACAATTGCTGATAATATTCGTTATGTTAGACGTCATTCTTCAATGGAGGAAGTAATTGAAGCAGCAAAATGTGCTAATGCTCATAACTTTATTACTCATTTACCAAATGGATATGACACCTATTTATATGATGATGGACATAATTTAAGTGAGGGGCAAAGACAACTTCTTGCCTTAGCTCGAGCAGCAATTTCTAAACCTCCGGTCTTAATTTTAGATGAAGCTACTTCAAATATTGATACACATACTGAAAAGCTTATTCAAGAAAGCATGGATCAATTAATGAACAATCGAACTGTTTTAGTTATTGCTCATCGTTTATCAACCGTTAGAAATAGTGATGCCATCTTAGTACTAGAAAATGGTAGTATTATTGAACGTGGAACTCATGAAGATTTAATTGCTAAAAAAGGTTATTATTATTCTTTATATAAAGGTAAAAAAGAATTAAGTTAAAATAAAAAATCGCTCGTGAGAGGTACCCCAAATCCTAGACATTAGGAAAGGGGTACTTTTTTATGAAATAT
>ERZ779737.2098-NODE-2098-length-13754-cov-2.133294_pt1 | contig 13754 bp, 12 predicted proteins | sample MGYA00511889_ERZ779737 | MGnify/ENA primary metagenome ERZ779737 (study PRJEB29588, sample SAMEA2163575) | human gut metagenome | biome: human gut; feature: human-associated habitat; material: faeces | place: Denmark | collected 2008/2010 ...
TGAAACTGTTCCCCAAGTCCTACCTGAGTCAGTGCACGTTTTGCACGACATGTTCTTTCTTCTCTAGAAACACCTGAAATTGTGAGAGCGAGTTCTACATTCGCAAGAATTGTCTGATGCGGAATCAAATTATAGCTTTGAAAAATAAAACCTATTGTATGATTTCGATAAGAATCCCAGTCCTTATCCTTATATTGTTTTGTGGAAATACCATTGATGATAAGATCTCCTGAATCATATTGATCTAAGCCGCCAATCACATTTAATAAAGTTGTTTTTCCTGAACCAGATGGTCCTAATATTGCGACAAATTCATTATCTCTTAAACATAGAGATACATGATCAAGAGCTGTCTGAGTGAGTTCACCTGTATGATATTGTTTGCATACATCCTTAATTGTAAGCATTCTTCTCAACTCCTTTTTTCTATCATAACATAATATATTATGTGTAAAAACAAAGATGTTTCACTTAATTTTCACATATTTTAAATAGACACCTCATTTAAGGAGTTGTCAAAAGCATACATAACGCATTCTATTTTATAAATATATATAATAGTTATAGAGGTGAGAATTATGAGATCTTATTTATATGTTTATAAAATAAAAAAAGAAGAATCAAGCGATATCTTCCTAAAAATATGTCATTCTATAGAAAATAAACTTCATCCTTCTTTTATTGACCAGCTGATTGTAGATTTTGATAAGTCACGTGTTCAACGTTATATATTTCCTAATAATCGTATATTACTTTATGATGATATACAATCAGATTGCGTTATCATGCAGACTGATCAGCCCTGCACGCTTTCTAATTTAAAGGAATAAATAATACATCATTACGACCACCACAAATCATACCTAACTTGGCACCTTCTTTATTGCTTAATTCATAGTGATGAGAACGAATGCCTTCTTCATTTCTTGCATCAAGTATTGCCTGGTATTCGACACGTCCACCACCAATTGTTTCAATGATTTTTTCATCTGTAACAAGCATCATGCTTCCTACACCGCGGGGGGCAGATCCTTCTTTAGATGTAATGATGCAAAGAGTGCCTTTCTCTTTGGTATGATAGAGATCACTTGTCATTGTAAAGTATTGATGGGTATTTTTAACTTGAATGATTTCAGCCATAATACTAATCGCAATTTCTGCAGGTGTTTGTGAATGGATAGGAAGACCAATAGGTGCATGAACCTGTTTTAATAGATTTTCCTCATAACCTTCTTCTATTAAGGCATCCATAGTCTTTTTCACTTTACCTTTGCTTCCAATCATACCTATATAAAGTGCTTTTTGATTAAGAACTTTTTTCAGACAGACCTTATCATCCTTATGCCCTCTTGTCACAATAACATAACATGTATTGTCTTCTTCAGGGAAATAGTGATCGGCTTCTTCATAGTTGACACAATGCACTTCCTGGGCCTTTGTAAAGATAGCTGAATTCGCAAATTCTTCACGATTGTCAATGACTATTGTATAGAAATCTAATAGATGTGCTGTTTTTTCGACATACTGTGAGACATGTCCTGCACCTAGTAATACTAATTTTGGCTGAGGCATGAACCACTCTTTTTGTATACATGTCACATCTACGTTATGTTCTATTAAGGAAGCCAACGCTCTTTGATAAAGCCCTTCCGGCTGTTTTACTTCTATCACTGCATCAGGATATCTTTTTAAATAATATCTCACGAGCTGCTGTATAAGTGCGCCATCTACTATTTTCTCTGGATCAAGATGTAATAATTCATAACGATGAACCACATCTTTCACACGTTTTCCTAAGCCTTTCATAGATGTAATCAAAATGATTTGATCTGTATCCTCGTCTATGACAGGTTCATAGTCTGCAGGCACCTTTAAAGGCATACCTCTAGAGCCATCTGCTTCAATCAATACAACATCCACTTCTTTTTTTAGCTGATTGAGTAAATCATGATCAAGTGCCTTGATTTTCTTTTCATCAAAACGATTTCCTGCAAAGGCATAGCCTTTGTTTTTAATTTCTTCATGAATTTCTTCATAAGTAGGATCAACTAAAGTATCTTCTTCTATACGCATATGTGTAGAAGTCGTCATAAGAACTGTTTTTCCCTCTTCCTTATACTTAAGAAGTAGTTCCTTCATACGTGTTGTTTTTCCACCTGACCCAATAATACTAATGATCATTCCTCACTCATCTCCTTTAAGACATCAATGACAGTATTGACTTCTTCCATACTATTCATAAATGATAAGCTGAAGCGTACAATGCCTCTTTCTACTGTATTAAGATGTGTATGCATCAGTGGTGCACAATGGGCCCCACATCGTGTAATGATATCATATTTATAACTTAAGACATCACTGATTTTAGATGAGTCATAATCTTCAAGATTAAAGGCAATGATAGGTGTATGGCTACAGGTATCATAATCACAATAGAATGTAATTCCTGGGATACGTTTCATGCCCTCGTATAAGGCATCAAAAAGCTGTTTTTCTTTTTCTTCTATCTCTTTTTGATGTTCTAATAAATAAGTCATACCCGCATTTAAAGAAGCAATACCTGGTATATTCAAAGTACCTGCTTCTAAGTGTTCTGGATAACTATCCGGCTGGTTTTTATTAAAGGAATCAATGCCTGTTCCACCTGTCTTAAGTGGGTGAATGAATATATCTGTATTGACACAGATTCCTCCTACCCCGCTCATTCCTAGTAATGCCTTATGACCACTAAAAGTAAGCAAGTCAATATGAGATTTCTGCATATCAATAGATATATGACCTGCACTTTGTGCACTATCAACCACAAATAGGATATGATGTTCATAGGCTATTTGACCAATGGCATCTATATCATAGAGTTCACCTGTCACATTAGAACTATGCGTCATAACAATCATCTTTGTGTCTTCTCTTATTTCTTTAAGAATATCTTCCTTATAAGGTGCTGTAACAGTTAAATCAACACCTATTTGACGAAGTGGTCTTAAGACAGAATTATGTTCTGCATAAGTCGTAATGACATGATCATCCTTTGATAAGATTCCTTTTAAACATGTATTCAAGCTTTCTGTATTACCACTATTAAAGATAACATGATCAAAAGAAGGTAGATTAAAATACTGTGCAATAAGTTTACGCGTTGAATATAAAAGACGATCTGTCTTAAAAGCACCTGTACTTCTTTGAGCATTCATATTGTGGTCAAGTGCATCCATTACTGCTTGTTTAACAGAGGGCAGTTTAGGAAAACTAGTTGCCCCTTGATCAAGATAAATCATGCTGACCTCTTAAATAGAAGATAGCTTCTAATACACCACCTGCAATACATCTTGCTTTATCTGAAATAGTGAAGCAGTTCTCATATTCATCTAAACGAGGATCAATATCTGCCATCTTGAATCCCTTTGTGACATAATAACCTTCACGAATCAAACCTCTAAGTAACCCTGACATAGAAGCATATACAGGATGCTGTCCTTCCTTGTTTTCTATATAAGCAAGCACGTCTCCTTTTTCAACTGTATCCGTAATCTTCTTAACCTGGTGGACAGTACCTTCTACTTCTGCATGAATGACACGTTCTTTCCCGTATCCTTTAATCAGTCCTGGAATCCCTGTATTTTTCATTGCTGGTCCTTCTTCAATCAAGCGACCTAAGCGATGTCCTCGCATTGTTTCAATCACGATATCTACATCTTTTCCGGCATTAAATCCAGGACCTAAACCTATCGTGATAGGTGCCATTTTTCTTGAAGTACCCATATTCTTTTTCGCAAGTATCGCATCAATCACAATTTCTGGCTTTAAGATATCAATAGAACTCCCTTCAGGATCCACCATCATCGCAATCTTACTTTCTTTAAGTACAGATTCTAATTCATTAAGTGAATGAATCAGTACGCATTCAATACCTTCTACTTCCTTATGACCATCATACACCGCTTCAGAGTATGCAACATTACGTCTAATCGCACTTGGATGGGCAATCTACAAGCACATGAAACCCACAGCGGGCAAGCTTATAAATAGTGCCAGTCGCAATATCACCGCCACCTCTTACTACTACAAGATTATTCATATTAGTTAGGCTTGATGACTTTTTCAGCCTTTTCCATTCTTTCTACAATATCATACATATTTGTAATGCTGCCCACTTTTAAATCATCTTTTAACTTAAAGAAATCCAAGCATGTTCCACAGTTCACAATTTCAACACCAACAGAATCTAAGAATAATAAATCATTCACTGTATCACTTTCCTGTGTAGTGATCTTTACACCTTCATTATAGAAAATAATTGTTTCTGGGAAGGCATCCTGCTTAGTAAGCGCAAAGATGAAAGATTTCATTAAGATTTTTCCTAATTCCTTGTCACTGCCTATTCTATCACTGCTGAGAACTACAATCTGTCCTTTCAAGATATTGTCAGCCTTCTCTTCTTCTACAACCTGTTCGCCTGAACTAATGACTACAGCATAATCTTCGTTGACTTTACTACTTACGGCATCATAACCTTTTACTTTCGCAAACTTCTTTAGGTTTTCTACAGCTGTTTCATTATCTACTAATACTTCTCTTGGTTTTGATCCATTTGCAGGTCCAATAATACCTCTTTCTTCAAGTAAATCGACAATTCTAGCAGCTCTTGAAAAACCAACTCTAAATCTTCTTTGTATTAATGAAGCACTTATCTTACCGGTTGTTATGGCAAAATCTACAACATCATTATAAAGAGGATCATCATATTCTTCAGTACCACTATTTGCACCAGCCATGTGATTATCAGGTATTTCAGTTAAACTATTATCATAACTAGCAACTTGTTCTTTGGAAACATAATCAATTAATCTTTGAGTTTCTTCATCAGAAATAAAGTTTCCTTGAATTCTTATTGGAGTATTTTCACCCATTGGAAGATATAACATATCACCTTTACCAAGTAATTTTTCGGCTCCAGCTCGATCTAAAATAGTTCTTGAATCGATTTGAGATGCAACGGCAAATGAGATACGTGATGGAATATTAGCTTTAACAACCCCGGTAATTACATCGGTTGATGGTCTTTGAGTTGCAACAATTAAATGAATACCAGCGGCTCTTGCCATCTGAGTTATTCGCATAATTGAGTCTTCAACCTCTTTAGCAGCAACAAGCATTAAATCAGCAAGCTCATCTATTATTACTAAAATATATGGCATCTTAGGAACATTTGTGTTATTCTTTTTATTATTTCTTTCGATCATTTCATTATATCCTGAAATATTTTTAACGTTGTTATCAGCAAATTTTTGATATCTATTTTCCATTTCAGCAACTATTTTTTGCAATACGACATTGGCTTTCTTAGGATCAGTAACAACTGGACATAATAAATGTGGTATTCCATTATAATTAGATAATTCTACCTTTTTAGGATCGACAAGCACTAATTTAATATCATTCGGATTCATTCTCATTAGGATAGAAGCGATAAAACTATTAATACAAACTGATTTACCTGAACCAGTAGATCCGGCAACAAGTAGGTGTGGCATTTTAGATAAATCAGCGCAACATGTTCTTCCCATTAAGTCTTTACCAAGAGCAACTAATATCTTAGCATCATTCATTGATTTTGGAACAGTGCTTAATACTTCTCTAATTGGAACACTAGAGACATTTCGATTAGGTATTTCAACTCCAACAGTACTTTTTCCCGGAATAGGTGCTTCAATTCTAACATCTTTAGCGGCTAACGCTAGTGCTATTTCTTTACTGATGCTTGTAATTCGGTTAACTTTAGTACCTGCTTTAATTTCGACTTCGAATTGTGTAACAGCTGGCCCTTCATGAATTTCAACTACTTTACCTGTAATTTGAAAATCTCTTAATACTTTTTCAAGGGCAATACGGTTTTGATTTAAGAAATCACTATTATTAATTTTTTTAGTTTTAGCAGGTTGATTTAATATATCAAGTGGTGGTAAATGATACTCTCCATTTGAACTGTTTTGAATAGTTATAGGCTCGTTGCTTGGACATTTCTCTTCTTTATTTTCATAGTTTTCGTTATGAAATCTGCTAATGTCTTCACTTGATGTGATTATGACTTGTTTGTTAGTATTATTAGCTGGAACTATTTCTTCGTCTTCATCGTCATTATCATCATCTTCTTCACCAGTAACTTTCAAAGCCTTGCTAGATTTAACACCATCACCAAATCCTTTAAAGAATTTAATAATTTTAACTACAATATCTGCAAGTGATACATTAAGAGCCATTACAACTCCAAAAATAGCAAATACGGCTAAAATGATATAAGTTCCGGTTAAATCAAATAAATTAACAAATCCCCAAGAAAAGAATGCTCCAATTATTCCTCCACCAGTCTGACTTAAATTTATAAAATTTTCACTATTTATTGTATTCATAAAATTATCTATGGTATTTTGAAATATATCATTATTTTTAAGTACTGCACTATCAGCAATATAGTTTATATGACTAAGAGCAAGTAACGCAATTAATAAAAGATATAAACCGATTAATCTGGAATTAAAGAATTTAGGTAAATCTCCTTTAATTATCATATATAGGCCTAGAATAATTAATAATAAAACAAAAATAGCCCACCAAGTTCCCATTAAAAATATACAAAATGATTTAATAAGATGTCCTACTGGACCAAACGCTCCTATTCCAATTATTCCAACAAGTACAAGTAATAAACCAATTAGTTCTGAAGAAAATTTAGTTTTACTAGCACTTTCACCTTTTCTTTTTTTCTTTTTAGCCATATACTATCAACTCCATTATAATTATAAACCATATATAAATTTAATGCAAAAAGAAACTGTAAAGTTACATTAAGAATAACTATTTAATTATATTAATATTTTCACTTGTTCGCTTGTTTATAAATTACACTAATAGTATAATAACCAATTAAGGAACAAATAGTTGCTGGGTGTCTATCCTCACCTTTTAATAATAATAAGATGAGGAGGTGATGCATATGAGTAAAAGAAAATTTATTATTAAATTTCTAAGATACTTATGTTTCATTATTCTATGTATATCTATTTTAGTATATATAGTAAAAAAATAGACACTTAATTACCTATGAAAACTGAGTAATTAAATGTCAATACCTTAATTTATAAAGGATAGGCATTCAGCATTGCATAACTAAATGTTCCTTTTTTATTTTATGTAAGTTTCCCTTACATATTCATAATAGCATAATTACTTTCATTTTTCAATTCAATTTCTTGAAACATATAAATATATTAAATATAAAAACAACCAAAAAGACCTAGAAAATCTAAGCCTTTTTCTAAAACTATATTAATGATGATTAAATTCTAATTAGTTGTTAATGTTGTTATTTCCCCAGCTCCAACCAGCACCAATAATTATTACTAGTAAAATGAATAAAACAATCCATAAAGCAGCACCTAGTCCATATCCACCAGTTGTGTTTCCTATATATCCGGTATTGCAGCAAGGATTAGAATAACCATAATTAGTACCACCATTATATCCATAATAATACATACTTATACCTCCTAACCGTATCTATTATAGTTTACGTTTATAGTCTAAAATTTGTTAATAAAAAAGTTCAATATCTATTTTAATATTTAATTTAATAGTTTATAATGAGACATAAGGAGGATAATAATATGTTTGGTTATATAAAAGGAACAATAAAAATAATAGAAAGTAATTATGTAATTATTGATAATAATGGAATTGGTTATATTATATATGTAGCTAATCCTTATAGTTATGAAATAGATAAAGATTATATAATATACACTTATACGTTTATAAGTGAAAATGAAAATACATTATATGGATTTAAATCATTAGAAGAAAAAGCATTATTTTTAAAGTTAACTAGCGTAAAAGGATTAGGCCCTAAAACCGCATTACCAATGCTTGCAACTGGAAGTATTTCCGGAATAAGTGATGCAATTGAAAGAGAAAATATCCTATATTTAAAGAAATTTCCTAAAGTAGGAGAAAAACTTGCTCGTCAAATGATTTTAGATTTAAAAGGCAAATTAGGAAATATTACAATTGAGAAAACTGAAGACGATGAATTAGTAGAAGTTCTAGAAAGCTTAGGATATAAAAGCGCTGACATTAAACATATTTTACCTAAAATAAATAAAGAATTAAAATTAGAAGAACAAATAAAAGAAGCATTAAAATTAATGTTAAAATAAGGAGGATTAAGTGGAAAAAGAAAGAATTATAACTGGAGAAGAATTACAAGAAGATACATTTGATGATAACATTAGACCACAGTCTTTAAATGAATACGTTGGACAAACTGAAGTTAAAGAAAACATGCGTGTCTTTATTGAAGCAGCCAAACTAAGAAAAGAATCTTTAGATCATGTTTTATTATATGGTCCTCCAGGACTAGGTAAAACTACCCTTGCTCATATTATTGCTAATGAATTAGGAACTAATATCAAAACAACAACAGGTCCTGCTTTAGAAAAAAGTGGCGATTTAGCTGCAGTACTATCTAACCTAGAACCAGGAGATGTTCTATTTATCGATGAAATTCATCGTATTCCAAAGTTTATTGAAGAAATATTATATTCAGCTATGGAAGATTTTGAACTAGATATTGTCGTTGGACAGGAAGGTTCAACTAGAAGCATTAAAATCGATTTACCTCCATTTACTTTAGTTGGAGCAACAACAAGAGCAGGAGATATTTCAGCACCATTAAGAGATCGTTTTGGAATTGTATCTAAATTAAATTATTATACAGTAGAAGAACTTATGCAAATTGTTAAGAGAACAGCAAGAGTACTTGATGTAACAATTGATGATGATGCTGCCTATGAACTTGCTAGAAGAAGTAGAGGTACTCCTAGAATTGCAAATAGATTATTTAAAAGAACAAGAGATTTTGCATTAGTAATGGGAAATGGAAGTATTGACTTAGAAATTACTAAACTTGCTTTATCTAGGTTAAAAGTAGATGAAATGGGTCTTGATGAAGTAGATATTGCTCTTTTAAAAGCAATTATATATAAGTTTAATGGGGGGCCTGTTGGCATTGATGCCCTAGCAGCATCTATTGGTGAAGAAGTAACAACTATTGAGGATGTTTATGAACCATATTTGTTGCAGATGGGTTATTTAAAAAGAAGTACAAGAGGAAGAATTGTTACTGATAAAGCGTACGAACATTTAAAAATTGAAAAGCCAAATTAAAACTATTAGTTTTGTTCTTTGCCAAATAGTGTTGGTAAACAATAAATTTGATAAATGAATTGAGATTGTAAGGATGATAATAATCATCCTTTTATAATGTCCTTAATTAAGAAAATGCGAACTATAAAATGATCAAATTTTCTATAACCAAAAGCAATTCTTTTAATGCATTTAATTAAATTATTTGTTCCTTCTATTATTCCATTATTAATATCATATTTAAATGAATTTTCGATATATTTTATATTTTCTCTATACGGTTTTATTGCTTATTTTTCCTTTCAATGTTTTCAATCAATTACATTGTATCAAACTTATGTCTTTTTATTAAATAAAAATAGTGTGATAATTTACATCTATCAACACTATTTATTATACAAACATAAGTTTTATCTGATAGTTATTTTTTGTTATGAACTAAAATGTCATTTTCTGTAACATAATAGTTATGGTTTTTTTCTACTTCTAAATTATAGAAATTATCAACAATTTCATTAAATTCTATTTTGTCAATAGGATGCAAATTGCCATTTAAATCAACTAACTTATCGTTTATTTTTAATTTTTCTGCTTCAATATATTCTAATTCATTATTTTTTATACATATTGGATGCTTACTCGTTGCTTCGATAACAATTGATTTAGACGTTATTTTATATAAATAATCTTTTGTATCTTTATGTTCAAATGTTTTTATAACTTTAGAATATTCGTTATTATTACTTTCTATATTGTAGGACATTACTAAATCATTAACTTTTATATCTTGTATATTTACATATCCTTTATTTGTAAGGACTTTTGTATTCTTTTTAAAACATGCAACTGCACTACTGTCTCCAGCTCTATGACCATTAATTTGAGTTCCTGCGTAAGCGGCGGCAGCAGCAGCTTCTTCTTCTGCCTTTTTGGCAGCCCAATACTCAATCCATAATGCTGCAATTTTTGCTTCATATTCTCCTATTTTAGCAGATATTACACCAATAATACTACTAATTTTACTAATAAACCCTTGAAATTCTTTGGCTCTTTCTACAGCTTTTCCTTTATCTGCAGGTTCGCCATTAATAATTATAGAATTTTTCCATCCTGCACCAATTTCTTCTAGTACAGGTGGAAATTGACTAAATGAAGTAGAAGCATTATTCAAATGTCCGATAGCTTCATTCAATGCATCGACCTTTGCTTGCAAAGCGTGTATTTGCGCTAAAATTTCAGCTGAACTCATAAATTCACCTCACTATCTTTAATTTGTTTTAATATTTTATTCATTTTATCATTATAACTTCCTAAATAGATAATTTCTTCAATATTCTCATGATTAAAAAAAGCCAAAGTATTAAAATCCACAAAACCTATTGGATATTTAACTACTATATAATCATATGTATTATCACTAATTTTTTGTGTGTATCCAACTATCATATAGAAAAAATCATTGTTTTTAATAGTTACAACCGTACCAAGTGGTAAATATTTTTTTATATTTGAAGTATTCATATTTTACCTCCAACTATATATATTATATCATTGATAAAAAAAATAGAAAAGTATTTAAAGCAAGATTGTTATTTATAAATTTTAAATGTGCACTTGGGTATATTTTCTTTGTTTTTTTTTTAAAAAAAATATAAAATAAAAATTATTAAAGTTATCAAATTTAAAAAAATCTAAAAAAAAACATTGCAATATATTTGTAACTATATTATAATGATTATGTATCGTAGAGGGAGGTGGAATGTGAGTAGTGTATTTGATGAATTAACTATTGTCAAACGAAGCGGTCAGAGGGTATCTTTTAATGGTAGTAAAATTGCTGTTGCCATTAAGAGTGCATTTGATGATGTGTATACTGAAAATATGGAGGACAAGGTTAATATTATTTATGGTAAAGTACTTGATAGAATAGAAAGTTTATATAGTGATAGAAAGACTATTAATGTCGAAGATATTCAAGATATAATTGAGAATATTTTAAAAGAAGAGAAATATTTAAATGTATATAATGCTTTTAATGATTATAGAATTAAAAGAGCAGCGTCTCGTGAAGTGTTTGAGAAAAAGCAACAGCATAAGTTTGTAAAAGCAACTGAGAAATTAGTGCTTACCGCTAAGGATGATAATAAGAGTACTAAAAGAGAAATGCTTAATAATTTTGGTAAAACAATATCATCTGAGTATTCACTAGCGTACTTAATTGATTCTAAGTATACAAGAATGTATCAAGAGGGAATTATATATATACATGATTTAGATTATTATGTACTTGGTATTCCAAGGTATGTATGCCTAGATTTAACTAATATTGAAGATTATGATAATTATTTTGATATATTAACTGATATTTCTATTGGTACGAAAAAGGAAGTATTAAAAGAAGTTTTAATACCATCATTTGATTATTTGCTTGAACCTTATATGATATATAAGTTTAAAAAAATATTTGAAGAGAATTTATATACTTTCTTAGAATTAGAAGGATTTATTGATTACATAAATATTAAAAGTATTGTAAAAGAGATTAATAAATTATCTACTATATTTATAAATTATAATGATTTTGATAGTTATTTGAATGAAAGAACTAGAAAAATATTTGATTATGCTTATAATCTTAGTATTTTAAAATTAAAGAATATGTTAAAAAATGATATTAAGAGGTATTTAAGTATTTTAAATAATGATTTGGAATCTTCTTATTGTATAAGTATTGGTACTTGTTACTCTAAGGAAGGGAAATTGATAACTGATTTATATTTTGAATGTATAAATGAATTAGATACTTTAATGAGTGTTTCTACTATATATAAAGGTAATGATTTAGATTTTATTTCTAAATTAATATGTCTTAGAAAAAATATATGTGTAAGTTTTAATACAAGCTATAATAAGTTATTTAATAATAATGATAATTATAAGTATGAAGTAGAGTATTTCTCTGATGGTTTAAGGATTGCTGAGAATATATTAGATAGGTGCGCAACTAGTGTTGGTAGGATGAATATTTATAAGACTACTATTAATCTTGCAAGACTTAGTTTAAAGAGTAAAGATTTATCTAGTTTCTATAGTAATTTAGATAATACCTTAGAATTAGTTAGAAATGAATTAATTCAAAGATTTGAATATATAAGTAGTAGGTATAAAGAGAATTATGATTATTTATTTAAATATAATATACTTATGGATAGTTCTAAGTTAGAGGATAAAAAAGTAAGGAAGGTATATAAAAATGGTACCTTAGAAATTGGTTATTCTGGATTGTATGAGGCTTTATTAAATCTTGATTGTAGTGATAAATTAGAAGAGGTACTTAAATATTTAAATGATAAGTGTAATAGTTATTCTAATGAGTTTAAACTTAATTTTGTATTAAGTGAAACTAGTGATTATGAGGTTTTAAAATATTTTAATGCGATTGATAAGTCAATATATGGTGTGAACTTAGAATATAGAAATTTATCTTCATATATAGATGATTTAAAAACAATTAGTAATATTGAGTTTTACTCTAATGGTGGATTTAATTATGTAGTTAAAGTAAGAAAGAATGCTACTTATAAATATATATCTGAGATATTAAAGAGTGCTGCAGATAAAAATCTAGGGTTTATAAGGATTAAGTATGAAAATTAGTGGTTTTGATAAATTGACACTACTTAATTATCCTGATAAAGTAGCATGTACAATATTTACTAGTGGTTGCAATTTAAGATGTCCTTTTTGTCATAATTCTGGATTAGTTACTAATAATTATAATGAGATTAGTTTTGATAGTATTTATGAATACTTAAAAAAGAGGATAGGTATTTTAGATGGAGTATGTATTACTGGTGGTGAACCACTAATTCATGCTGATATAAAGGACTATATTAAGAAGATTAAGGATTTAGGGTATTTAGTAAAGATTGATACTAATGGATGTAATCCTAAGTTATTAAAAGAGTTAATTGATTTAAAATTAGTTGATTATATTGCAATGGATATTAAGAATATTTATTCTAAGTATGATATTACTAGTGGTGTTAAAGTTAATATAGATAATATAAAGAAAAGCATTAGTATTATAGAAAATAGTGGTATTGATTATGAGTTTAGAACTACTATTGTAAAAGAATTTCATAGTACTCAAGATATAAAAGAAATACTTAGTTATATAAGTAGTAATTCAAATTATTATATTCAAAATTTTAAGAATAGTAATGATGTATTTAATAGAAATTTAAGTTCTTTTAGTGAGAAAGAGTTAGTTGAAATGAAAAATAAAATTAATAATAAAAATATATATTTTAGAGATTTGTAGGAGGATTTATGTATAAAGTTAAAAAAAGAAGTGGAAAAACAGTTGTTTTTGAAATGGATAAGATATGTGATGTAATAAGAAGAGCATTTGAAGCAGAGGAAGTTAATTATAATGATGATATAGTTGATTTTTTAGCGTTAAAAGTTACTGCTGATTTTGAACCTAAAGTTAAGAATAATGTTGTAAGTGTTGAAGATATTCAAGATAGCGTTGAGGCAGTATTATCTAA
>ERZ779737.2100-NODE-2100-length-13736-cov-11.840655_pt1 | contig 13736 bp, 12 predicted proteins | sample MGYA00511889_ERZ779737 | MGnify/ENA primary metagenome ERZ779737 (study PRJEB29588, sample SAMEA2163575) | human gut metagenome | biome: human gut; feature: human-associated habitat; material: faeces | place: Denmark | collected 2008/2010 ...
GCGCGGCGCCAAGCGCGGCTCCCGCCGCGACGGCTTCTTCATCGCGCCGATGGACGAATGCCTCGCGCGCACGGCGCTCGATCTCGGCGGACGGCCGTATTTCGTCTACGACGTTCCCGCGCCGAACCCGATGATCCGCGACTTCAACGTCTGCCTCGTGCGCGAATTTTTCCTCGCCGTCGCCAATGCGCTCGGCGCGAACGTCCACATCAGGCTCGAATACGGCGAAGAGCCGCACCACATCGCGGAAGCCGTTTTCAAGTGCTTCGCGAAAGCGCTGGCGGGAGCCTGCGAAATCAACCCGCGCGCGGCGGACGTCCTGCCCAGCACGAAGGAGGTCCTGTGAGCGGCTCCGGCGGCGGCGTTCCCGTCGCGCTCATCGACTACGGCATGGGCAACCTGCGCAGCGTGTTGCGCGCGCTGGAAAAAACCGGCGGGAACGTGCGGATCGCGCGGGAACCGGCGGAAGCGGCGGGAGCGGCGGCGCTCGTTTTTCCCGGACAAGGCGCAATCGTCGACGCGATGCGGGAAATCCGCCGCACGGGCTTCGACGCCTTCATCAAGGACTGGATCGCGGCGGACAAGCCGTTTTTCGGCGTCTGCCTCGGGCTGCAGATGCTTTTCGAGCATTCGGAAGAAGGCGGCGTTCCCGGGCTGGGCGTTTTCCGCGGGAACGTGCGCCGCTTCGAAAATTCGCGGGAACGCAAAGTGCCGCACATGGGCTGGAACACGATTTCCGTGCGCCGGGAGAACGCGGGCGCGCTCGCCGAAGGCATCGAGCCGGAAGGCGAATCGTTTTATTTCGTGCACAGCTACTACGTCGAGACGCCGGAAAAGGACATCGTCTGGAGCGAGACGGAATACGGCGTCCGCTTCGTCAGCGCGGTGCGCCGCGGGAACGTCTTCGCGACGCAGTTTCATCCGGAAAAGTCGCAGGCGAAAGGTCTGAAGCTCTACGAAAATTTTCTCCGCGCGGCGGCGAACGCCTGACGCCGGAAGCTTTTTCTCCGTCTGCGCGCGTTTCGCCGCGGGAACGTCTTTGCTGTTGCTTAAAAGCGCCGCGCGGCTTATTTTTCGAAGCGATGAAAAATATCTTCCGCCTTTGCCTCATTGCCGCCCTCTCCCTGCCGTGCGCGCTGTTCGCGCGGCGCGACGAAGGTCTGCTCATTTACATGGATTTCGACGACGCGACCGAGCCGACGAAGAACATTTCGGGAACGGACCGCGTTCCCGGCACGCTCGGCACACGCCCGACCGCGAAAATCGACGACGGAAAATTCGTCTACTCCGCCCTGTTCACGAATTCGAACAAAGACCGTTCGGTGGACAATTACGTCATCAACCTCGGCGAGCTCGACGGCTATTTTCAGGACAGCTTTTCCGTCGCGTTCTGGTTCATGACGAACAAGAAGGGTTCGACGAACGCCGTCATCACCGGGAACAAAAACTGGTCCAAGCCGAATCAGCCGGGCTGGGCCGTCACGCAGGTTTCCGGCAAAAGCCTTTCGCTTTCCGTCGGCGGCGCGAACGTCGAAATCGATTTCCCGCGGCTGACGGACGGGAACTGGCACCACGTCGCGCTCGTCGTCGACCGCCGCGCGGGAACGGTCTCTTTCTACGGAGACGGCAAGCGCCTCGGCGCGCCGCGGAAAATTCCCGCGGGAACGATCGGCAACGGCGGCGAAACGCTCGTCGGCGGGAGCGGCGAAGGCTACTATTCCGCGCCCGGCTCGAAAAATCACAAGGCGCTGATCGACGACTACGCCATTTGGCGGCGGCCGCTGACGGAAAAGGAAATCACGGCGATGTGGAAAGAAGGTCAAGGCGCGCGCGTTCCCGAGCCTGCGGCGCTCCCGCTGATTTTCGGCGCCGCCGCGGGAATCGCCGCGCTCGCGCTCGTTCGGCGCAGGCGCAAAGGCGTCCGCTGAGTTTTTCGGTCCGGTTCCCGCGTTTCGTCAGAGGCGCGGGAACGCCGTCTTTCAACACCGAGGGAATCTTCATTCCGACGCATGAAAAAATTTCTTCCTTACTATCCTCTCCTTAAACCTGTTCTCGGAACGTTTCTGCTCGCCCTGCTCTGCGGCGCGATTTCCGGCGTCGCCAGCGGCTTCGGGCTTCCGCTGATGCTGAAAAAAGTGCTTCCCGTGCTTTTCGGCGGCGAGCCGCAGGATCTCGTGCTTTTGGATCTCGACGGGAGCGAAGAAATCATCGCCGGCATTTCCGCGTCGTGGCTTCCGAAAGTGCATCTCGCCGTTCCCGCGGACTACGTGCTGCTCTTCGCGCTGGCGCTGATGCCGCTGGTTTTCTTCATCCGCGGCGCGGCGATGTTCGGGAACACCTACCTGCTCAACCTCTGCGGCATCCGCGTGCTCGAGGCCATACGCATGAAGCTTTTTTCCCACCTGCAGCATCTGCATTTGGGCTTTTTCGGAAAAAACAAAAGCGGCGATCTTCTGAGCCGCACGACGGGCGACACGATGCTCCTCAAGACCGTGCTCGTGGAAGTGACGAACGACCTCGTCATCCAGCCGTTCACGCTGATCGGCGCCGTCGGATTTATCGTCTGGTCAGCGTTTCAAAGCACGGCGACGCAGCAGTTTCTGCTGAGCCTCTGCGTCGTGCCGCTCTCGGTCATTCCCGTGCGTTTCGTGGGCAAGCGGCTTCTGAAGCGTTCGAAAAAAATGCTGGAAAGCGCAGGCGAGCTTTCCAGCGTGCTCGCGGAAAGCCTTCAGGCGCCGCGGGAAATCCGCGCCTACAACTTGGAGGACCGCGAGTGTTCCCGCTTCCGGAAAATCGTTCGGAAGTATTTCTCGCTGCAGATGAAGTGCGTGAAATACGACAAGCTGCTCACGCCGCTCATCGAAATCATCGCCGCATGCTCCATTTCCTTTGCCGTTTATCAGGCGGCGGAAGCGCAGCTCGACCAGGACACGGTCATCGCGCTCGTCGGCGCGCTTTATTTCGCCTACGACCCGATAAAGAAGCTCGGGAAAATCAACAATCGCGTCAAGGAAGGAACGGCGGGGCTCGCGCGACTCGAAGAAGTCTGGCAGGCGCCGATCGAGGTCGCCGATCCCGCGTTCCCGCAACGGCTCGGACGCGTGCGCGGCGAAGTGCGTTTCTCGGACGTCACCTTCGGGTACAACGACGCTCCCGTGCTGCGCAACATTTCCTTCACGGCGGAACCGGGCGAAACCATCGCGCTCGTGGGTCCGTCCGGCGCCGGGAAAAGCTCGCTCGTCAACCTGATACCTCGCTTTTACGACGCGGACATCGGCACGGTTTTCGTCGACGGACACGACGTGCGCGACGTGCGCCTTTCCGAACTGCGCGAAAACATCGCCGTCGTTTCGCAGGAACCCATTCTTTTCAACGACACGATTTACAACAACATTCTGATCGGGAAGCTCGACGCGACGCGGGAAGAGGTGCTGGAAGCCGCGCGGCGCGCCTCCGCGCTCGAATTCATCGAAGCGCTGGACGAAGGCTGGGAAACGCTCGTCGGAGAACGCGGCGGGCGGCTTTCCGGCGGCCAGCGCCAGCGCATCGCCGTCGCGCGCGCGTTTCTGCGCAATGCGCCGATTCTGATTCTCGACGAAGCGACGTCCGCGCTCGACACGGAAAGCGAAGCCCAAATCCAGCAGTCGCTCGAAGAGCTCGTGAACGGCCGCACGACGTTCATGATTGCGCACCGCTTTTCGTCCATCCGCACGGCGACGCGCATTCTCGTGTTCGACGCGGGAAAAATCGTCGCGGACGGACCGCACGAGGAAATTTACGAAAGCTGCCCGCTCTACCGCGGACTCTACGACCAGCAGTCCATGGAAAAGGAATCGGCATGATCAGCGCTCCCGCACTCGCCGCCGCGCTCGTCGGCGGTTTCGCCGCGTCCGTCGCCTATCTGCGGCGGCGGTGGAAATTCGAGTTCGCGCGCCTCGAGGCCAGCCTTCAGCACGAACGCTACGCGGGAAGGCTTTCCGTCGACTTCATCCACGCGCTTTCCGACACGTTCGACGGCGAAACCGGCGGACACGAGGTCGCGCGCCAAGTGCTTTACGAAAGCGTCGTGCGCACGGCGGTCCGCGGGACGCGCGCGATGAGCGCCTGCATCTTCATCGCGCGCGGGGAAACGCTCGTTCCCGTGCATTCCGCCGGGCTGTTCCCGTTTCTTGACGGCTACCCGACGGAACTGAAAAACGCGAGCCGCGCGGACGTCGTTCGCGCGCTTTTTCGCGGAAAGCGCTATTCCGTGCAAGCGTCCGTTTTTTCCGAACTTCTGAGAAAAAAGCGCGCGGGCATCATCAACGCGTTCCCGCCGCGCGACGGCATGACGCACCACCTGCCCGGCGCGCCGACGCGGCCGCGCTCGCTGCTCGCTTCGCCTTTCTTTTACGAAGGCCGGCTCGCCGGCGTCATCGCCGTCGCCAACCCGCGGCACGGCGGCCAATTCACGCCGGCGGAGCTTCATTTGGCGGAGGTGCTGAGCGAGCAGCTCGCCACGGCGCTGCGGATGCGGCATCTTTTCTCCGTCGAAGCGGAAAAAATCAGGCTCGACCGCGAGCTCGGGCTCGCCGGGAGCATCCAGAAGCTGCTGCTCCCGCAATACATTCCGCAGGCGCATTCGCTCGACATTTCCACGATTTATCGCCCGGCGCAGAAAATCGGCGGAGATCTTTACGACGTTTTCGACCTGGGCGGAGGGCGCATCGCCGTCGTCGTCGCCGACGTTTCCGGGCACGGAATTTCCGCCGCGCTGCTGATGGCGATTTGCCGAACGAGTTTCCAGTTCTGCGCGCGCTACGCGATCACCGCCGCGGACCTTCTGCGCATGCTCAACCGCTCGATGGTGCACTCCTTCAAGCGCGGCATGTTCATCACCATCGCCTGCGCCTTCATCGATACGCAGCGCAACACGCTTTCCATCGCCCGCGGCGGACACGAGCGCCCCGTTCTCATCTCCAACCATCTCATCGAGAAAGGAAAAACCGAAATCGAATTTCTCGATTCCCGCGGACTCGCCGTGGGCATCTCCAAGCCGGAAGTCTTCGACGCGGCGATCACGGAAATCTCGCGCTCGTATTCCCGCGGGGACGTCGTCGTCTTCTACACGGACGGGCTTACGGAAACGCTGAACGCGCGCGGCGAAGAATTCGGCGCCGCGCGGCTGGAAGCCGTGCTCAGAGCGTCGCACGCGCTTCCCGCGAAAGACGTCAACGCCGCCATCATCCGCGAACTCAAGGCGTTCAGCGACGGGAACGAGCCGACGGACGACCTGACGCTCGTCACGATCCGCGCCACCTGAGGAACGCCGCGGGAACGCGCTTCCGACGTGCGCCCGCGGCAGTCATACGCGCATTCCACGAGCGTTCCCGTCGAAACGTCGCGGAAAGACGCAGGGCGGTTCTTCGCGTCGCAGGAAACGACCCAAATCCCCGTTCCTGTGGAAAAATCTCGCGTTGGTATTTTTCTATATTTCATCTTTTCTTTCCGATGGGAACATGAGTTTTCCCAAGAAAAACAGGGCAGGAAACAGTGTTAAAACAAGGATTCCAGAAATATGACTTTCAGAATCCACAAAAAGCGTTCCAAACAAATTCCCATAGCCTCCCTCTGTTTTAGTCCACCAAAAAGCCAATGCTGAAGCAGGAAAAATCAAAACGCCCGTACACGAAAATATTAAATCTCTTACAGGTGCTCTTGAAACCAACGACGAGACATAATAAGCACCCGAGAGGCAGTAAACGAGTTGCATCTGAAGTCCAAAATCAAAAACTGCGGGAATACCGATACACCAAGCCAAAAAGATTGCTGATGAAAAATTAATCCTCAATGGAATAAAATTTTCATCCTTCCCATCGGATGTCGTTTTGATTAAACGGACACATAAAACAATGCAGACAACGATATAAATCAATAATCCCACGTTGCCTGTTTCGATTTCCCATGTACACAGTAGCGAAAGTTCTTTTCCGGCTTTACATTCTTTCCCCGTAAATAACTCAACAAGAGGGAATGAGAAAGGTAGAATCAAAAGTAGGACGGTCAACAAAAGAACCAACGAGCGTGCCCAGCAAGGCGTACTCTCCTCGTCGCTGCTGTAAAGAAAAGGAAAGACGATTCCAAAAACAGGGAAAAAACAAGGAAGTAAAAACTGAAAAAAATCAGAAAGCGCTGTAGATGCGGGAAGAAGTATCAAGTCGTCCCAGCAAAAAACGCTCCATAACAAGCCTGCTTTCAAAAATAAGATTTCAGATTTCATTTTGCAGGTCGTACGGTGTAATACTTCTGTTCGTAGATGCCGTTTCCTCCACAGTTTCGATCAAGATATTGGGCCTCCTTGAATGGTCTTACATCGACAAGGTTGTGCTTAGGAGCCCTGATGATTCCGTCCAAAATGCCACTCCCAGGGCTGTATTTATCTGCAGTCCCTGCCGTAGGATGCATTTCAACGAGGTTCCCGCTTTCATCATATATGCATTGATTGCCAGCTCCCCCATATTCATCCTTGGGGATTGTTCTTAATTCGTATTTCCCCCCTGGATGACCACTCTCTGAGAAACAGTGAAACAACAAATCCGATGTCAATGCCCATCGTGAAGGGTCTGGGCTATTACAGAAAAGTCCTTTTACTTTTGTGACGCACACGCTTCCGTTCGGGTAGACTATAGATATGGATTTTTCTTCTTCTTTACAGCTAAGTTTTTTCGGGCACGCGGGAATCTTGTCAAGCCAAGTTAAATCTTTTGCCTCTTCTTCTATCCATTTCTCAAAAGCTCGTATTCTCTCCGTGCAATCGGGCTTTGGAGGCTGCGGTGCTTCTACATCTGGCCCAGCTCCAAGCTGAGGGATTGCGCGCCCAAGAATATCGCTTTTCCCAATCGGATTATTTTCGCAGTGCGCGTAGAGGTTGAGTCCGCCCTCCTCCTCGATGGGGTCGCGGGAGAGGAAGCGGCCCAGGGCGGGCGAGTAGTGGCGGTAGTTGTAGTAGACGAGGCCGAGCTCGGTGTCATAGAACTCCGAAGAGAACCGCCACGGGTTCGCTCCGATCAGGTCGACTTTCGAGCCCGTCGCCTTCGCCGTGCGCGTGACCGCCCCGAAGGGAGCGTATTCGTAGTGCGCCCCGATCCCGTTCTGCAGCGCAAGGAAGAACACGTCCGACACGTTCTTGTTCCCGTCAAACGCGTAAAAGAGCATCAACCCTTTTTCCGCGTGGCGGAACGTCAGCGGGCGCGTCGCGGTCGGCTCCGTCGCGCGGTTCCCGATGTTATCAAACGCGTAGGCGTAGTTATCGTTCCCGAAGATTTTTGTTTCAGTCATTGTTTTCCCGTCTTCGTTAATAGAATCCTCAGAACTCTTACTACTACGACAAAAGCAACAACAATCCACCCGATCCATGATACATTAAAATAAGCTGAAACTATAAAAATACTTAAAACAATCAAGGTGTTGATGATTTCACGAAACGAAACATGAATATGTTTTTCTGTCTTAATCCATTCTCTGAATATTCTAAATCCCCACCAAAAAACATAACCAACAGACCAACTAAGCATCACCATGCCAACAATCCAATACCCTTCTTGGCATGCAAATAATCCGGCCGCAAAGGGTATTATCCACATTAATATACGTTTCCCCATAGCTTTTTTATCTAGATAATGTTTTATCAGGACACGACCAATATACATACCCTACACGCTCCGTGGGGCGTTGAACCCACCGAATGTTTCGAACAGGTGATTTCATTTTTGTGCAAACTTTAGCACCACAGACCAAGTGACCACCCATCATGTCACCTATGAGAAATCCTACACCTAACACTCCTGATGCGATTCCCATTTCTTTGCTTTGTAAGGCACATAAGGTTGTACACATAAATCCAAAATATTCCCCAAATGTAGACTTTTTGTCCATACATTCAGATAAACTTGAATACCCTTCCGCCTTCCATATCGGCTTTTCTTCTAAACAACATGAAGCGTTGGGAGAAACATCGTAATCCGGCCCTGTCACAGTCATTATTGATATTTTCCCCTGCTTATCAATGACGTCTATAGAACGATTTTTCACAAACGCATAGAGATTCCGTCCTCCTTGTTCTTCGATGGGGTCGCGGCTAAGCCAACGTCCCAAGTCGGGGGAGTAGTGGCGGAAGTTGTAGTAGACCAGATCCAGTTCCGGGTCGTGGAACGCCTTTTCTTTTGAGCGTGAAAGATACATCTTGTCTGATTCCGTCAATCGCTTGGCAACACTTTGTTCACTCCGCCTCGTCTCACATAGTAAATGTCTTCCCATCCTGAAGAAAGGGACGAGTTCTTGCCGCCGTAGGGGTCAATCAGCATTCCGGACGTGTCTCCGACAAATTTGATGTAAACCCAAAAGCCTTCCCGCCAAAAAGCCACATCGAGACATGCTTTAGGGTCATAAAATGATTCTATAACGCCGAGCTGCATATGCGTTAACGGCTCATCGTCTCCTGCTTCTCCTGCGACGATGTCTCCGATTCGAACCTCGTCTCCGCTTCCGTGATAAAAGAGCGTGGATTCGGAACGGCTGGTCAGGGAGACGTTTTTCCAAGAAATCTTCGCCGGAGAGAGCATGAAAACTTCTTCGACGTTCAATCCTTCTGCGGACGCTGTTGTTTTTCTTATAAAAACAACGGGAAGCGTCGGGACCACGTTCCCGGAGAGCTCGTCAAAACGCATGCCGCCGATGATCGCCTGCTGCTTAGAGCCGTCATCTGAACAAACAGAAACAACATCCCCTATGTGAACCGGTTCGTTTGTCTGATAAAAGATACTCATAAGGCAAATTACATTATAATTACTCCGCCGCCAGTCGGGCGCCGAAAAGGCGTTGCTCCAGCCAAAGGGACGAGTGTCGCATCAATCTCCCTATACCTGCATTCACACGAATGCGGATTCCCTTCCTTGTATGGAACCTGGTAAACTACGTAGTTGTTGTAGTGTGGCAATTCTCGTTTCCCTGTTTCTGGAACATAATGGGGGCGTCCTGTTGTATCGTGTCGATACATTACTGTATCTACAGGAGGATTGCATGGTGCGCATCGCTTTTTTCTATCTGGACAAGGAGGACACTGTGTAATGGGAATTGCATCATCGCTCGTCTTTGCCTCTTCTTCAAGAGAAGTTTCTGTTTGCGGCAAGGAATCGATAATCCGGTCGATGATGATTGCGCTTCCGATGACGACAATCCCCACCGAAACGACTACTGCTGCGCCGATGCCAATTCCAATAAGCCCCGGGACAAGGAAACTTCCTCCTATTACGCCGCCGATAGCGACCGCAAATCCACCTTGATTATCAACAAATGATGTCGGAACGTTCCCGACGAAGGCGTAGAGGTTGAGCCCGCCTCGTTCCTCGATGGGGTCGCGGGAAAGCCAGCGGCCGTCGGTCGGGGAGTAGTGGCGGTAGTTGTAGTAGACGAGGCCGAGCTCGGAGTCGTAGAACTCCGACGACCATTGGAACGGCTGAGAAACGTCGCCCGTCGCCGTGACCGCGCCGAAGGGCGCGTAGTCGTAGCTCGTGCGGATGTAGCCGGAGGGCCCGAAGACTTCCCACACGTTCTTCGTGAGGTCGTGCCCGTAGGTGAACCACGAGCCGTCCTTCTGGAGCGCGAGCGGGCGCGTCGCCGTCTCCTGCGTCGGATCCCAAAGCACGAACCACAGCGCGGGATGCGCGGCCCGCGTCAGATCCACGCACGCGATCTGCAAATAGCCGCGATAAATGTAGCGGTGGTGCAGCGTGACCGTTCCCGCGACCGTCACTTTTTTGAAGCAGCGCCGGCCTTGAAAGAGTGAAGACACAAATAAATTGTGCTTATAAAACATTTTTCAGCCTATATATAATCCGACAAAACGCCGACGATAAATATCCCCACCCGAAAGAAAAAAAAAGTGCACCGACAAACGATGACAACAACAACAAGCACCATTCTCCAATAGGACGTCCAAGATAGAAGAATCCGTTAAAAAAGATGCAACCCGCCAAGATTATCCAATACGCAAACAAATCCGTAATCCGTCTCCTATTTAAATTCACGCACTCTCCGCCCCTTTTTAATACAAGTTCGTAGGCTGAAAAACCTATGAGATAAGGAGCGACGAAAACCGAAGACCAAAGTACTCCCAAAAGAAAGAAGGTCTCATTTATAAAAATCATACTGAAGGCTGCGACGGAAATAGGAATAACCGCTATACATAACGACGGCAAAAGTTCTGTACTGTTCAAAATATTTTTGGAAAAACAAAGCTCTCGCAACAACAGAAAAAGAAAAAAGAATCGAAATGCACATTCCATTCGAATGATAAAAATAAAAGTCCTAAACAGGATATGCTTTACCTTCATTTTATAAGGAACTCCTCTCTCTATTTATAAAATCTTCTTCTGGACAAATTTTCAATGCCCCCAACACTTTCGACTTCGTTGTATCGATTATAAACATACGCGCGCGTTCCCGAGGCGTCGACGGTTCGCGTCACCTGCCCGAGATGGTTGTACGTGTGCGTTTCGCCGGCCGTCCCGTCGTTGTAAGCGACGGAAACGAGTTCTCCCGTTTTCTCGGCGTAAGCGCGCGAAACCTTCAGGCGCGTTCCCGCGGAAACTTCCCGCGAAAACGTCGTGGAGGAAAGGCGGTTGTGCGCGTCGTAGGCGTGGTCGATGCCGGATGCGTCCGGATAAGTTTTCGAAAGCAAAAGCCCCGTCGCGGCGTGGTAAGTCCAAGTCGTCTCGTCGCCGTCGGCGCGGGAGCGCGGATCGGTTTCGATCGTCTCGGAAGCGGCGCGGAAAAGTTTCTGCGAAACGAGGTTGTCCGCATCGTCGTAAGCGAACGCGGCGGGCTGAACGCCCGTGCCGAACTCGGCGGTGACGTTCCCGTGCAGGTCGTAAGCGAAACGATGCGTTTTCCCGAGCGCGTCGGTTACGCAGGAAGGCTTGCCGTGCGCGAGGTCGTAAGCCGTCGTCGTTTCGTTGCCCGCCGCGTCGACGGTTTTCGTCGTCCAGCCGAGCACGTTCTGCACGACGAGCGTTGCGTTCCCGCGCCCGTCGGTGGTCGTCAGTTCGATGCGCGCGTTTTCCCCGGCGTAATAGTGCCGCGCAAACGTCGTCTGCGTTCCCGCATGGTCGACTTGCGAAACCGTGAAGCCGTCGTTCGTCGTGCTTTGCGCGATGTTCGTTGCCGAGGGAATTTGCGTCTTGGAGAGGCGAACGCCGGGCTCGCCGAACTCCGTCCAGCGCGCGCTCGCGTTCCCGCGTGCGTCCGTCAGTTCGCTTCGCGCGTTGTAGACCCGAGTGTTATTTTTCACTTTTTTGCAATAATAGTCCAAATAGTTTTTCCTGTGCATGAACAACATAATCTTCCTCAAGGTAATATGGATGACTCTTTAATATCCACTTGTTCCAAACGGCAAGATATTCAAGTTGCAAAAGCGAGAATCCATTCCACTTCTCGTCGATACTAAATGTCTTTCTGTAATCATCGCTTTCAACCAAATCCGCCCAATTTTGCTCAATAACACAAAGACTCGAGTCTAAATCTACAAGAGAGTTCCGAATTAGCCCCGGAAAGTAATAATGAAAACCGTCTATGGTTAGCCAACGAAACGCATCACTCCAAAAACCACCGACCCCGACCTCTAGCGCACCCTTATCGTTAATGTTCGAAGTTTCGTATTCACATATAGAAACGATATGGGGTTTCTCTTTTAATGTAAAATAAACGGGGAAGTATTTTTCTAGATAATTTTTCATGCCATACACTTCCTCGCTATGATAGTAGCGCAATTACGAACATTTATCTGAGCTTGCTCCAAAGCTTGCTTATGTCCTTTGTCGCCTCCTCTGTAGCAAGTATTGTTTATTATCTGACGAGCTATCGCTTGTTTTGACCACGTTGTCTCCTTTGTATATAAGGTAGCGCAGGTATCGCTTGGCAAACAGCGCTTTTCACCTTTGGTTTCGTTTACCGCTTTTTGAAGTTCTGCGTGTTGCTCTTTGGTACAATCACCCGGATCTGCGCGCTTACACGTATCGGCAACATCCTGAGCGACACTAAGACCTTTTGCGATGCACGCCAATATGCAAGCACAAAGAGCTGTTGTTGCTTCTCCGACGCTAGGAAGCGGAATTTCAGGAATTTCCGGAACAGGAAGTGGCTCGGGTTTCGGTTGTGTAGTGATAATTACGCCAATCGCGACAATCCCTATTATCGCAATCGGGATAAGCACCATCGCCAATCCGCCCCGATACTCGACAAAAAGATTCGGATTATTTTTCACGAACGCATACAGATTCCAGCCTCCTTTTTCTTCGATGGGGTCGCGGCTAAGCCAACGTCCCAAGTCTGGGGAGTAGTGGCGGTAGTTGTAGTAGACCAATGCGGTTTCGGAGTCGTAGTGTTCCGATGACCATTGGAAGGGTTGCGAGACGTCGCCGGAAGCGGAGACCGCGCCGAACGGAGCGTAACTGTAGCTCGTGCGGATGTAGCCGGCGGGGCCGAAGACTTCGCAGACGTTTTTCGTGAGATCCATTGGCTGTTTGTTCAAAAACAAAACTAGATTTTTGTTTTTATTCTTTCCCATAGAATACCTAGCTCTGTCACTTCAGACGATTTGTCTCTATTTACTAATTCCGGAATAATGATGTTCAAGCGGTTTCGGAGAGATGAAAAATCTACGTTGTGCTCCAGAATTTCGACTTGCCGAACTTCAACCAACTTTAAAAGCGCCCAGATGAAAACATCGTCTATTTCACTATTTTTCTGGTAATCTTGTATTATGTATTTCTCGAAGACAGGAAAGTAAAACCGAAATGCGGAAGAGCTCATAAAATAAAAATACTCAAAGATGTCGTAAGGATTTTTGGCTTCGTTTAGTAAATAACTGACGACATCTTCAACTGATTTATTCTCAAAAATTTTTAATGCGGGTACTGCATCGAGATCTCCGGAAAGCAGTCCTGGTGCAATTTCAGTAGATATTGGACTCTTGTTCTTACTCTTCTTCATCTGAACATAAATTTTCACAACATTTCTTCATTGCCCGTACAGCATTTTCTAACTGCTCTTGATGCCCTCTTTCTTTTCCGATGGAACCTTGAGAACTCTTAATGCTCCCCTCCAAAAAATAATCACACTTCATTGAGAGATATGCGCTCCTCCAAAGCACAACATGCCCCCAACACGCGCAATTAAGAAATAAATGCGTTACTGGCGATCGGTGTGAACATTTTCGGCAAGAAAGGTGGTGATATTCATGATACGCGGCAACACAAGCAAGTTGCCGGGTTTTTACAAGAGCTTCTGTTATTCCCTCTCGTGTGTAGCGAAGAGCCAGCTCGCGACAAGTAGAATCGTTCAAACATGCAACAACACCCAACCCCATAGCCGCTGCAGCTGCCTCTGCTGCGGAAATCGTTATTCCTAATGGCAACAAAAGGGCTGGTGCTGCATTCCCAAGAAAATCTATTTGTATTACGCTGTTATTCCCCACAAACGCATACAGGTTGCGTCCTCCTTGTTCCTCGATGGGGTCGCGGGAGAGGAAGCGGCCCAGGGCGGGCGAGTAGTGGCGGTAGTTGTAGTAGACGAGGCCGAGCTCGGTGTCATAGAACTCCGAAGAGAACCGCCACGGGTTCGCTCCGATCAGGTCGACTTTCGAGCCCGTCGCCTTCGCCGTGCGCGTGACCGCCCCGAAGGGAGCGTATTCGTAGTGCGCC
>ERZ779737.2101-NODE-2101-length-13731-cov-4.613849_pt1 | contig 13731 bp, 12 predicted proteins | sample MGYA00511889_ERZ779737 | MGnify/ENA primary metagenome ERZ779737 (study PRJEB29588, sample SAMEA2163575) | human gut metagenome | biome: human gut; feature: human-associated habitat; material: faeces | place: Denmark | collected 2008/2010 ...
GAAAGGGGAAGGACGGCTGCCGGAACTCCGCGAAAAAATCTGCATCGGGCAGGGATACCGGGGAAAGAGCGGGGCGCTTGGTGTAGGAAGTTGTACTTCCGGGTTCGCATGCAATCTGAAAGGCTGTCCGCCAACGGATGAGCAGATGTATGAATTTTTGAAGCAGTACATTGCAACTAGACGAAAAACAGAAGCAGAAAAATAGCAACAGAGGAGAGAGCGAATGAAAAAAGCAGTCAAAGCCATTTTAAATGTATTGTCCTACGGCGGAATTGAAGTAGAATCCGCCCGTCGGCTTGCCGATATCAAGAAGCTGGATCCGATCCGTATTTTTCTGCGAAAATTGGATATGGAAATATATAATGGGGACTACAAGGTTCCGATTCGGCTGTTCTTCCCGGATGAAAAAATGGAGGAGCATGGTGCAAAAGAAGCGATTCTGTTCTTCCATGGCGGCGGCAAGCTCGCTTTCCTGCCTGCGGTTTTTCTCCGCTGCAAGCTTTGCCAGCCTGACCCGCTGCACCGTGGCGTGCAGTCTCTCCGCCGCACGCGCCCTCTTTAACCGCTCTTTCTCCTTCGAGATCTCGCCCTCCCGCACCTTCAGGGCTTCCAGCGTCTTTTTCGTCTGCGCAAGTCTGTCAATCTGTTCGTTGATCATGCGTTTTTCAGTGACTTCCTTGGTCAATCCGTCACTCTGCGCCTGCAGCGCCCCGCACTTTGACCGCACCGTTTCCTCCCGCTCTGCGGCGGTCGCACACACCTGCGCAAGCTCCTGCGCCATTGCCCGGTAATTCCAGTTTGCCGACTCCGAGAGCTCCGCCAGCGGATTCAGGATCTCCTGCTCCCCGCCGTCCGCAAGAAGCATTCGGATATCCTCCTCCAGTTTATTTCTCTGCTCCTGCACCTTCGCCGAAAGAGCCAGAGAACGGCTTCTTAGCTGCTGTGCAAACCGTTCATAGATTCCGGTTCCGAAAATGGTACGGAAAATAGCGGTTTTCTCTCTGGGAGATGCAAGCAGCATTCTGGAAAACTCTCCCTGTGCGATCATGGTGATCTTCTTGAACTGCTCGTAATCAAGCCGCAGGATCTCAAGCATCTTGGCATTGACTTCCCTGATACCCTCCACGACCTTCCCATCCGGCAGCCAGAGGATCGCATTTTCCTTCTCCTTGGTCTGATGATCCTTCCCCCGCTTGGAGGGTCTTACATACTCCGGGTTACGCTTTATATGGTACGCTTTCCCTCCGTGCTTCATAAAAAGCTCTACAAAGGTCGGGGTGCCGGCATCCGCAAAATCGCTGCGCACGCTGTTTTTCTCCCGCTGCTCGCCCGACAGGCAGCCGTAGAGCGCATAGGTAATCGCATCAAAAACCGTGGTCTTTCCCGCGCCCGTGGCGCCGGTCACCAGAAAAAGTCCTCTGCCCTCAAATTGGGTGAAATCAATTTCCTCATGGCTCTTATAAGGCCCCCAGCCGCTGATGACCAACTTTTCAGGCTTCATGCATCTCCTCCTCCACTTCCCTCACGATCCTCTTTCGCCGCTCATCCATGGGCTCTCCCCGAAGCAGCTCATAAAAATCGGCAAACAGCTCCCCCGTGGTCTTGTTTTCCGTACTGTTAAGCACCGCGGTATCCTCCGCCTGCCGTCTCTCATTCTTCTCCCACTCGATCTGCATGATATTGGGGTATATGCTGCGCAGGGTGCCGATGGGGTCGATAAACTCCTCCATATCCGTGAGCACTGCCTTGATATAGTCCGCATTTTCCGTTTTTTCCCACTGCTCCGGTGCGGTCAGCTCCGCCATGCTTCCCGTCACCACCCGCATCTCATGTAGGGGCGTAAGAGCGCGGAACGCTATCTCTACCCGCCCTTTTTCTCCCAGCGTGACCACATTCACGCCCTTCTTCTGGTTCACCTCGGAAAAGGAATATTTGAGCGGCGCACCCGCATACCAGACCTGTCCGGCTCCGATTTTCTGCCTCTTATGAATATGTCCCAACGCCACATAATCAAAGCAGCCAAACATCGCCGCCGAAACATTGTCAAGTCCTCCCACATTCACGGAAGTTTCCGAGTCGGAAAGCTCCGGCTCTTTTCCGTCCTCCCCGGTCACAAAATAGTGTGTCACCAAAACATGCCGGCTCCTCAGATCAGGCGTCATGGGCGTTCCGGAAAGCATTTCCTCCACCGTGGCGACCGCCGGCTTTACAAAGGGCATGCAGACAAAGGTAACCCGTCCCCATTCATCCTCAAACGTCACCTGCTTTAACGTTCCGTCATAACCGCCCGCGATGTAGAGTCCCTGCTTTTGCAAAATCCTGTCTGCAAAAGCTACCCTTTCACCGGAATCATGGTTGCCGCTGATCATAATCACGGGAATGTTTTCCCCCAGCAGCGCCGTGAGGAAATCATCCAGCAGCACAACCGCCTCCGCCGACGGAATCTGCCTGTCATAAACATCCCCCGCGATCACCACGGCATCCGCCTTTTCCTCCACTGCGATCTCCCGCACCTGTCTTAAGATCTCCCGCTGCTCCTCCAGCATGGAAACCTCATTTACCGTTTTTCCGATATGCAGATCCGATGTGTGAATGAATTTCATGCCCACTCCCTTCTGTGTATGGAACCCTATGATATAAAATATGCCCTGTAAACCTCCTGCAGTTTACAGGGCAACTTTCCGTTTGGAAAACTGTATTACTCGATCACATGAATCCAGCCCTTTGGAGCCTCCAGACGACCCATCTGAATACCGGTCAGCGTCTCATAGAGCTTCTTGGTCACAGGGCCCATCTCCGTCATGCCGGTGGGAAGGCAGATCTCCCTGCCGTGGTCAACGATCTTTCCTACGGGAGAAATCACTGCTGCCGTACCGCAGAGACCACACTCCGCCATATCGTCCAGCTCGTCCTTGAAGATCTCTCTCTCCTCCACCTTGAGGCCAAGATATTCCTTTGCCACATAAACCAGAGAGCGTCTGGTAATGGAAGGCAGAATGCTGTCCGACTTGGGTGTTACCACCGTGCCGTCCTTGGTTACAAACAGGAAGTTTGCACCGCCGGTCTCCTCGACCTTGGTACGGGTTCCGGGATCCAGATACATATTTTCATCATAGCCCTCTTTGTGCGCTGTCACAATGGCGTGCAGGCTCATGGCATAATTCAGTCCCGCCTTGATATTTCCGGTGCCGCGCGGTGCCGCACGGTCAAAGTCACTGATCTTGATGGTAAGGGGCTTCACGCCGCCCTTGAAGTACGGCCCGACAGGCGTACAGAATACCCTGAACTGGTACTCGTCTGCAGGCTTTACGCCGATCACGGGGTTGATGCCGAACATGTACGGTCTGATGTAGAGTGTAGCGCCGGAGCCGTAAGGCGGCACATAGGCATCATTCGCCTTCACCACCTGCGTTACCGCATCCACAAATTTATCCTGAGGGAATACCGGCATTTCCAGTCTTGCCGCAGAGCTCTCCATTCTGGCTGCATTCAGATCCGGGCGGAACGTCACAATATGACCATCCTCCGTGGTATACGCCTTCAAGCCCTCAAATACCGTCTGCGCGTACTGCAAAACGCCTGCGCATTCATTCATCACGATATTGGCATCATCGACCAGCGCGCCTGCGTCCCATGCTCCGTTTTTGAAGTTGGAAACGTATCTCTTGTCGGTCTGCACATAGCCAAATCCCAGATTCGCCCAATCAATGTTTTTCTTTTCCATGCCTACTACTTCCCTTCTATGGTTATTTTTTCTCCATTATTATACTTTTCCCCCTAAAAGTCAACACTTTTGCATGTTAATGCTTTATAGTGGAAAAGTTTATTTCCTGCGGACATATTTTCTGAAATAATATGTGATGTCAAAGCAGGTCTGTTCCTCGCTTTCCTCGGAAAGCTCCCACTCCTCATCCCGATCCAGATTGGGAAAATGCCGGTCTGCATCATAGGATTTTTCAATGAACGTCACATACGCCGCGTCGCAATACGGAAGAAACTGCCTGTATACGCTCTCTCCACCGCAGATAAAGACCTCCCTGCCTGCCGCTTCCGCCTCCTTTGCCGCCAAGAGCAGGGCATCCGCATCTGCAAACACATCCGCTCCCTTGACCCGGTACGCCGGATTCTGGGAAAGCACCATATACTCCCTGCCGTACAAGGGCTGCCCCTGCGGCATTGCCTGCAACGTTTTTCTGCCTACCACCACCGTCTTTCCGCCCGTCAGCCCCTGAAAATACCGCTGGTTTCCGGGAATCTGTGCAAGCTGCGCGTCCTCTTTTCCAATCGCCCAATTTTCATCCACCGTCACATAAATGTTCATCCTGATCCTCATTTCTTCGCAATTTGCCGCGAAGAGGCGACACAAATATCGGATTTGTGCCCGCCATCAGCGCTCCTTAAATTGCTATGGGAATATTCTCAATCTGCGGGCCGAACTCATAGCCCTCCACCTTCACATCATTCCTTGTAAACTGATAGAAATCGTGAATGTCGGGATTGATCCGGAACATCGGCGCCGGCTTGGGCTCGCGGGTGATCAGCTCCCGGATGATCGGAACATGCCTGTCGTAGATGTGGGCGTCCGCAATCACATGCACCAGCTCGCCCACCTGCATATCGCAGGACTGCGCCAGCATGTGCATCAGCACCGCATACTGCACCACATTCCAGTTGTTGGCAGCCAAAACATCATTGGAGCGCTGGTTCAGAACCGCATTCAGGGTCAGCTTTTCATCCCCCGGCTTCTGCGTCACATTGAAGGTCATGCTGTACGCGCAGGGGTAGAGGTTCATTTCATGCAGATCCTGATGCACATAAATGTTTGTCATAATTCTTCTTGAGAAAGGATTGTTTTTCAGGTCGTAGATCACCCTGTCGACCTGATCCATCATTCCCTCTTTGTACTGATGCTTCACGCCAAGCTGATAACCGTAGGCCTTTCCGATGGAGCCGTCCGGATCCGCCCACTCATCCCAGATATGGCTGTGCAGGTCGTGAATATTGTTGGATTTCTGCTGCCAGATCCACAGGATCTCGTCCGTCGCACTCTTCAATGCGGTTCTGCGCAATGTCAGAATCGGAAATTCCTTGGAGAGATCATACCGGTTCACCACACCGAATTTCTTTATGGTGTACGCGGGCGTTCCGTCCTCCCAATGGGGGCGCACCTTCTCTCCCTCCGTACTGGTTCCGTTGTCCAGAATATCCCTGCACATATTGATAAAAATGTTGTCAGCCTGACTCATCCTGTCTCATTCCTCGTCTTTCCTCATTTTTCCGTCCCGGTTCAGCCCCTCACCTCTGAGCATCTTACATCTATATATCCCATTTGTCGCACAGGGAAGTAACCTGATCCGCAAATTTTGCAAGATCCTTGTTGCTGGTTCCTTCGTTCTTCTTGATAATCGCGAGCAGACGCTGACCTGCGGCAAGCAGTCTCGCATAAACGCCTGTCGCCGCCTTCTCCCTCTTCTTCAGCGCAATGGGCTCTGCCTCATACTCCAGCTTTCCGCTGGCAAGGTTGAATACCGTGCCGCTGTACGGCGCATAGGCCTTGATGCCGTGCTCCACCATCAGGCATTCCGCAAACGAAGTACACACACTGTCCTCCCCGTGTACGACAAATACCTTTCTCGGTTTCTCCTCAAACGCGGTGATCCACTCGATCAGCCCGTTCTTGTCCGCATGTCCGCTGAGTCCTGCCAGCTTGCAGATATCCGCCCGCACCTCAATGGGCTCTCCGAACAGCTTCACTTCCTTCGCACCCTCCACAATGGCGCGTCCCAGCGTTCCGACTGCCTGATATCCCACAAACAGGACGGTACACTCCGGACGCCAAAGATTGTGCTTCAGGTGATGCCGGATTCTTCCCGCCTCACACATGCCGGAGGCGGAAATGATTACCTTGGGCGTCTCCTCAAAGTTGATCGCTTTTGATTCATCACTGGTAATGGAAAGCTTAAGTCCCGGAAACGAAATGGGATTGATTCCCTTATTCACCAGCTCGATTGCCTCCTCATCGAAGCACTCCAGCTTATTGTCCTGAAAAATGGAGGTTGCCCTCACCGCCATGGGACTGTCCACATACACGGGGAAATTATCATGTCCCGTGACCATATTGTCCGTTTTGATCTTCCTGATAAAGTACAGGATCTCCTGCGTCCTGCCCACCGCAAAGGAAGGAATCACCAGATTGCCGCCCCGGTCGAGCGTCTTTTGGATCAGTTTTGCCAGCTCACCCACATAGTCGGGGCGCTCTTCGCCGTGGAGCCTGTCGCCGTAGGTGCTCTCCATCACCACATAATCCGCTTCCTTCGTGTAGCTGGGATCCTTAAGGAGCGGCTGGCTCTTGTTTCCGATATCTCCCGAAAACACGATCTTCTTGGAGCAGTCTCCCTCCGTCGTCCACACCTCTATACTTGCGGAGCCCAGAAGATGCCCGATGTCTGTGAACCGGATCTTCACGCCCTCACACACTTCAATGATCTCATTATAATGGCAGGGGACGATCCTCCTGATCAGTCCCTCCGCATCCTCCATCGTATACTCCGGCTCAATCTTCACCGCGCTGGCGCTTCGCTTTGCCTTGCGGTTCTTCCACTCCGCCTCCATCGCCTGAATATGTGCACAGTCGCGAAGCATGATATCGCACAGATCCGCCGACGCCTCCGTGGTGAACACCTGCCCTCTGAACCCTCTCGCATACAGAAGCGGCAGCATGCCGGAATGATCCACATGCGCATGCGTCAGCAGCACATAATCGACCATCGCCTCCTCCACCGGCAGCTTGGCGTTCTCGAAAACATTGACCCCCTGCTCCATACCGTAGTCCACCAGAATGTACTTGCCCCCCACCTCAAGGCAGTGGCAGCTTCCGGTCACTTCGTGATCCGCTCCGATAAATGTCAGTTTCATTTGCACAACCCCTTTACTGTTTTCGTTATCTCTATTGTATATTTTTATGCCCCCCATGGCAAGCACCTTTCTTGCCAAAGTTTTACCCAAAGTTTTACCCAAAGTTTTACCCAATGTACCACCGGATGTTTCTCTATAAGTTCTGCCTATTGCTTCACCGGAGATTTCACCCGTAGTTTTGCCTATTGCTCCACCAATCGTGATTGTATCTGGGTAAGAAAAAATCGATTTTCAGATCCCATTTTTCCTATAAAATTCCTGCTTAAGCCTCTCTTTTCGGGAGGATTGTATCCGGTACAATTTTTTTGCGTTTCCGGATCCTAATTTTTCCCAATCTTTGGGATCTGGCAGCACACTTTTTCTTATCAGGATACAATTTTGAAAAATAACACGTGTTATAAGTTCCTTTTTCCGCATAATTGGGATCTAAAACAACCATTTTTCCTGTCTGGATACAATTTTGTATCTGTTGCCTCTATCAGGATACAATTTCATATCCACTGTCTGATTGCAGCATGCAAACTTATTAAGCTGTAAGATAGCCGGCAGTCGGTTACCTGTCCGCAGCGACCGTAATCTGTCTATTTTTATCTACCGCTTTCCGCTAAAATAGAAAAAGCGGAAACCTGATAAAATCAAGGTTTCCGCACACATTATAAAAAGCGCGAGACGGGAATCGAACCCGCGACCCCCTCCTTGGCAAGGAGGTGCTCCACCGCTGAGCCACTCGCGCATACAAGCCCGCATTTCACGGACAAGTAATAATATACAATAAGAAAGTATTTTTGTCAACGGGCTTTTTTACTTTTTGCACCGCACTCTTGGCGGAGTTTTGCATCGCCCCGTTATGGGCAGTCAGTCACAGGGGATTTCAAACAACCGTAAGCCCGGTTTCCTGCCGTTACGGTTGTTCGGCATCCTCCACATATCTTCCCGCATACTTGATTCTATAAATTCTGCGCAAAGAATCGTTGATACGCTCCTCGGAAATTGTACCGTTCTGTACTGCATCCAGTATGCCCTGATATGCCTTTTCAAAATCCTCCGGCATCAAAATCATATCGCAGCCTGCCTTCAAAGCCTTGATTGCGGCTTCGTCTGCGGCATAATACTCCGAAATGGCTTTGCTGTTCATCTCATCGGAAATGATAACGCCCTTGAATCCAAGCTCCTCACGCAAAATTCCCGTAACTACCGCCTCAGACATGCTGCAGGGGGTGTTATCGCCCGCCAGTGCCGGCACCGCAATATGACTTACCATAACAAAATCTGCGCCTGCATCAATACCTGCCTGAAATACTGCAAACTCTTCCGCACGGAATTGCTCCGCTGTCCGCTCCGTTCCGGCAAGCCCCGCGTGTGTGTCTTCGTCTGTGCTGCCGATTCCGGGGAAATGCTTTAAGCATGCGCTGATACCGTTTTCCTCAAGTCCCTGCACCATGGAAGAAACCATCCCGGCTACACTTGCGGAATCTGCACCGTATGCCCTGTCTCCCAGCGGACTATCCTGTGCCGTCTTCAGATCCGCTACCGGAGCCAAATCCAGATTAAACCCAAGCGGTGTCAGATATGCCGCAATGCTGCTGCCTGCCGCATACGCCGCAGCCGGATCGCCGCTTTTCCCTACCGCGGATGCTCCTGCCGCATTTTCCGCAAGACCTGCCGCTGACACACAGCTATTGCTGCCGCCTTCCTCCTCCACTGCAATAAAAATCGGATATCTGCTGTAAAGCACTGTGTTGGAAATCATCTCCGCAAGCTGCTCTTGCGATTTGATATTCTGTGCCGCATAAACAATTCCGCCCACAGCCCATTGATTCAAGGCTGTCTGTGTACCCTCTCCCGCCTTGACGGCCTTGCTTACTCCCGTTATGGACTCCGGCGTTACAATGAAAAGTCCTGCTACCTTGTCCTCGATCGGCATCACATTAATTGCCGCATTGATAATTTCATCCAACTGCTGTTCCGGCGTCTGCACCGGCTCCGTTTCCGTCGGTTCGGGCATCACGATCGTTTCTTCCTGACCGATCACATTGTCTATGTCCTCGGCTACGGACGCATTGCTTGCAGCCCGCTCCTTTGCTTTCTGTCCGGCATAAATAATGCCGCATGCAACCGCGCCGATCACTGCAACCACAAACACCAGCGTTGTCAAATAAGCCAGAATCTGATTTCTCTTGCGTCGGCGCTTACGCTGCTCCCGCTTCTCCAGAAGCTCCTGCTCCTGGCTTCTCCGCTGCGCGGTCTCTGCCCTCGTCCGTGCTGCTTCCCTTCTTTTCTGTATCTCTTCCGCTCCCGCAGAAGCTTTCTCCGCCCTTGAGGACGCTTCTTCGGCTTCTTCCTGCGCCTCTCCTGCTTCTGTCCCGGTTACTTCCGTCTCCGTTTGAATGTTTTCTGTGCCTTCCTGTGCGTCCTTCTCTTTATCCTGAGGTGCTTCATCTCCCGACTGCTCTGCTTCTGCGTCTGCCGGAGATTCTTTTTCCTCCGTCTGATTCATGTCTGTTCCCGTCCGGGTAGCTTTCTTCTCCGGTTGGGTTGTATCTGCTTCTGCTTGGGACTCTTCCGATTCTATCCGGCTTGCTTTGCTCTCCATTGGGGCGGATTTTTCCTCTGTCCGGGTTGTCTCTGTTTCTGTTTGGGACTTTTCCGCCTCCATCCGGCTTGCCTCACTCTCCATTGGGGCTGCTTTCTTCTCTGCTTGGGTTGTCTCTGTTTCTGCTTGGGACTTTTCTATTTTCGTCTGACTTATCTCTGTCTCTGATTGCGTTTTCTTGTTTTCCATTCGTGTATTTTTTACCTTTTCCTGTGTTGTTTTCGTACCTGCCATGTTACTCTCCATTTCTCTTACATCACAATCTGCAGTTCTATCATACCCTATTTTAAGACATATTTCCACAGGAAATACTTGACTTTTCATAATTGATTGATGGGATTGACAGATGCGGTTTTGTCATTTTCGACACATGCCGCTTTTCATCCTATGTCACCTTCCCCATCCCGTAAGGGTACAGATGACCGTTTTCCCTCTCCTGTACCCGGTTTCCGTCTGATTTCCTGCTCAGATCGGGTACAGATCGCCATTTTCCTTCTCCTGTACCCGGTTTCCGTCTGATATCCCGCTCAGATCGGGTACAGATGACCGTTTTCCTTCTCCTGTACCCGGTTTCCGTCTGATTTCCTGCTCAGATCGGGTACAGATTGCCATTTTCCTTCTCCTGTACCCGGTTCCCGTCTGATATCCCGCTCAGATCGGGTACAGATTGCCATTTTCCCTCTCCTGTACCCTTGCAGTCATTTGCGGATTATGCATAAACCTCCTTGATCCTGCATACGCTACCTGTTATGAAACGACTAAAATATTACACGCTGATCGGCATACTCTTTGTCCTCATCACAGGCACATTGTCCCACTTTGTGTACGAATGGACAGGCAACAATACATTCCTTGGATTATTTTGTCCTGTCAGTGAATCGACATGGGAGCATATGAAATTGGTATTCTTTCCGATGCTCGTCTATGGTTTCTTTATGTATTGCGGACTTGTTTACTCAAAGCACCCGGCATCCGACACTTCTTCTATGGAAAAAGGGCTGACGCCAAACGAGACAGCCGGAGCGCTGGCAGCGGGCATTTTGACAGGTGTCCTGCTGGTTCCCGCACTTTTCTATACTTACTCCGGCATTCTGGGGGACAATTATCTGTTCCTCGATATTATGGTGTTTGTTTTGAGTGTTTTAGCTGCCTTTCGTGTTGTCTACCGTTTGCTGAATCATGCGGGTGCTGCTGTAAAACTCGCCCGCCTTTTGGAAATCTGCTCTCCCTTTCTTGTGGCGGCTGTCCTGCTGTTGCTTGTCTGCTTTCTGATCTTCACATATCAGCCACCAAAGCCTGGCATTTTTGCGATTCCGGACGAGGCGGCGGCATTCATCCTTCGTCAGGGTCATTGAGCTCATAAATTTGTCTTTGCAGTGCAAATTTGTTTTGATGATATTCCAACAGTCCGTCCCGCTGCATCTTTCCAAGTTCGACGGAAAGTCCGCTGCGTTCCACCGAAAGAAAATCGGCGAGCTGCTGGCGTGAAAACGGAATGGAAAAAGTAGCTGCACCATGCTTTTTTGCCTCCGCCGAAAGATAGGACAGAAGTTTTGCCCGCGTTGTGCGCTGACTCAGGTGAGAAACTTTTTCATTCAAACGAAGATTTTTTTCGGCGAGATCCGTGAGCAGATTGCGAATCAGGAAATTATAATGCGCACTACATGCTGCGCCGGTCATCATAAGCTGCTGCACATCCAAAAACAATACCTCGGCATTTTCTCTTGCAATGACGCTGATATTCAACACACTGCCCGGCGCACAGGCAAATGTCTCTCCGAAGCACTGCCCCCTGCCAAGCACTGCAATAATGTTGCGATTTCCCCAAAAGTCCTCCTGTATCACCAGAATTTCTCCCGTCAGCAAAAGTCCCAGACTTTTCACGGTACTTCCTTCCCGCAAGACAAAATCATCCTTTTTATATTTCTCTTTTCTTGCTCCGAGACAGGAAAGCATTTCTCTCATTTCATTCTTTTCTATTCCTTTAAAAATACTTGTGTTTTTCAAAATTTCAAAATAATCTTCCATTTTGTGGTATTCCTCTTTTTTATTTTTGTTGAAAAATCAACAGACCAATAAAAGATGCGGTACTATAATGAGCTCATCAAAGCAAGATTGGAGGATCAATCATGATCAGAAAAATCATTCAAATTTCAGAAGATAAATGTAACGGATGCGGAGCCTGCGCCACAGCCTGCCACGAGGGTGCCATCGCCATGGTGAACGGAAAGGCAAAACTGATCCGAGATGATTACTGTGACGGCTTGGGAGATTGTCTGCCCGCATGCCCCACCGGCGCCATCACCTTTGTGGAGCGTGAGACTGCCGCATACAACGAAGCCGCCGTGTTGGAAAACAAAAAGAAACCTGGAAAAGCACAGTCCGGTGTGACAGCAGGAGAAAATCCGGGACAGATCCACTCCGGCTGCCCCGGCTCCGCGGCAAGAACGCTGCAAGCCAGACAGGCACAGGTAGAAGGTGCGGCGGGAGCAACGCAAGGGCAGACGCAGAATGGTACCACGGCAGGAGCAGCACAGGCGCAGCATGAAGCTGCCGCGTATGCCGGTTCCGTTGCACGGGAACCGCAGAGCATGCTGTCTCAGTGGCCGGTGCAAATCAAGCTTGTACCTGTCAATGCACCCTACTTTGACGGGGCAAAGCTTTTGATTGCTGCGGACTGCACCGCCTATGCCTACGCCGCATTCCACGAAAAATTTATCAAAGGGCACATTACCTTAATAGGATGCCCTAAACTGGACGATATTAATTACGGCGACAAGCTGACTGCGATCATCCGGGAAAACAACATCAAAAGCGTTACCGTAGTCCGGATGGAGGTTCCCTGCTGCGGCGGACTGGAGGCAGCAGCCAGACAGGCATTGCAAAACAGCGGCAAGTTCATTCCCTGGCAGGTTGCGACCATGTCGGTTGACGGAAAATTGCTGGACGAGTAAGATATTCAAACCAAAAGGAAAACTGCACAGAGGACTTTTGACATCATAACGAGGTTGTGGCGTAGTTTCCTATGATATCCAAAGAAGGGCTGTCAACACAACAGCCCTTCTGCGGCGAACATCGTCAGATAAGGCGGTGGAGCGCAAACCAGCGCGAGGGCGTGTTTTTCCTTATAAAACATTCTTTAAGACAATCATGATTACGGTTATGAAAGAATATATTAAAAAGCATATGAGACCTACAATTCCCAACAGCATTATGAACATAGAATACACACCCAGTGCTTCCGTTGAAATTCCATTCAACAATTGAATCACAATACTTCCAAAAAGATTCGATAGAGAATGCAGGATTACAGACAAAGTGATCGTTCCCGTTTTTACCACCAAATACGACCATACCATGGACACCCTTGCTTTCGGCTATATCCTTCCCATTACCGGGCGGATTCCGGACTTTCACCGGTTAGAAACGTGCGTCGCGGGGCGCACATACGCAAAAATACCGTGTCCTCTCGTCATTCACTTTGAGAACACGGTATTCTATGCATTTCCGGTAGTCGGAGTGACGTGATTCGAACACGCGACCTCTGCCTCCCTAAGACAGCGCTCTAGCCAAACTGAGCCACACCCCGTAGCACGAAAGCTATTGTAACTTGTTTTAAAAATAAAGTCAAGTCTTTCGTGCAATTTTTTCTGCTAAAATTTTAATCCTAATCTGATTTCTTATCCCTGCACCTTGGGAAGCCCCGCAAAACCAACCTCCAGATCTGCATCTGTGGGAATATAGTCGGCCATCTCCCCGTTGTTGAACTTTTCGTAGGCAACCATGTCAAAATAGCCTGTGCCTGTCAAACCGAAGAGAATGGTTTTCTCCTCGCCGGTCTCCTTGCATTTGAGCGCCTCGTCGATGGCAACCCTGATTGCATGGCTGCTCTCAGGTGCGGGCAGGATGCCCTCGATCCGTGCAAACTTCTCCGCCGCCTCGAACACACTGGTCTGCTCTACGGAAACCGCCTCCATCAGGCCGTCTGCGTACAACTGGGAAAGGGTGGAGCTCATGCCGTGATATCTCAGGCCGCCCGCATGGTTGGGAGACGGGATGAAGCCGCTGCCCAGCGTATACATTTTTGCAAGCGGACACACCATTCCGGTATCGCAGAAGTCGTATGCGAATTTTCCTCTGGTAAAGCTGGGGCAGGATGCCGGTTCCACTGCGATAAAGCGGTAATCCTGCTCGCCCCTGAGCTTCTCGCCCATAAACGGTGC
>ERZ779737.2102-NODE-2102-length-13727-cov-3.142700_pt1 | contig 13727 bp, 10 predicted proteins | sample MGYA00511889_ERZ779737 | MGnify/ENA primary metagenome ERZ779737 (study PRJEB29588, sample SAMEA2163575) | human gut metagenome | biome: human gut; feature: human-associated habitat; material: faeces | place: Denmark | collected 2008/2010 ...
TGCAGCGTTTGAAATCTCAAGGCCGTTCTCTTGGCCGTCCCAGAGGCCGAAAGAATCGGAAACACGTTTGGAACGGTAAAGAAGAACAAATCAGCCGTTTGTTAAAACAAGGCGTCGGCAAAACGAAAACTGCACGCATAACGGGAATGGGCGTCGGGTCAATATATGCGTTTATCAGGCAACAGAACGGCGATTGATTAAGAAATTTAAATGTGCTCAGACAAACCGTTGATATTTTTTAAAAAATGTCAAGGTGTATTTAAATTGATTTTTAATAATTTGCAGAGGAGATGAAATATATCGGTATTTCCGACGGCAATAAAAATATATTTTTAAAAAGTGAAATTTTTAAATTAAGACTCGGTACTTTTTTCGATGATCTCGCCGCGATTGCGGGCGTTGCCCGCCGGTCAAGCCGGTCGCTCAGCGCTGCCGCGCCTGCGCGTCGTTCGCCATTAGCTCACCGAACGCTGCGCGTTCAAATCACACCTCAATCAAAAAAATCCCTCCGCCGGAGGGATTTTTGGTGATCTCGCCGCGATTCGAACGCGGGACCCACAGCTTAGAAGGCTGTTGCTCTATCCAGCTGAGCTACGAGACCACACCTAACGCTTTGTAAACCGTTTGCCTGTTTATATCAAGTTTTTTTTCAATCCCGTTCCCTCATTCGCTTTATCCTTGCATCTTTGTTTCTTTCCGATATACTCTTTTTATAATTATTCTAAAAAAGAAAGGAACTGTTTTCATGTCAAAATCTTTGGAAAATTTAATGGCTGCTTTTGCCGGTGAATCTCAGGCGTATCAGAAATATTCCGCTTTTGCCGTACAGGCGGACAAAGAAGGATTTGCTCAGGTCGCAAAATTATTTCGTGCGGCCGCGGCGGCCGAAAAAGTGCATGCGGCCAATCATCTGCGCGCTGCCGGTAAGATTTTAACGACAAAAGACAATCTGGAAGAAGCCATTAACGGAGAAATATATGAATTTGAATCCATGTATCCGCCGATGATCGAAGAAGCCAAAGCCGAAGGCAATACAGCGGCGGAACGGACGTTTTCCATGGCAAATACAGTGGAAAAAACGCATGCCCGTTTGTACAAGGAAGCTTTGGAAAATCTGGGTAAAAATGTTGCGGAAGACATTTATGTCTGCCCTATTTGCGGGGAAACGATTGTCGGTGCGATTTATGATAACTGCCCGGTCTGCAAGGCACCCGGAAAAATGTTTATGAAAATTGACTGATTTTTTTCTTTGACAGAAAAGCGGGCGCTGAAAGGGGCCCGCTTTTTTTTAAGGATTTGTTATACTCTTTAAGGTTATCCTGTTCAAAAGAACAGTTTTGATTTTTTTGAGTACCTGATGAAAAAGCGTTTTTTTACAACTTTTCTCTTTTCCGTATTTTTTATTTTTCCCGCTTTTGCCGAATATACCAATACGGTTTCTGCGGAATATGATAACGAAGAATATAAAGCGAACGGATCGGCTTTAAGCGCAATCGGTGCAGACAAAGCTTATACCGGTTCGGCCGGTGCTTATTCCGGATTTTCGGGAACGGGCGTTACCGTTGCCGTTATCGACGGCGGCACGATGATGACGCACCCGGATTTAAGAGAGCAGAACAGCGCTTTGCAAAAAAGTGAATTTAATGTTTTTGACGGCGAGCACGGCACGCATGTTTCCGGGATTGTCGGTGCGGCGAAAAATGATTCGGGAATGCACGGCGTTGCTTATGACGCTGATCTGCTTGTTTTTTCCACTTTGCTGGAAGGCGGCTGCGATGATGAAGAAAAATGCATGGATCCCGGCGAAGCTTGGGATATATTGATGGGCAGTGATTATGACGAAGTGAAAATCATCAATAACAGCTGGGGAATCCCTGAAGAGGAAATTGATGAAGAAACGCAGAACAGAATTGATCAGCTGGTCGGTATTGCGGCGGAAAAAGATAAATTGATCGTCGCGGCCGCTGGAAACGACATGCTGTTAGATCCCGATCCTTTTCCGGCAGGAGCGGGAGTTTCCAATCCTTCATTTAAAAATAATATTATCAGCGTTGTCGCGTATGATTCGGACAAGCTGCCTTCTGACGCGGGGTTTATCGCATCTTTTTCCAATCTGGCCGGCAACGCGAAAGAATGGACTCTGGCGGCGCCCGGGACAAATATTTATTCTTCGGTCGCATACGATGAATCGGTAAACCCTGACGCGCCGAAATTTAACGATATGTCCGGAACGTCCATGGCTGCTCCGATGGTTTCCGGCGCCGCGGCGTTGGTGCAGCAGGCTTTTCCTTATCTGGGCGGCAAGCAGATCGCCGATGTTTTGTTTTCAACGGCGTTTAAAAAGGACGATCTGGATTTATTATCTACTTATATGATTCAATCAAGCGCAGGGAGTACCCGCGTCTTGTTTTTTAAAGATAATAAATCGGGAATCACTTTTGAACAGGCAAAGGCAATGTATCCCGATCTTGCGTCGCAGTGCGGCAACGGATCTGTTTCCTGCCATGAGGTAACGTTTGAAGACGTTTTCGGGCAGGGATTGTTGAATGTCGGCGACGCCGTTAAAGGAATTAAGTATTTTGATGCGAACCGGCTGACGGTTTCGGATTATGATACGGCAATGAATCAGTTTTTCTACAGCGTTGATACGCTGGGAACAAACAGCACGTGGAGCAATGACATCAGTCAGGTGAAGGCGGCGGCCGGTCAATACACGCAGGCTGATGTCGGATTGAAAAAACAGGGCGAAGGTATTTTAACGCTGGCCGGAGCAAATACGTTTTCGGGGACTTCTGTTGTCGAAGGAGGCGAATTAAACCTGACGGGCAGCATGGCCGGCGGCGTTGTTGTGAATTCGGGGACGTTTTCCATGTCCGGCACGGCAAAAATGAAAGGCAAATTGACGACGGCCGCGGACGGATTATTCAGGATTGATTCCGGTACGCTGAATAACGTCTTTGAGAACAGGGGAACGGCGCTGGCCTCAGGGGGAAATGCGGCGGCAGACGTTATCAATACGGGAACTTTTTCCGTGACCGGGAAGATTGTCGGGGAAACAACGACTGACGGAGATTTTTCTTCGACGGGCCGGTTTGTTAATCGGAACATGTTTAACTTTGAAGAAAAAGGACTTTTCCGGGGAACTTTGAATAATGAAGGAACCGTCGCCGTTTCGGGCAACAGCCGGTTAATCGGCCAAATTAACAATACCGCATCAGGCAATATGGTTGTCAATTCGGGCGTTATTTTTGACAACGGTTCCAATCCGATTGAAAACACGGGCTTTTTATCCGGTTTCGGGACAATTGCGGGAACGGTCAATAATACGGCGGCGGGATCCGTCGCGACTTCGTTAACGATTAACGAATTAAATTCTTCCGGAAATATTGTTATGGTGTCGTCGGAATCCGGCGCGGGGACGGCGGCTATGCAGGTGGACACCCTGAATATTACGGGCGGTGGTTTAACAGTCGCAAACAATAATATCAGTTATGAAAACGGGCAGAGATATACTCTGATTAATTTCAATAACCTGACGGCGTTTAAAAATTTTGCCACTCAGTCAATGTTGTCGGACTTTATCGTAGCGACCGCACATCAGGAAAGCGGCAGCATTGATGTGACGATTGATTATCTGCGTATGGGCGAATCTGCGGCGACGGCCGCTTTTCTGCCGGAAGAAAAAGCTGTCGCCGGCATTATGGACAAGATGTATCTGGACAATAACAATACGGATTTCAAAGGATATTATTATTTATCCGGGGAAAACCTGCAAAAGCAAATCAACGCGATCCGTTCAAAAGCCAAACCGATTCAAAAAGAACATCTGCCGTTGACGAATGTCATGACGTCTCGGATTGCCGCGCATTTGTTTAAAACGACCATGCACCGCGACGCGGCGGGTTACCACCGTCAATATATGCCGATGCAGCAATACCGGGGCAAATATTACCGCGGCCGTTCCGGCGGCGGTTCCGCTGAAACGGGGAACAAGGTCTGGGGACAGGTTCTGGGCGGCAGAGTTGTTGAAGACGGAGATTCTTCTTTGGATAAAGGAGATATTAAAACAAGAACCATCGGCGGCATGTTCGGTTATGACCATGAATTTTCACCGCAGCTGCTGGTCGGCGTGACGGCCGGGTTTGCTTCGGGGCGTTTAACGCAGGATTCGGACGAAATCAATGTCAAAGACTACCGGGCGGGAATTTATACGGGATCCAGATTCGGCCGGTTGACGCTGAACAGTATGCTGATGGGCGGTTTCCAGCAATATAAAAGCAGCCGGTATACTGAAATCGCGGGATCGGAAACATTAAGCCGGGCTGATTTTAACGGCTATTCCGCCGAATTTGATTTGAATCTGGGCTATGATTTTATGCGTTTGCCGTATCGGGATTATTCTTTTTACCTGCGTTCCTATCTGGCGGCAAACGTCAGTTACATTTCTCAGGAAGCGTATGAAGAAGAAGGAATGTCGTCGCTGCTGCTGGGCGTAAAGAGTGTTAATAATACGTCTGTCAGCGTTCAGCCGGGAATTACGATCGGTTACACTTTTTCACAGGCTGTCCTGACGGCGGATTTCGGTTATCAGCGGATTTTAAGCGGCGATTCCGTACAGACGTCGGCTTATTTTCTGGCGGATACGGCGAAAACGACGTTTGATTCTTTGTCTGCCGAAACGGACAAAGATTATTTTAATGCGGGAATCGGCTTAAAAACAAACCTCAGCCGCAGTGTTTTGCTGAACCTGTGGGCGGGGACCCGGATATCCGATCATACCGAAGCGCTTAATTTTTCCGCGTCGCTGTCTTATGCTTTTTAAAAACGGGAAAAGGAAAAAACAATGTTAAAATGTATTTGTTTTTCTCTTTTCTTTTTTCTGCCGTTGTCTGCCGCTTTCGCGGCCGATGCGGAATACGCTGTCAATCAAAAAGTGTATGATGCTCTGGGGGCGGCGCAGGCGTATGCGCTGGGCTTTACGGGATCCGGCGTGACCGTCGCCGTTGTCGATAACGGAACGCTTCCCACACATCAGGAATTAAAGGATCAGTTCAGCGAACTGCAAAAAGACGAATATAATCATTATCAGGATATTGCGGATCACGGCACGCCTGTTTCCAGTCTGATCGCCGGAAAAAAAGACGGCGCCGGCATGCACGGAATCGCATATGATGCCAAACTTGTCGCTTTTGCCGCGGAATTGGACGACGGTATAGATTGTCCGTCATGCTATCAAAGTTATACGGAAGCCTGGAATATTCTGGCGACAGACGAATTTGACAATGTTAAGATTGTTAATAATAGCTTGGGTGTTCATGAATATGCTCCGTCCTATAGTCCATCTGCTAATGAAAAAAATGTGGCAAAGGCCTTAGTGGCAAAGGATAAATTAATTGTCGCTAGTGCCGGGAATGATACACTTTTAACACCGAATGGTTCTCCGGCCGGGCTGCCCTATTACGATTCCAGTCTGAAGTATAATTTTATCAGCGCAATTGCATATGATCCGTCTTATTCTTCTTCCAGCCCGTATTTTTTGGCAAGCTATACGAATTTGGCGCAATATGCGCAGGAATGGTCGCTGGCCGCGCCGGTCGGATCATTGACTGCCGCTTCGCATGAAGGAGATTCCGCATATACTTCATTTGCCGGCACTTCTGCGGCCGCGCCGATTATTTCCGGATCGGCGGCGGTTGTTTCCAGCGCTTTTCCTTATATGGGCGGTAAGCAGCTGGCGGACGTTTTGTTTTCAACTGCTGATAAGAATTATGCCGGTTTCAGTAAGTATATGGTGCAAAAAGACAGCAGGAAATCACAATTTTTGTTTTTCAGTTCGGCCGATGGATACGGCAAAGACTGGACGGATACGGAAAAAAGAGCTGTCGTTCAGGCGGAAATGGGCGGCGCGTATACTTGTTCTTCGGAAGGCGTTGTCTGCGTCGATGTGACTTATGCCGACGTTTTCGGTCAGGGGCTGCTTAATCTGGCCAATGCGGTCAAAGGCCCAGGTTATTTTGACGCCAATCGTTTGTCTTCCGGCGATTTTGTGAATAACGAGTATGTTTATACGGTCAATGTGCAGGAATACGACAGCACTTGGAGCAACAATATCGGTCAGGTCAAATCCAAAACGGAAAACACCGACGCTGATGTCGGGCTGAAAAAACAGGGCGCCGGCACTTTGACCCTGACCGGGCGGAATACGTATCTGGGAACGACCGTTGTCGAAAGCGGAACGCTGCGGCTGACGGGATCGCTGGCAGGCGATGTGTCCGTTACTTCGGGAACGTTTTATTTGAACGGCGGAACGGTTTCGGGAGAAACGATTTCCACGGCCGGCGGGCAAATCAATGTTGACGGCGGATCGCTTTCTTCGCTGATCAGTTCCGGCACGGTTAACCTTTCCGGCGGATCGGCGGGAACGGTTGACAACCGGGGGAATTTTTATCTGGCCGGCAGCGGTGTGATCGCGGATTCTTTGACAAACAACGCTCAATTTTATTTGAACGGCGGCAATATCGCCGGGACTGTTTTAAATAAAGGACAGTTTTACTTAAACGGAGGAGCGCTGAGCGGAAAAATTCAAAATACGGGCACGGTCCAAAATAATACAATACTGAAAGAAGGGCTTGTTGTCGGCGGAACGCTGGTTAATCAGGCGGGCGGCAGCCTTTATTTAACATCTTCGCCGGATACGCTGGTCAACTACGGTAAAATCGTTTTGTCCCCGTCGGTAACGGATTCCTCTGTTTTACAGCAGATGACGGTTTCTCATCTGACTTTAGCCGGCGGGGGATTCGTGCTGGATATGGCCAATCTGCCCGAATTCGGAGAAGGAACGTCGTATCGGGTTTTAACGGCTGAAAATTCTTTTGACGTCAGTGATGATTTTGAATTGTCCAATCAGCTCAGCCAGTTCATTATTGCCCGTACCGATGCGGACGAAACGCAAAAAACGGTTTCCGTTTCGCTGGAATATCTGCCGTTGTCTTCACCGTCTTATGCGCCGACTTTAACGGGATCGGAACGACGGACGGCAGCTGTGATAGACCGCTTGTTTAAAAGCGAACATAAAAATGATTTTTCGGGATATTATTTCTTAGACGAAAGCGGATTAAAAAAGCAGATCAGTAAGATGAACGCTCAGGTAACGCCGGTTCATTTTGCGTCTCTGCCTTTGTCAAACAAACTTGGCAGAACGGTTCAGACGCACCTTTTTGAACGGCAGATCAGCAAGGATCCTTCCCAGTATGAAGGAAGAAGAGAATATTATACGCCGTCTTCGGCCAATCGTCCGCCGCGGGGCGATATCTATCATAATTATCGTCCGGGCAATACGCCGCAGGAAAATTACCGCCATGCCGTTCCGCAGAGCCGCGACGTGTACCGCAATTACCGCCCCGACAATGCGCCGCGTGAAAATTACCGTTATTATGTGCCGCGCAAGCGCGACGTTTACCGTAATTTCAGACCCGGCGGACGTTCCGGCGGACAAGCGTTTGGCGGCCGTACAAATGTCTGGGGGCAGATTCTGTATGCCAAAGGCACTTACGAAGCCGATAAATCGTCCGGCAGAAGCGACGCGGAAGGCAGCGGCATAGGGCTGATGTTCGGCTGGGATTTTGTTTATTCCAAAGACTTCTTATGGGGACTGACCGCCGGATATGCGCAGTCGTCCTTTGATCAGGACAGCGATAATACTGACGTGGCGGATCTGCGTTTCGGCGCTTATTTCAGCCGGCAGAAGGATTTTCTGTCCGTTGACGGCATATTGATGATCGGACTGCAGAGTTACGATAAAAAGCGTGTGACGGCTCTGCCGTTAAAAACGTTTGAACATACGGCTTCTTTTAACGGAACAAGCATTGAGGCCGCTTTGAACGTCGGTTACGACCTGCACCAGATTCCCATGCGCGCGGGAGATTGGTCTTTCAGACCCTATATGGGGGCGGCGATTATACAAATGACGCAGGACGCTTATCGGGAAAAAGGGACGTCGGATCTGAATCTGTCGGTTCAGGAAGCCAAGGATACTTCCGTTATTTTGTCTCCCGGTCTGATCGCCGGCTTTGTCGCTGCGGAAACGAACTTTTTATTGTTCAGGCCGGAATACGTCTTTTTGGATCTGCGTTACGAACAGTATCTGACGGGCGGCAGTCCGTCAACCAAAGCGTATTTCAGCGCGGATTCACTGCAAACCATGTTTGATTCTCCGGATAATGAGGAAAAATCGGCTTTCACGATCGGGATCGGCGTTAACGGGCGTTTTTCCGACAGAACGCGGCTGAATTTGCTGGTCAGCAGCAGAAACGGCTCAAAATCGTCTGTCCAGTCGATTTCGGCGACGCTGATTCATTCGTTTTAGGATTTAAGTTGAAAAGCTTTTAACCAGACTGCCGACCAACATATACCAACCGTCGACAACAACGAAAAAGATCAGTTTGAACGGCATGGACAGCATTGACGGCGGCAGCATCATCATACCCATGCTCATCAATACCGAAGCGACAACCATGTCGATAATCAAAAACGGCACGAAAATCAAAAATCCGATTTCAAACGCTCGGCGCAATTCGCTGATCATAAAAGCCGGCACCAAAGCGGTTAACGGCGTGTCTTCTTCTTTTTCCACCTGCGGCGTTTGGGAAAAATCCATAAACAGCTGCAAATCTTTGGCGCGGACGTTTTTCAGCATAAATTCCTTAAACGGCATGACGGTTCGTTCAACAGCCGTTTTTGTTTCGATTCTTTCTTCAATTAACGGGTGGATTCCGTTGTCCCAGGCCTTTTCAAATGTCGGCGTCATGATGTAGCCCGTCATAAACAAAGCCAAAGCGATCAGAATCATGTTTGACGGTGTCTGCGACGTTCCCAGCGCCTGCCGGGTAATGGAAAAAACGACGGCGATCCGGGTAAACGACGTAACCATGATTAAGATACTGGGCGCGACCGATAAAACGGTCAGCAGCAAGACCAACTGGACGATTCTGGCCGTCGAAGATCCGCCCGTGTCGCCTAAATCAATATTGACGCTCTGCGCGGCGGCCGGAACGGCGGCAAAACATAAAAGCAGCGCGGCGGACAGAATTTTTTTAAACATCGGCATGACTGACCTCTTCCCCATTGTTTTCGGCCGCGGTAAAAGAATCGACAACAGTATTGCTTTCCCCCGTCAGCAGCAGGTATTCCTTGTTTTTGCAGCGTACCAAAACCAGTCTGTTTTTCGGATCGACGGCTTTTGCGTCCAACAAGACAATGCCGTTTTTCCTTCCTGTTCCCGTCGTCGCGGTAATCAGCGAAGGGCCGAAACGTTTAAACAGATATGTGATAAGAAAAATAATTCCCAGAACGAACGCCAGTCCCAGAAAAGCGGATAAGAAAGAAGCTTCGTGTTCCATATTTCAGTCTTTCAGCCGTTGTGATCCGTTTCGGATAAAAAACCGTACTGCCGTTCCATTGTCAGACGAAACGAGTCGATTTGTTCGGCCAGCCGGATCATCAGAGGTTTTAAATAAACGCGGTCGGCATATTCTTCTTCCCGTGCCAGCCGGCAGATCGTGTCGATCATTCCGTTTAACGAAGCGATACTGACCAACCGTCCGCTGTTAATCAGGTCTGTCGCCGCTGACAGTAAAGCCAGAGCTTTTTCCGTTTCTGTCTGAATGCGCTGCGTTTGTGTCATGACAATGCGGGTTTCCCTTCTGCGGAAGCGTTTAATTCGTAAATATAAGAAAGAATTTCGGCGACGGCGGCAAAAGCTTCGGGCGGAATTTCGCTGTCCAGGTCAATCGCGGCCAGAATTTCGGCCAGATCGGCGTCCTGCCTGACTTTGACGCCGGCGGCAAACGCCAGATCCAAAATCTTTTCGGCGATGTATCCGTATCCGCTGGCGGCGACAGTCGGCGTTTTCCCGGTTTCGGGATCATACTGCAAAGCAACCGCGACGGTTCTTTTGTTTTGCGTCATACAGACTCCGTTGTTCTTTTCTCATTCAGTCTGACTCGCCGGGCTTAAAAAAAATTTAACGTTGCGGATTTTCTGTGTTTATGCCAGAATTAGACAAAATTTGAAAGGAAAAGCCATGGATTCTTTTTCGCGTCAGAATTTAACCCGTCTGCTGAAACAGGCGGGACAAAAGCCGGTAACCGTCTTTACCGATCTGGACAAAACCTCCTGTCTGGAAGGAAACGCCGCTTACGCTGCCGAAAACAAAGCGCAAACGGGGCGGGACGGGTGTTATATGCAGCCTGATATCAGACGCGCTTTGACGGATCTGCCGGAATCGGGCAGTTCTTTTTATATCGTGACGGGCCGCCATTGGGCTGATGTGCGCGTCAATGACGTAACGGGCGAAAAACTGCCGGACGGCGCTTTTCATGATTTGCTGGGCGGCGTGAAAGATTTTGAAAAAGCCTCCGCCGTCGCCGGGCACGGCCGTCTGCTGGTGGAAAACGGAAAAACGACGGTTCTGCGCCGCGCCGCGTCGGAACAGGACGCTTTTAAAGAACAAAAGTTTGAACGTTACGTCGGCGAAAGCGTTTTGGCTTTAAAAGACGAAATCTTCAAGCGCTGGCCGGAGTCGCGCGGAAAAATTCTGGCGGAATATAAAAAGCACCTCAGTTATCTGAACTTGTCGGATTTTATGCGGGAATCGCCGCAAGCCGGCAAAGAAATGTTTGATTTTGTCGATACGCGAATGAAATACGTCATGGACGGCAAAAATCCGGACGGCTCAAAAAATGAAAACGCGCCCGAAAACCCGAACGGAGCTTTGTTTTATACGGTGGAACCGACAGGATCCATGGAAATTCGTTCCAAAAACCAGAGCAAGCGCAACGGCGTTGAAAAATCGGGATTTTTGGAACAGGCGTATCAAAAAGGCGGCCCCGTTCTGGTTATGGGGGACAGTCTGGCGAAAAACGGCACGGACCGCGATATGGTCGAAGCCGTGCGCGATTATTTTCAGGAAAAGGGCGCTTTGGACCGCGTCTTTGTCATTCATGTTATGAACGGCGATAAAAACAGAATTACGGATAAAGCGGACAAATGCTTTCCCTCTGTCGCCGTAAAGGATCCCGATGAACTGGGGCAGGTCATGAAAATGGTTGCCGGTCATTCCCGCGCCCGCGCCGCTAAAGAAACAAGTCTGGCTAAAACGGTATTAAACGCCAGAGCCGGCAGATAAGAAAATCCCCCGCCGCGGCGGGGGGTTATTTTAACGTTGAAAATCCTTTTTCAGTTTCAAAGAAACAATGTTTTGATCGGCGGAAGCCTGCCGGTGCGCCTGTTTGGCCGCTTTCAGCCGTTCGACGGTTTTTTCCCGGTCGAATTTTTTTACGGCGGCAATGATTGTCGCGTTGGTTTGCGGCAAAACGGGTAACGTTTCCTTCGGATTGAAAACGCGCGGATCGTTTAAATCGAAAACGTATTTGTTTTTGACCGAATTAAACAGCCTGTCGCAGTCGGGGCGTTTGACCGGATCAATGAACATATCGGCATAAACGGCCGTTCTGATGCCCAATGCCGCCGTATCCGAGGTATAAGAAAAGCTGTCTTTGGTTCCGACGACAATATTTGAAACCGATAAAACGGCAGGATAAATATTGCCGATTTTTTCCTGCTGCGCGGCGAATTCTTTTTTATATTTGCCGGTATACTGCCGGAAATCGGTCGTTTCCGCTTCGGCGATTTTTTTGGCGTTGTAAAAGTTCATGCCGTTTTCCCGCGCCTTTTCAAACAAAAAGTCCGTCACGTCCGTCGGTGTGCGCGGGCTGTTGCCCAAAGCGACGTTAAAACCGTTCTTTTGAAATTCTCGCGCTTTTTTCCAAATGTTTTCCGCGTCTTTCATCGTGAACTGAATTTCGGGGCCTTCGACACGGCCGCCCAAAGAAAAAAAGACCGTCGGTCTGCCGTTTTTGTACTGCGCCAGTTCTTCGGCAAAACGGGGCATGTTTCCTTCCTGCTGAATTCTTAAGCGCGTCAGATTGCCCGCAACGCCCAACGTCGGGACAATTTTCTTTTGCAGCTCGGGGTCTTTGTTCAGGCGCTTTACCTGTTCTTCGTTCATCAAATGATAGGGAACGTTTGCCAGATCGACATGTCGGTAATCGTGAAAAGCGCCTGTCAGAACCAGAGTCGTCACTGCGCCCAGATTTTTTTCGCCATAATATTCTTTGATTGTTTTTGCCAAGGCGTCCGCGTCGTCCGGCGCGTTTTTCATGTCGCCGTGATTGAACGGCAGTACAAATACGTCCGGTTTTTGCGCGTTTGACAAATAAGAATCCAAAGCGGCAAAAACGTCTTTTTTAAAAGAGGCTTCGTCCGCATAGCGCGATCTGTCTAAAGGCTGCCCGTCAGGAGATTTTAAAAGCTTATCGCGTGTAACGGGGACTTTTTTATCTGTTTCGGCCTCTAAAATCAGACCGCGGGTCTGGTTGTCCGATCCCAGCCGGCCGCTGAAAAAACCACAGTATTCCATTTTTTTACCCTCAAACTTATTTTTTTCAGTGTATCAAATCGCCGTTTTGAAAACAAGACCGGCCCAACGACGATAAAGTGCGGTTTTTTTTCTTGTCTTTCCTGTGACGGACGTGTAGGAAAAAACGACAGAATTCTTGCGCGCGGGATAAGAAAATGTTTAAGCTCGTCCGTTTTTTAAAGGACTATAAAAAGGAATGTGCCGTCGGGCCGCTGTTTAAGTTTTTGGAAGCCTGCTTTGAACTGGTTGTTCCTTTGGTAATGGCGGGCATTATCGATACCGGTATTAAAAACGCGGATACGGCCTATATTTATAAAATAGGCGGGCTGATGGTGTTTTTGGGACTGCTGGGGCTGGCCTGTTCTTTAACCGCGCAGTATTTTGCCGCCAAAGCGTCCATGGGATTCGGAACGGCTTTGCGCACCGCTTTTTTTCGTCATGTCGCCGACTTGTCCTACAGCGAACTGGACGAAATCGGCACGCCGTCTTTAATTACGCGATTGACCGGAGATATCAATCAGGCGCAGGCCGGCGTTAATCTGGTGCTGCGGCTGTTCCTGCGTTCGCCGTTTATTGTTGTCGGCGCGATTGTTATGGCTTTTTTTGTCGATGTGAAACTGGCCGTTATTTTTTTGATTGCTACGCCGCTGATCGGAGCCGTTATTTATTTCGTAATGGCCGGATCCGTGCCTTATTATAAAAAAATTCAGGCAGTCATGGACAGGATTTCCCTGCTGACCCGGGAAAATCTGACGGGAGTGCGCGTTATTCGGGCGTTTTCCAAACAAAAAGTAAGATGTACAAAATGCGGATCAAAATATAGAAGAATGCCCCTTACCGGAAAATGCAAATGCGGTGGAAATTTAATACTTTCAGTTTCTAAAGGTTCAGTAACTAAATATCTTGAGATATCACAGGATTTGGTAAATAGATACCCCGTGTCTCATTATTTAAGACAGCGTTTAGAAATTCAGGAGTTTGGAATTCATTCGCTTTTTGAAAGTGACAAATCCAAACAAAGTTCTTTAGATGTTTTCTTCTAAAGAACATCAATACTTTTTAATTGCTCTTGCAATTCAATATAATATTTAAAAATTGATAAATAATTTTAACTGAAGTATACATTGTTCGTATCAAAGCGAACATAATATATACAAGTAAGAATATATAATTAATACAACTGAGAGAAAACTCTCTCGTCAAAATTTATAGGATGGTGACATATATGGAAAAGACTTCCGAAATAATG
>ERZ779737.2105-NODE-2105-length-13719-cov-3.493926_pt1 | contig 13719 bp, 15 predicted proteins | sample MGYA00511889_ERZ779737 | MGnify/ENA primary metagenome ERZ779737 (study PRJEB29588, sample SAMEA2163575) | human gut metagenome | biome: human gut; feature: human-associated habitat; material: faeces | place: Denmark | collected 2008/2010 ...
TATTTTGTATGTTCGGCGTACAAAATTCCTAGGGGGTTAGAAATTTTGGATGACCAAAATGACACTCAAGTGGTCACTTCTAGAAAGGTGGAATCTTATGTCAGAACTTGCTTATTCATCACATTTAGGTAGTGATAAGAATAGAAAAAATATATCTAAACAAAATGGTAAAAATAATTTAAGTGGAACAACATCTTTACCAAATAATGCTATTCAAAATGTAAGACAATTATAAAAAGTAGATAAACATAATTATAGAAAATATGATAATGAACAAAACTTAATAGAAATAGTTAGAGGAACTTCTTCTCCACTTGATGATGTAAAAGAATTATATTTAAGTGAATTCGAAGAAGCAAGATTAGAATATAATTCTAAACAATCTAGACCTAGTCGTATGATAGATAATTATTTTGATAACGTATCTAATAACGAGAAAAAGATCTAGTTTGTGAAATTATTTTAGAACTTGGAGATAAAGAATATTGGGATACTAAAGATGAAAACTTTAAAAAGAAAATGTCATAAGTTTATAAAAAACAAGTTGATGATTTAGAATTACTTGTTCCTAATTTTAAAGTAGCTAGTGCAATTATTCATTATGATGAAACAAGCCCACATTTACATATTGTAGGTGTTCCAATTAAATATAAGAATAAAAATGGTATGGAAAAACAAGTTGGTAAATCAGATGTATTTACTAAAGAATCTTTGATAAGATTACAAGATAAAACGAGAACTCTATGTATTGAAGAATTTAACCAAGTATATAGTTTAGATTCTACTTTAAAACAAAAGCAAAAAGGAAGAAATAGAGATATTCATGTATCTGATATGGATAACTATATCGAAATGAAAAAGCAAATTGAAAAGAATACTGAAAATTTAAAACTTGCAAATAAAAAATCTTTAGAGTTAAAACAAAACTCTAAAGATATAAAGAATATAATTGATAAACTAAAAATATCTAAATTAAATAAAGATAATTATATTTTATCAAAAGAAGATAAAAACTTTTTTATCGACTTTATCGATCAAGTTAATGATACAAGCAAAGAATATGATAAAATACAAACTTTATCCAATACACTAGTTAATGCTCACGAACAATTAAAAGATAAAAATAATAAGATTAAAACTCTTACTGAGAATAATGAAGCACTTAATTTAAGAGTTAAGACCTTAAATGATATGATTAAAGAAAAAAATAATGAAATATCTTTTTTAAAGTCTAAAATGCAAGATTAAAAAAATACTGTTGAATATTGGAAAGATAAATTTGAAAAACTAATATCTTTCTTACACACTAAACTTCATAGTTGGTATGATAAAGATGATAAATATATTGATGTTGTTAATGATATGTATGAAGATAATGTTTTAGAAGATGACGATATTGAAGAATTAGATTTAAGCAAAGAAAAAGATGACTTTGAAAGATAAGTCATCTTGGAAGTTTAAATTTTTTAACAAGTTTTACTTCATCATTTTGTTGTTCTGAATAAAACTTGTTTTGAAATTCTTGTAAAGCAATATTATATTCAGTAATAGCTCTTTCATCATCTTTTAAACAATTACCATAAATATTACCATCAAATGCTTTTAAAATATACCAATCTTTATTATATATGCAACATTGTATTCCATATCTTTCACATAATCTAAAATTTTCTAATTCTTCTAATTCAGAACTAGAGTATCTAATAGCATTGATAGCATTTAATGCTTTTTCTTGTTCTTCTTTAGATGACTGCCAAAAATCACAAGAAATAATTGACGGTCTAGGATCGTTATAAGAAACATTAGGATTACCTTTTTTTATACTTTCAAAATTAAAATTATCAGCTTTATAAACTATGTCTAAAGATTTATGATAAATATCTGTATTTTTATATGTATCATCTTCTTTTTCATAAATAGTTGGTGTTTCAACATTTGTTGGGAATTGTACAACATTTGGCTTTAAATAAGAATTTCTTCCAATACATACTAATTCTATTGGTTCATTACTTGATATACTTGTATTTACAATTTCTTGAATACATTGACTAAATGCAGTTTTTATATAATCTCCTGTTTTGTCAAATCTTTTATCTACACATTCAATACTATTAACAATTAAAACATTACCATTTCTTTTAATAGGACAAAAAGCCACCAAATCACCTAATTTATCATATATTAGTAATATTCTTCCATTTCTACATAAAGCAGCATATAATAAATGATTATGAGCAATATCCAATGTTCTAATACAACAATTAGCTTTATATCCCAATTCAAATATTTTATAATCATCAAATTTTAATGTTTGAAATATGTATCCATCTTCTGATGTACCTTTAACATATGGAATACTAGATTCAACTCTTTTTTTCATCTTCCTATATATATCAACTATGCTTTTTAAAACATCATCATTGCTATGTCCGGTTTTATTGCCTAAAACAATGTTTTCTAAAAAATCATTATTGTTTAATAAATAACAGTCAGGTGTTATTATTTTTCTATTTATATTATATTTTTCAGTTTCTAGTATTGAAACAATCTTTTTCATTGTAATTTCATTATGGCATTTTTCAAGTATCTCATCATAGTTGTTATAAACATAATACCATCTTTTATATAATTCTGAATTCTTGTTATTTAGCATATCAATAAAGTGATTGCTTTTTGGAGTTTCAAACATAAAATCAATAAATCTTCGATCTATTGATGGTAAGTATTTATTACCTTCTTCAATCATTAATACTTTACTTACATCAGTTTTAGCAACATTATCTAAAAAAATTCTATTGTACTCTCCGTATTTACCACTTAATATTTCAATGCTTCTTTCATATCCAAATATAAAATATAGTTTTATACATATTCCATATATTGAAGATAACTCATCTTGAGTTTTATCTTCTAAAAATTTAGATAACTTATTAATATGTTTAACATTTATTTTAGATAATTGTTCAGCAGTTATACCACTTAAATATCTAGCACTTGTTAGAGAAATATTAAATTTTAAGTAAAATATTAATCTTAAGTCTTTGTTCAAATAATCATATTGACTTGTTAGGTTATTAATATCTATATATGTTAATAAATTATAATTTAAATTTCTTTTTAAAGTATTGTACATTGCTTCTGAATTTACCGAACTATCTTTCATTATAATAGGTAGCAAATATCTTAGCATTTTTTCTCTAATTAATTCATCATCTATTTCATGTAAAAGTATTTCAAATACTTTTTGCATTAAATCAACTGAATTATAGTAATATTTTTGCCTATAAACATTACGTATTCGTCCCTTTATAAGATTATCTCTTGTTTTTATTTCATCCATGAATTGTTCAAATGATTTTCCTTTTGATTTAATATTTTCAATTATATATTTTTTAATTGCTTGATTATTATTTTTATCATTTCTAATATAATCTATAAAAAATAATTCATCATCATTAAGTTGTGAAATTATATTTTCATCAAGTTTACTTATATCTATAGAAAATAATATTCTTTCAATATTTTTATATCTCTGTCTAAAATCAATAGGAAGTAAAATATCATTTGTATAACTATTTAACTTTTCAATTATTCTTAATTGTTTATCACTTGACAATGACTTAAATTGCTCACTATAAACTATACTTTCGAATACTTTATTAATGTCATAAGAATGGAAGAATCTATTTTCTATTTTAATATCTGATGTTAGTACTGTAATAAAATATTTATTTGTGTACACTTGTTTTTTAATTGATTGTGATTTAATAATCTTATTTAAATTTTCAAGATTTCTTATAACTTGTTCATCATAATGTAAATTTGTAATATCTTTTTTACCAAATATTAGAACTCTTTGTATTATATCATTATTCCATAGTTTGTTTTGCAACGAAGAACCTGAATTTCTAAAAAGAGAATTTATAGTATCTCCATCCAGTGTTGATATAAATTCGACAACACTAGAATCAATTAATAAATTTATATCTTCATCAGTCATTCTTTTGAAAATATTAGTTATTTTTTTATTTTTATATGTTCTAATATTTTTAAAATCAATGCTAAAGTTTGTTGCTTCCGTATTATCCCCCCCCTTTGATAAATGTGCCTTTTATTATAACACAAGTTATAGTAAATTACATAATGTATTATAAATCTTTTTAATTTTTTTAAAACAATAGATTTAATGGTTTAAATATGTTATAGTTATAATAGATTTCGTATCATTCAATAGAATGATACTTTTTTATTGAAAGGAGTGCTATATGTTTTCAGAATACTTTGAAGTAAATATAGATGATTTACAAAAATATGGTGCTATAGATATATCATTAGTTGCCGATATACCTATGTTTATAGATCCTATACTTATCTTTAATAGTAATAAAAAAGAATATAAGCAATTACATCAAGATATTATAAAGTATATGCATTTTTTAGCTGAAAAGGCGAAAAATAAACTTGATGATAAAGAAATAAAAACGTGGTTTACTTTTAAAGAAGTTTGTAATAATTGGTTAGGTTTCTCAATGTCTGGAAATAAAGGACAAGCTTTAGATGTTGGATTCGGCAAAACATTATATAAAAATATTTCATTTGTATTAAATAACAACAATATATCTGATGGATTACATTCAGAAAAAATAATGCTTTTATATCCTGGCAGTGGAAAAGATAAAATAAGCGACATGACAGTAAATTTAATAAAAGAATATTTATGTAAATATACAGAAAAGTTTGCACAAAAGTATATTACTAAAAAAGCAAAAAAATTTATTGTGGAAAAAGATGGCTTTAATTATAATACTGGAACATTTACTTCAAATGAATATTATTTGCCATATGTTATTAATGAGAAAGGAAAAGAAGAATATGTTTTACTTACCCCAAAAGATATGTTAAGAGCTGATGAACCATCTATAAATAGAACTGACTTTTTAAAAAACATGGATTTAGTACGTGAAAGTATTGACAATGATTTATTAAGGATACAATTAAATGATTATTTGCAAAAAGCAATTCAAGATTATCATGCAAATTGTGAAACTTTAAAAAGAAAACCAAAAGAGTCTGAAGAAAATAAAATTAAAAAGGAATGCTTTGAGGAATTTTCTAATAATCATAAAGAAATATATGATTATTATGTTAAATTAAAGGAAAACAGTAAGGATGAAATAGAAAGTGAGAGTCTTGATGAAGTTTCAATTCAACTTAAAAAATTTGATGAAAATGTAAAGTATTTAGCTGATATAATAGATAAAAACAAAGAATTATTTAATGTTAGTAATAATTCGTATGAAGAAGCAAAGACAAGAATTGAGTTTTTTAAACATAGAATTGAAGATAATGATTGTTATAAACTTTTCTACAATGAAGATGAACAAATAATAACTACTGAAAATGATTTACAAAGAATGTTTAAGTTTGTATGGCATAAAAGTATATTTAAAGATGATGCTGAAACTAATAATGGTAGAGGTCCAGCTGATTTTGTAATTTCTATGGGTTCAGCCGATGTAACTGTTATTGAGTTTAAATTGGCCAAAAATACGAATTTAGATCATGTGTTTGAACAAGTAAAAATATATAAGAAAGCAAATGATACCGAAAAACATATTGTAGTAATTTTCTATTTCAATGATAGAGAACATGAAAAAGCACTAAAATCATTAAAAGCAACAGATACCGAAAATATCGTTAATGAAAATGTATTTTTAATTGATTGTAGATTAAAAGAATCTGCATCAAAATCAACAGCAAAAGCATAAAAAATGTTGAAACAATATAAAATGGTGGTATAATTATTTTAGTGATTAGTTGTTTATCAACTATTTCTAAGGTTTCGGATATACTATTTGTCCGTACCATAATGTAAATAAACTGACTAGCAATAGTTGTTTTTTTTTTGTATAATATAGTTAGAGGTAATGAGTATGAAAAAAGTAATAAATTTTATTAAAAAAAATTACATATGGATAATTTTATTTGTTGGAATAATTGGTTTTATAACTATAACAGAAAATGTTTTAGAAAATGAGATTATGAAATGTGATGTTATTGGATATAATTTTATAAAGACGCACATAATATCTGATTTTATGACACCTGTTGCAAAAACAATTACATGGTTTGGAAGTGCAACTTGTTTAATACTTTTGTGTTTTTTAATATTAGTATTTAATAAAAATAAAAAAATTAATATAGCAATTATTTTTAATTTAGGTATATGTACTATTTTAAATTTAATGTTAAAAAATATATTACAAAGACCAAGACCAACTGAATATAGAATTATAGATGAAAGAGGATATAGTTTTCCGTCTGGTCATTCAATGATAAGTATGGCATTTTACGGACTACTAATATATTTAATTTATAAAAATATTAAAAATAAATCTTTAAAATGGATATTAATTATATTATTATCAATTTTAATATTATTTATAGGAATAAGTAGAATATATTTGGGTGTTCACTATGTAAGTGATGTTTTGGGTGGCTTTTTAGTATCAATTTCATACTTGATATTATATATTAAAATTTTAAAGAAGGAGAAAATATTAAATGAAAAATAAGAAATTAATTAATAGTTTTAAATATGCTTTTTCAGGAATAGCTACGGCATTTAAAAGTGAAAAAAATATGAAGATACATTTTACAATGATGATGTTAGTTATAATATTTGGGATACTTTTAAAAATATCATTAAATGAGTGGTTAGTGTGTATCATGTTATTTTGTATGGTAATAGGTTCAGAAATGATTAATACGGCAGTTGAAAATGTTGTAAATTTAGCAATGCCAACTAAAAATGAAGTTGCTAAAAATGCAAAAGATATATCAGCAGGGGCTGTACTTGTATTTGCAATAGGTTCAGCTATAATAGGCTTAATTATATTTATTCCAAAAATTATAAATGTTTTAGTTAATTTATAGGGTGTTATGAAACAAATAAGTGCTAAATATATAGTAGATGAACCTAATACTATTTTAAAATATTTATTAAGTAATGTTAAAAATAAATCAAAAAATAATATTAAATCATTATTAACTAATGAATGTGTATTTGTTAATGATAAACTTGTAACTAAATATGATTATTCTTTAAAAAGTAATGATGTAATAGATATAAAATTAAGCCAAATAGGTAATATAAAAGATAAAAATAAATTAGATATATTATATGAAGATAAATACTTACTAATAGTAAATAAACCTGCTAACATGCTTACTATTGGAACTGATAAAGAAAAAAATAATACATTATATCACTATACTTCAAATTATGTAAAAAATACAAATAAAAATAATAAAATATTTATAGTTAATAGACTAGATAAAGAAACTAGTGGAATAGTTGTATTTGCAAAAAATGAAAATATAAAAAGAGCGATGCAAGATAATTGGAATGATATAGTTTCTTTAAGAAAATATATAGCAATAACTCATGGTATTACAGATGATAAGGGTATAATAAAAAGTTATTTAAAAGAAAATAGTAGTCATATGGTTTATAGTACAAATGATAAAAATAATGGAAAATTATCAATAACTGAGTATAAAAAGATTAAGAATAATAAAAAGTATTCACTTCTTGAAATAATAATACACACTGGAAGAAAAAATCAAATAAGAGTACATATGAAAGATATTAATCATCCAATTATAGGTGATAATAAATATGGAATTAAAGATAATTTTAAAAGAATGATGCTGCATGCTTATCAAATTAAATTTACTCACCCTATAACAAATAAAGAAGTTAATATAATTTCAAGAGTAGATCAAGTATTTGATAAGGTAATATAATGAATATTCATAAGTATATATTTGAAGATAATAAGATTAAAGATGTTACTTATTTAGCAACATTTAAAATTGATATTCTTAATAAAGAATATGTAATGTATTCATTAGAAAGTGATATTAATGAGATATTACTGGGTGAGTTAATTAATGAAAATGGTATTAAAAAAGTAGTTGGAGTAAGTAGTGAAGATGAGGATATAGTATCGCTTTATTTTGATGAAATTATAAAGGAGATGAGTAGGTAATGGAAAGAAAAATATTAAGGAAAGAAGTTAGTAAAGATGTACTTAATAAAATTAAAGAAAAGTATGATGCTCTTGAAATGACTGATGAGACTGCTAAAAAAGTTTATTCTCTTGAAATAACTAGTAAAACATTAAAAAAGGTAACGCAAGCACTAGGTGTTATTACAACAATTGATTTAGTAGTAATAGACCCGGTATTTGGAATAGATGAAGCAATTCTTATAGGATTAACATCTATACTTGGTATTGCTTATAAGTATGTAAAGGGTAGTGTTGATAGTGTTATTGAAACAGGATCTATGAAAGATATAGATAAAGAAGATTTAGAATCTATTGCATACACATGTGCAAATATGATTAATAGCAGTAAAAATAAAACTAAAGTAAAAACAAAATAAAATGTTTTTACTTTTTCTTTATAACAAATTATGGTATACTTAATTTATAATAAGAGGGAGATTTTATGAAGAAGAATGGATTTACATTAGTTGAAGTTTTACTAGTTTTGGTAATTTTAGGTGTAATAGCAGTTATATTTATACCAGAAGCAACTAAATTACTAAAAGAAAATGATAAAAAAATATATAAAGCAAAAGAAGAAATAATGGTAAAGGCGGCAGAGGATTATGTACTTGAAAATAAGAGTATTGTCTTACCAAATGATTCAAGTAGTGCATCATATGTTACTATAAATACATTAGTAGAAAATAATAATATGAGTAAAATACTAGATTCATCATCTGCAGAAGCGTGTAAAGGATTTGTGAAAATTACTAAGAATAGTGTGTATGGTTATAATTATGAAGCATGTTTAATATGTGAAAATTATACTACTAATAAAAGTTTTTGTTCATCTTCTAGTTATGATGAGATATAGGAGGGAATATGAAAAAAAACGCGTTTACATTAATTGAAATAATATGTACAGTTGTAATACTATGTTTACTATTTTTGTTTATTACACCTAAATTATCAGGCCTTATAAATAGAAATGAAGAACAATTAAAAAAACAAATGGAAGTAAAAATAATAGATGCTGCAAAGGAATATGTAACTAGTTATGATAAAACGTTTACATCTAATTTAAGAGAGGGAGATACTAAAAATATTAATTTAAATGTATTAATAAATGCGGGATTAATTGATGAGAAAGAACTTACTGATGCTGATATATCACTTAATGGTTATGTAGTTGTATCTATAAATGAAAAGGATAAACTAGTATATACTGTGGTTCAAAATAGTGATTAATTGTTTATTGCTACGTAAAATTATTAAAAATAGAAAACAAAATGTGTTAAAATGACCATGTATTAAGTTAAAAATATATAAATTAAAAAGAGATTTATTAAAAGTTAAATCTCTTTTTAATTAAATATAACATTTACAAGTACTATATAATTATTGTATAATTTATATAGTTTATAGATAGTAGGTGAGGTATGAGTATACTAGTTTTAATAGCATTACTTTTTGTATTGCTTTTATCAAATGCGCTTAAATATAAATTAGTAGTTATTATGACAATATTATGGGCTATTTATACAATATATTATATATTTAAGCTAGGGAGAGAAAAAGATAAAAAGGAAGTGGTTACTACCGTAACTAATTATCCACCAAATAATAATTATTCTCCTTATATAAGATATTTATATAGTACGAAAGTGGATTATAAAGTATTTATACTTACCATAATTGAATTAATATTAAAAGAAGAAATAAAATTAGTAAGACAAAACGGGAATGAATATTATTTAATAGATAATGATAAACATAGTAATTTAGAAAAAAATGAAGCGTTTGTGAAGAAAATATTATTTTCTAATATAGGTAAAAAAGATACTTGTCCTTTAAATAAAATACTTAGAGTAGCAACTGAAAATAGTGGGTATTTTTATGATATGTATAAAGAATGGATAAATGTGTTTGAGTTTGAAAATGCTAAAAATAAATATTTTAAGCCAGTAAAAAGAATTGTTGATAATAGTTTAATGTATTTTGTATCTTCAATATTATTAGTAGTTTATAATATTTTATTTACTAAATATGTAGTAGTAGCATTAATAATTTTTTATGTAACATCATACTTAACTATAGTTGTTAATAATTTAAAAAATAGAGAAGATGATGCGAAAGAAGAATATATAAAATGGTTAGAGTTTAAAAACTATTTAAAAACAAATTCATTAGATGAACTAGATATATCATCACTTGAAAATTATGCAACTTATGCATATGCACTTGATGAATATGATAACTTTTTAGTAGCACTTAATAAAAAATATTTAAAAGATGAACATGTATTTGATAAAAGTATACTTTTATCTATAATGAATTTTAGAATATTTGATGAAGTAGAAGAAGTATTAAGAAAAAGTATAAAAATAGCAAGAAACAAATATGTATTTCTATTTAAAAGAAATAAAGGAAGAAAGATATAGGTGTAATTATGATAGGAAATGTAATTGAAATAGGTAAAAATAATGTAGTTGTAAAAATATCATTAAAAGAAGATCAAATTAAAAGTATAATTAATTATCATGTAGCATTTGATATGGATGGTGGAGTTGTTATTGGTGAGATTGTATCAATAAATAAAGATACTGCTAATATTAATTTACTTGGTGAAATAGTTAATAATAAGTTTATTCCGGGTGTAACAAGAAAGCCTTTTTATGCATCTGTTTGTAGAGTAATAACAAGTGCAGAACTTCCTATAGTAGTAGGAAGTGCAGTAGATAAAAAGAGTATATATATAGGAAGATTAATGCAATATAACGGATATCAAGTGCATACTGATATAAATGATTTATTTAGTAGTCATTTTGCAATATTAGGAAACACTGGTAGTGGTAAATCTCATGGCCTTGCAAGAATAATACAAAATTTATTTAATGATCCAAATAATTGCCCAAGAAAATCTAATTTTTTCTTGTTTGATGCTTACGGAGAATATAATCAAGCATTTAAAAATTTAAATATAGACGGTAAACCAAGTTTAAAAGTATATAATACAAAAATAACTGAATTTGAAGATGCGAATACAGAATTATTAAAAATACCACTTTGGCTTTTAGATGTAGATGATTATGCATTACTTCTTGGTGTTGAGAAAAATACACAACTTCCAATAATAGAAAAAGCATTAAAATTAGTAAGTATATTTTCAAGGAATGAAGATGAAATTATTACTTATAAAAATGATATTATAGCAAGAGCATTGGTAGAAATATTATATTGTGGGGGAAGTGCATCTCAGATAAGAGACCAAATATTTGCAGTATTATCTTCATTTAGTACTAGTGATTTAAATCTAGATAGTAAAGTAGTAGTACCTGGATGGACAAGGACATTAAGACAATGTTTAATAATAGATAAAGATGGTAAAATACCTGATATACAGCTTGTTATAGAATTTATTAGCTCATATATAAAAGAAGGGCTTGAATTAAAATTACCTGATGGAACATATCCTTATACATTAGAAGATTTAAATCATGCGTTTGATTTCGCACTTATTGGTGAAGGCGTATTAAAAAGCGATAAAGTATATGATGAAAATCACATATTAAAAGTCAGACTTCAAACATTAATAAATAGTGATTATAGTAAATATTTTGAAATAGATAAATATGTTACTGAATCAGAATATATAAAGAGTTTAGTTACAAGTAAAACTGGTGAAAAAGTACAAATAATAGATTTTAATATTAGTTATGTAGACGATAGATTTGCAAAAGTATTAGTAAAAATTATATCTAAATTATTATTTAATTATTCATTAGCACTTGAAAACAGATCATCATTTCCAGTACATATAATGCTTGAAGAAGCACATAGATATGTACAAAACGATAATGATATAAATATACTTGGTTATAATATATTCGAAAGAATTACAAAAGAAGGTAGAAAATATGGTGTAATTCTTGGAATGATAAGTCAAAGACCATCAGAAATAAGTGAAACAGCAATGAGTCAATGTAACAACTTATTAGTTTTTAGAATGCAACATCCTAAAGATTTAAATTATATAAGAGAAATGGTACCAAATGTAACAGAAGAATTAGTAAGTAAGTTTAAATTATTACAGCCAGGAAATTGTATAGCATTTGGTTCAGCATTTAAAATGCCACTTCAACTTAAGTTAGATATGCCAGATCCTACTCCATTAAGTCAAAATATAGATATGAGTACATGTTGGTATTAAATATATTGAAAAAAAATATAAATAAGTGTAAAATATAACGTGTTTTAAGGAGGAATTTATGGGAAGATATCCAAGTATAGCAGCAGATAAGCAAAAAACAGGTGCAGCAAGAGGTAAATTATATGCAATGTATGCAAAAGAAATTTATAGTGCTGCTAAGAAAAGTACAGATGTAGATGCTAATCCTACATTAAAAAGATTAATAGAAAAAGCAAAAAAAGCAGAAGTTCCTAGTGATATTATAAATAGAGCAATTGATAAAGTTAATAGTGGTGTTAATGAAGATTATGATTCTCTTCGTTATGAAGGATTCGGACCAGGAGCATCAACAATATTAATAGACTGCTTAACTGATAATGTAAATAGAGCAGTTGGAGAAGTTAGAGCAGCATTTTCAAAAGCACATTGCAAACTAGGCGCATCAGGGTCTGTATCTTATATGTATGATAACTTATGCATCCTTAGATTTAAAGGCTTAAGTGAAGATGAAACACTAGAAGCACTTATTAATGGGGAAGTGGATGCAGATATAGAAGTGGATGGAGATACAATTACTTTATATGGTAATCCACAAGATTTATTTAAAATTAAAACTGCTATTTTAAATTATAAAAAAGATATAAATTTTGAAGTTGATGAAATAACTACTTTACCAAAAGAAAAAATAGCATTACAAGGTGAAGATTTAGAAATATTTAAGAAGTTATTAACATTACTTGATAATTGTGATGATGTACAAAATGTATATCACAATGTAGATTTGGGGGAATAATATGAATGATGCAATAAGAAGAAAAATAATAATATCAAATTTTTATTATGAATTAGATAAAATATTTATGGAAAGATTTAATAGACATATAACTTTATTAGATATATCAAAGTTAGAGTACATAATGAATTTAGGAGAAGAAGAAACTATTAGAGATTTAGATGTTCACTCATCCTTAGACTTCTTACTAAGTAATAATTCTCAAATAGGAAGAGTTGTTAGTTCTAAAAAAGAAAAGGTATTAGAAAATAGAAAAATAAAACACACCTTAGAAGTAAGTTATTTAGAAATAAATAATACTTTATATAGTGAGTTTTCAAGATATATACCTGAAATTGAAATATTTAATACTCTTGGTTTATCAATACATGATATTTTATTTATTAAAACTATACATAATGTATTACAAACTTCTTGTTGCGAAACAAAAGATGAATATTATGCACATATATGCATGCTATTCAATGCTGATTTAAATTTATTAAAAAGAGAACTAGAACAAATGAAAGTACTAGGTAAGAGGAGGTAAAAATGATAGATGTAGAAAGAAAACTATTAATTGAAAGTTTGATACCTCATATAAATTATAAATGGAATTCTGAGATTAGAAGACAAATTACTGGAAGTGACGCTTTAAATCTTTATTATCTTTACGAAACTAAAAATGAAGAAATAGAGGC
>ERZ779737.2106-NODE-2106-length-13718-cov-2.360463_pt1 | contig 13718 bp, 8 predicted proteins | sample MGYA00511889_ERZ779737 | MGnify/ENA primary metagenome ERZ779737 (study PRJEB29588, sample SAMEA2163575) | human gut metagenome | biome: human gut; feature: human-associated habitat; material: faeces | place: Denmark | collected 2008/2010 ...
CGCCACTATGACGCAAGCCGTAAAAACTGCCCGGCAAGCATGAACAAGAACAACTGGGCATTATGGGGGATATTTAAAAAGAGATTAACAGAAAAAAGTACAAACATCAAACCCAACTGAAACAAAAGTAAAGCCTGCCGTAGTCACTCCGGAAATCATAAAAGAAACACCTGTCACAGAAATCAAATCTGAAGAACAGAAAAAAGATGAACAGGGAATTATTGTACCCGTAGAATACAAATCAAAAAACTCTTTCAAATATGTTTATACACCAAACAGATTTTAATTATGAAATATCAGGGATATGCGTTTAAAAACAGGAAAGTAGATTTTTATAAGCTGGAAAATTTTGGCTTTGAGAATAAACACGGATATTATACATATAAAACAGAGTTACAAAAAGGAAAATTTGAACTTTGCCTGACTATATCAGAAGCCGGTGAATTGGATTATAAAATCATTGAAACATCAACCGATGAAGAATACGAGCCTGCTTATATCAAAAATGCTGAAGGGAAGTTTGTTGGAGAAATTCGTCAGGAAGCAGAGGATGTGATATCCCTAATTGCAGCCAGATGCACTGAATTTACTCCCTTTTCAAGTGATTATACATACAAAGTCATTGATTACATAAAAGAAAAATACAGCTTTACCAACCGGGTTTTTGAGGAATATTATCCCATCGAGGAAGGCAGTATGGAAAAAATGTCCCAGAATCTGGAAGGGTTGTGCGATGAATGGGAGCTTGATTTTAAGCAGTCTTTTTTTATCCATCTGATCGTGGAGGAGCTGCTTCTGAACATTATGAAATTCGGCATCGGCGAAAACGATAAGAAATATTACGTATCCGTAAAAGTAATGGACAACAACGGTGAATGCATCCTGCGGATCCGGGACAATGTCAATTCCTACAATCCTTTCGACCTTCGCGGTGACGAGGTTGACCGTGCTGTAATGGAAATGATCAAGAAAAAGGCGAAGTATTATGAGTATCAGAGAAAGCTGGTGTTCAATTATCTTTATGTGACGATATAACTTGTTTTACATATGGCAACATGCTAAACTGAGTTTAAATAAATTACCAGATGGAGGTGACCACTCATGAGCCAGACTGTGTCTCTGGGAGAATAAGGATTCTGTTACCTTGATCACACGTTCCCGGTATTTGGAAAGACATTTGTACTTGATAAAAAGGTAAAGAAAGTCCGCCTGTATGCAACCGCATATGGTGTTTATGAAGTGGCAGAGCTGCTTGGGGCTGCACCGCAAGCGAAACCGCTTTATGACGCTGTTGTGAATGCACTGAATGCGAAATGTAAAAATAACAAATAACAGCTATTTATCCCACTTTTCTTTCCGATATTCCCCAGGTGTCACCTGGTAGTGCTTTTTGAAAGTTCTGCAAAAATAATCTACATTGTGAAAACCGGTTTCGGCTGAAATGGTGCTGACTTTTTTCTCTGTATGGGAAAGCAGAAGGGCAGCCTGTTTCAGCCGATAGTTTATTAGATAGTTAACCGGCGTGATGTGCAGATAGCGCCGAAAAAGGTTTAAGGCAGAGCTTTTACTGATCATAGACTGTGCAGCAATCTCATCCAAGGAAAGATTTTTTCTGTAATTTTCGTGAATAAACTGCATCATCAGCTGGAGCCTTGCGCGGTTTACAGAGAACTGTCCAGTGATTTCCGGTGAAGTGGAAAGGTCTGTATGTTCGTATATTTCCAGCCAGAGCTGCTGCATAAGGGCAGAGGTCAGAAGATGGCAGGAAGAACCGGAAGTCTGCGCAGAAAAAATCTGCTTCATAAGATCGAGAACTCTGGCCTGCCAGGAAATCTCCCTGCAAAAAATCCAAAAAGGAATATTCGATGTAACGATAGGCTTTACATAGTTCTGGTAGATATAGCTGTCTGTAGCTGCAAGGAAAGAGGGCATGCAGAGAAAGTTTGGGATGACAGCATCCACAGGAGAGGAAAAACGGTGAAGGAATTTGGAATTAATAAAAATGCCGCTGTCAGCTGGCAGCTCCAGCTGTTTTTCCCCAATCCATGCAGTTACGGTTCCGGATTGAATATACACAAATTCCAGCTCCGTATGCCAGTGCCAGTCTATGCAGTTAAAATCAAATTGGGCTAAATGCTCATAATAGTAGCGAAAGGGATAGTCCTGGCTTCCGTGGGGAATGGTCTCCATTAAATTTTCGTCGGTAATAATTTTGGTATATACGTTGGTTTCTTTCATATCTTGTTTATCCTCAAATCGAGACCTGGAGCCTGTTTGAAAATCATTCCCGCAATCTGCTCGTCCCACTTTGCGGTATATTTTGCAGAAAACCTTTTTCGAACCGCTCTGGGAAGTGCCCCGAAAAAATAGAAAATTAATGTTTTTACGATATTATACAATAAAAATCAGAAATAATCCAATGAAAAACACATTTAAATATAATATAATCCAATAAGACAAAAATCTTCTTTAAAGAAGAAAAAAAGGAGAACCAATCATGCCAAATTACCAGAAAACCAAACGAGCCTGTTATATGGGCTTTATCACCCAGGCTATAGCAGCAAATTTTGCACCTTTGCTGTTTCTGAAATTTCACACAGATTATCATATTTCCCTTGGAAATATTGCACTGATCTCCACCTGCTTTTTCTTTACCCAGCTGCTGGTTGACTTGTTTTGTGCCCGATTTGTGGACAAAATCGGATATCGCGTGTGCATTGTAACCTCTGAGATCAGTTCCGCTTTAGGACTGGTGGGGCTGGCATTTCTTCCGGAGCTTTTGCCAGATCCTTTTATGGGAATTATCATCAGTGTTATTGTTTATGCTGTTGGAAGCGGACTGATTGAAGTGCTGTGCAGTCCTATTATGGAAGCATGTCCTTTCAAAAATAAAGAAGCGACCATGAGTCTTCTTCATTCCTTCTACTGCTGGGGCTCTGTGGGAACCATTGCAGTTTCCACCCTGTTTTTCGCAGTTTTTGGAATGGACAGCTGGAAGTGGCTGGCAGTTTTGTGGGCAATCGTTCCGGCCGTTAATGTTTACAACTTTGCCACCTGTCCCATCGAACATCTGGTGGATGAAGGGGAAGGCATGAAGATCAGGGAACTGTTTCGTAAGCCTGTATTCTGGATTGCCGTGTGTCTGATGGTGTGTTCAGGGGCATCAGAGCTGTCCATGTCCCAGTGGGCATCTGCCTATGCAGAGGCGGCACTTGGACTGTCCAAGACCATTGGAGACCTGGCCGGTCCCTGCATGTTTGCCATTACGATGGGAATCAGCCGTATGATCTTTGGAAAATACGGAGATAAAATGGACTTGATGAAATTTATGGCAGGCTCCGGAATTTTATGCGTATTCTGCTATCTTCTTGCATCTCTGTCCTCCAATCCGGCAGCAGGACTGATCGGCTGTATTGTCTGTGGATTTTCTGTTGGAATCATGTGGCCTGGTACCATCAGTATTTCCTCTAAGAAATTTCCAGCCGGCGGAACCGCCATGTTTGCCCTTCTTGCCATGGCAGGAGACCTTGGAGGCAGCATAGGCCCTGGAATCGTGGGGCGTGTCACACAGAATGCAGGAGATAATATCCGCGTGGGTATGGGCGTAGGACTGATTTTCCCAGTGGTGCTGCTGGTGATGATTTTTCTGCTGAAAAAGGTGAAAGTAGAGGAAAAATAACTGGTATTTGAAAATCTACAGAGGGTTTAGAACGTGTTTGAAAAAGGCTTTCTGCAAAAAAATTCCATAAAGCAGGGAGTACAGATGGTGGGAATGATTTTCAAACACGCTCTGAAATATAATAGGAAGGCTGAGGTATTATTTAAAACGGGTTGGCGTAAATTAAAGATAAGTATATTCTGAGTATGCATATGCTGCAAAATGGAGGAAATATGCCAGATCAGAAGCTGGATAATCTTTTGAACCTTGCGCTGGATGCCACAGAAGAGGAAAGAGAGAAATCCCGAAATCTGAATGTGGGGTATGAGAAGCAGACACGAAAGTGGGAAATTATTGTGAAGTATAGTGAAATGGGTGATTCTGTTGAGGCGTTGCTTGGTGGATCCGGAATTTCCGTGGTTCCTCTCCTTGGCGGGTATGCCATTGTGACGCTTCCTGAAAGTATGCTGGAAGAATATTCCCGACGTCCCCAGATAGAATTTATAGAAAAGCCCACCCGTCTGTATTTTGAAGATCTTTTTTCAAAAGAGGCAAGCTGTATTACCCAGGTACAGCGCGATGAACCGGGGAATCTGCAGTTGACAGGGCGCGGCGTGTTGATCGGAATTGTGGATTCTGGGGTGGATTACAGGCATCCTGCATTTCTTACAGCAGATGGAAAGTCCAGGATTCTGCGTTTGTGGGATCAGAGCATTCCCGGTAATCCCCCGGAGGGCTATGCAACAGGAACTGAATATACCAATGAGGAAATCAATGAGGCGTTGTCCCTCTCTGTGCAGGAGGGGCGGCGCCTTGTTCCGTCTGAAGATGGAAGCGGTCATGGAACCGCTGTGCTTGGAGTGGCAGCTGGCAGCGATTTTTCCCGTGGGGCAGTGAACCGGGGTGTGGCATATGAAAGTGACCTTCTGGTTGTGAAAATGGGTATTCCAAGACAGGACTCTTTTCCAAGAACTACAGAGCTGATGCAAGGTGTAGATTATCTGGTTCGGCAGGCTATACGGCTTGGAAGACCAATCGCGCTCAATTTAAGCTTTGGAAATAATTATGGCTCACACAGAGGCGATTCTCTGCTGGAAACTTATCTGGACAATGTGTCCGGTATGGGGAAAAATGTGATTTGTGTAGGAATGGGCAACAATGGAAATGATGCTCTGCATACCGGAGGAAAGCTTTCGCCAGGTGAAATCCAGGAAATTGAACTTGGAGTTGGTGCCTTTGAGCCAACCTTGAATGTGCAGCTTTGGAAAAATTACGAAGATGAGATGGAAATCTATCTGGAAAATCCAGCCGGGGAGCGTGTTGGCCCCATTTTTGAAACACTGGGCGCCCAGCGTTGGCAGGCGGGAAATACGGAACTTCTGATTTATTATGGAAAACCGGCACCATATCATGTGACGCAGGAGATTTATGTGGATTTTCTGGCGCGGGATAGGAAAAGACCCTATGTAGACAGCGGTGTGTGGAAAATAATCTTAGCAGCAAGAAATATAAAAAACGGGGAATATTTCCTGTGGCTTCCAGGTGGCAAAACGCTAAACCCAGGCACAGCCTTCTATCTTCCACGTCCTCAGGGAACCCTCACAATCCCTGCCACTGCCAGACGCGTGATCAGCGTCGGCGCCTACGACGCCCGTCAAAATACCTATGCTGATTTCTCTGGCCGCGGCTGTCGTGCCCTCCCCTATCCAAAACCCGACCTTGTCGCTCCCGGTGTTGATATCTATGCTCCCCGCTCTGGTGGAGGCTATGCATCCTTCACTGGCACTTCCTTTTCCACGCCTTTCGTTACCGGTGTAGCCGCCCTCCTTATGGAATGGGGAATCACCCGCCGAAAAGATCCCTACCTCTATGGCGAAAAACTAAAAGCCTATCTCCGTCGTGGTGCAAAAGCCTTGCAAGGATCGGAAAAGTTGCCAAATGACTTAATCGGGTGGGGACGGCTCTGTTTGGAAAGTAGCCTGCCAGAATAGGATAATTAATGTACAAGATGTAGCAATTTAAAGTGTCCCAATCTGAACATTTTAAAAAGCAGGTCGGATTATTGACTTTTACACCAAGTGTTTCCGAATGGATTAATAAAACGAATGCCATAAAAACTACCGTTTATGTAAAAAAAAGAACCGTTTATGTAAAAAAAGAACCGTTTATGTAAAATACAACAGAATCTGCTGAAATCTGATAGAATACTCCTGAAAATAACAAAGGGAGGAAATGATTATGACAGGATTTTTAGTAAATTTACTGAGCCCGGTTTTCAGCAGTCTCGGTGTAAGTCAGGCTGACCTTACATCCTATATTGAGAAGCTGATCGGCTACGTTATCGCAATCCTTGCTTTACTTGTTGTGATGATCGTAGTAATGGTTGTGGCTCATAAAGCCAAAAAGGGATTCCGTCATGTGATCCGCTGGCAGGCTGCCATTGCATTTATTGCAATTGTTGCAGTGCTTGTAAATGTAATCTGCTACGGACCGATGTACAACAACGTATCAAGTGTTTTAAACGCAAAGAAAGTAGTACTTGCACAAGAGACTACAGACCAGAGCCGTGCAACCATTCAGAAGGTTGCTGAAGAAGGAATGGTGTTACTGAAAAACGATGGTATTTTACCTCTTTCCTCAGATACAAAGAAACTGAATGTATTCGGCTGGGATTCTACAAACCCGCTGTTTGGCGGAACCGGATCAGGATCTTCTGATTCCTCCACAGCAATCGGTATCCTGCAGTCCTTAAAGGATGCCGGATATGAGACAAACGAGTCTCTTACCAAGATGTATACTGACTACAGAGCTGACCGTCCTACAATTGCTATGGCACAGCAGGACTGGACACTGCCTGAGCCGACTAAGGAGTATTACACAGACAGCCTGATGGACGAAGCAAAAGAGTATTCTGACACAGCTGTAGTTGTAATTGGACGTTCCGGCGGAGAGGGTGCAGACCTTCCAACCGACATGAAATCTGTAATTGATGGAAGCTATGCAAAGAAAGCAGAAGAAGTATCTGTTTCCCCAGACAATTACGGATATGTAAAAGGAAGTTACACAAACAATGGAGACTATGATGACTTCGACGAGGGAGAAAGCTATCTTGAGCTTTCCAATACAGAGGAAGATATGCTGGATACAGTATGCTCCCAGTTTGACAATGTTATTGTAGTTGTAAACGCAAATAATGCAATGGAACTGGACTGGGTTGACAAATATGAGCAGATCGGTGCTGTTATCTTTGCTCCTGGAGCAGGTGCAACAGGCTTCGAAGCACTGGGCGAGATCATCAATGGTTCTGTAAACCCATCTGGAAAAACAGTAGATACCTTTGTAAAGGATCTGACAGAGACTCCATACTACAACAATATGGGTCTGAATGCTTATACAAACGTAGAAGATCTGAAAGAGCAGATCGCAGCAAATGATCCGGCTTACGAAGGAAGCATGGGATTTGTAAACTATGCAGAAGGAATCTATGTAGGATATAAATTCTATGAAACAGCAGCTGAAGAGGGTCTTATCAAGTATGAGGATATGGTACAGTATCCATTTGGATATGGACTCAGCTACACAACCTTTGACAAACAGATTGAGAATTTCAAGGATAACGGAGATACCGTCACCTTTGATGTAACAGTAGAGAACACAGGCTCTGTTGCAGGAAAAGATGTTGTGGAAATTTATTACACAGCACCTTACACAAACGGTGGAATTGAGAAAGTAGCAGCAAACCTGATCGCTTTCGAGAAAACAGATTCTATTGAGCCGGGAGAATCCCAGACAAAATCCTTTACCATCAACAAAGAAGATATGGCTTCCTATGATTCTGAAGGTATTAAGATTTCCGGAGGCGGTTATATCTTAGAGGCTGGCGAATACACAATTTCTCTTCGTTCAGACTCTCATACAGTTCTTGGTGAAGAGAAGTTCACCGTTGATGAAGATATTGATTACAGCAAAGATGGTCGCTCTTCTGACAAAACTGTTGCAACAAACCAGTTTGAGGATTATGCGAGAGGCGACTTTGAGCAGCTTTCCCGTGAGGACGGTTTTGCAAATTATGACAAAGCATGCGGTGTGCCGGAAGAGGATGCTTATGTAATGAGCGACGAGACAAGAGCAGCCGTAGAAGAGAATGTATTTGGCATTTATGATGGAACCAAATATAACAATGATTCTGATGAAATGCCGGAAATGGGAGCAGACAACGGACTTCAGCTTGCTGACCTTACCGGAAAAGATTATGACGATGCAGACTGGGATAAGCTGTTAGACCAGCTTAGCTTTGAAGATATGACTACTCTGATCAATGTTGGTGGATGGCAGACTGCAGAAATCAAATCAGTAGGTAAAATTGCCACATCTGACTGTGATGGACCTGCAGGATTAAACAACTTCATCACAAAGGCATATGGAACTGCTTATCCATCTGAAGTTCTTATGGCTCAGACCTGGAACAAAGAACTTGCAAATGAAATCGGCGTTTCTATGGGACAGGAATATGTAGATGCTGACAACTACGGATGGTACGGACCCGCTATGAACATCCACCGTACAGCGTTTGCAGGACGTAACTTCGAGTATTATTCAGAAGACAGTCTGTTGTCCGGATACATGGCAGCAAATGAAATGAATGGAGCAGCCACAAAGGGTGTTTATCCATACATGAAGCATTTTGCATTAAATGATCAGGAAACAAACAGATGCTCCTTCCTTCTCACATTTGCTTCTGAGCAGACCATCCGTGAAGGATATCTGAAAGCATTTGAGCTTGCAACAAAGGGCTTTGAAGGAAAAGCAATGGCAGTTATGTCCTCCTTCAACTGGATCGGTACAGTACCAAGCTGTGCAAACAACGAGCTTTTGAACAACGTGCTCCGTGGAGAATGGGGATTCGTTGGAATGGTAGAAACCGATTATGACGGTTCCTATGGTTACATGATCACCGATCATTGTATCAGAAACGGAAATGATCTGATGCTTGGATTTAACAGTGCAGAGTCCAACAAACTGACAGATGAGAGCGCAACAGCAGTTCTTGCAATGCGTCAGGCTTGCAAAAATATCCTTTATACAGTAGCAAACAGCGGATATTATGCAGATGGAAATCCGGCAAGCGGAATGACCAATATGACAAAACTGTTTGTAATGATTGACGTGATTCTTGCAGTTGTTCTTATTGTAGTTGATACAATTGTAATTGTACGTTGGAGAAAAAAGAAAAAACAGGCTGTAAACGAATAATTAAACAGTAATCTGGAGACATAAGTCCCCCTTTTAAATCTGGAAAAAGCAGAGCAAGGAATCTGTAAAAGTTTCAGAGAAAAAAGGGGGATTTTTTTATGTGATTTTTGTCTTGCAGAGTGAGGGAAAATTATTTATTATGAAAGGAGTTGTAATAACAGGAAAAAAGGAGGACTGGTATGATCAGCATTGCGATTGTAGAAGATGAAGAACTGTATGCAAAGCAGCTTCAGCAGTTTCTGCATCAATATGAAAAAGAGAACAAAGAGATGTTTGACATTACAGTCTATTCAGATGGCGATCAGATTGTAAATAAATATAAATCCCAGTATGATATTATCCTGATGGATGTGGAAATGAAATTTATGGACGGAATGTCTGCCGCTGAAGAAATCCGTAAAATTGACACGGAGGTTGTGATCATTTTCATTACGAATATGGCACAATATGCGATCAGGGGATATGCAGTGGATGCGTTGGATTATGTACTGAAGCCGGTGTCCTATTTCGCATTTTCCCAGAGGCTTAACCGTGCTATCAGCCGGATGAAAAAGCGGAAAACGAAGATCATCATGGTGAATATGAAAGGCGGCATGGTCAGGATTAATGTTGCAAATATTTATTATATTGAAAGTCAGGGACATACTCTGATACTCCATACCATACTGGGAAACTATGAAACAACAGGGAAAATGAAGGAGATGGAGGAAAAGCTTTCGGAGATGAATTTCTGCCGTGGAAATAAGGGATATCTGATCAACCTCCAGCATGTGGACCGGATCCAGGATGGATGTGCTTTGGTGAAGGGAGAAAATCTGACATTGAGCCGTGCACGAAGAAAGGTCTTCATGGAAGCCCTGACCAGATATTGGGGAGAGGTGATAAAATGACAGAATATTATCTGCCGGATATTCCGAGAATTTATACTGCAATTGCAGAGTGGATGGCTTGTCTGATTTTTATTTTGCCTTTCAAAAAAAGATTTTCACCGGCTGTAACAGGCTGTCTTGTGGCAGGTGCATTTGGAATACAGAGCGTATTTCTGATTTCTACCGGTGGGGTAAGACTGATTTTTTGGATCCCCTGTATGATATTTGCGGTTTTTCTGATGGTTGCTTTTGTTTTTTGCTGCTGTGAGATCAGGCTGACAGATGCGGCATATTTTGGAATGATTGCTTTTGTAGCAGCTGAATTTATGGCTTCTGCCGGGTGGCAGATCCTGTGTTATACAGGGAAAGAAGCATGGATGTCCTGGTGGCAGCAGGGAATGGCAATTCTTCTGATCTATGGTGTGATTGCAGTGATATTGTACAAAATTCTTCATATTCATATGCCAAAGGATGGACAGATGGAAATCACCAGAAGGGAATATTTTTCCGGACTTCTGATCGGCATTGCCGTATTTGCTGTCAGCAATATGAGTTATGTGAATGTGAACACGCCATTTACAGGCAGATATTCTTTTGAAATGGGGAATATCCGTACTATGGTAGATGTTGCAGGAATTGCAATTTTATATGCACATTTGATACAGTGCTGTGAGCTCCGGGTGAGAAAAGAACTGGAGGCGGTGCAGAATGTGCTTCAGAATCAGTATGCGCAATACAAGCAGTCAAAAGAAAGCATTGAGCTGATCAATTATAAGTATCATGACCTGAAGCATCAGATTGCTGTGCTAAGAAGTGAAGCTGATCCTGGAAAAAGGGAAGCATTTCTGGATAAAATGGAAGCAGATATAAAGAAATATGAAAGTCAGAACAAAACAGGAAATAAAGTGCTGGATACCGTGCTGACTACCAAGAGCCTTTATTGCGCAAAGCATAACATAACCTTTACCTGCGTTGCAGATGGAACCCTGCTGGATTTTATGGATGTTATGGATATCTGCAGTATTTTTGGAAATGCATTGGATAATGCCATTGAATGTGAATTGAAGATTCCGGATAAAGAAAAAAGATTAATACACGTCAGTGTCTCAAAACAGAAAAACTTTCTGCTTCTCCGGTTTGAAAATTATTATGATACCGAACTGAATTACCAGGGCGGAGCGTTTATCACAACGAAGCGGGACAAAGAATTCCACGGTTATGGACTGAAAAGCATTCGCTATACGGTAAATAAATATGATGGCGCTGTTTCCATTGATACAAAGGAGAATTGGTTTGACCTGAAGATACTGATACCGGCCAGCGAAAACGCACAAAAACAGATTGATAAAATCGTATAATATATACAAAAAATGTATTGCAATTTTCTAAAAAAAGTAGTAAAACTTTAGTTAGATAAAGAGAAATGCATTGAACAGGACAAATTACAAAAGATAACCGGAACACAGAGAGCCGCAGACTGGTGAGAGGCGGCAGAAGGTATTTTGTGGTATCACCTGGGAGCATCCCGCTGAAAAAATAATAACTAATTTCAGTAAGCTGGGACGTAGTCTTCACGTTACAGAAGAAGCTGTTTATACAGACAGCAATGAGTGGTCGTATTTAGTAATAGATACGATAATACAAAGTGGTACCACGGAAATTCCGCCTTTGTTATCCATTGGATAGCAAGGGCGTTTTTTATATATATTAACCACTTGACTACAAATGAAAGACGAGGAGAAAGATTATGAGTGGAATTATGATGATGGTAATCGCTATCGTAGTTCTGGGCGGCGCCTATCTTCTGTATGGCCGTTACCTCCAGAACAAATGGGGAATTGACCCGAAAGCCAAAACTCCGGCTTACGAAATGGAGGATGGAGTTGATTATGTACCGGCCGATACCAATGTAGTATTTGGACATCAGTTCGCATCCATTGCCGGTGCCGGCCCGATCAATGGACCAATCCAGGCTGCAATTTTTGGATGGCTTCCGGTACTTCTTTGGATCCTGATCGGTGGTGTGTTCTTTGGAGCAGTTCAGGACTTTGCATCTATGTATGCCTCTGTAAAGAACAAAGGACGTACAATCGGATACATTATTGAAGCGTACATTGGAAAACTTGGAAAAAAATTATTCCTTTTATTCTGCTGGCTATTCTGTATTCTGGTTGTTGCGGCATTCGCAGATGTTGTAGCCGGAACCTTTAACGGATTTGCCACAAATGATGCAGGAGAAGTGACAAAGGTAGTGGCAAATGGAGCTGTTGCAACAACTTCCATGTTATTCATTTTTGAAGCAGTTGGACTTGGATTTTTCCTGAAATACACAAAGTTCAATAAATGGGTAAATACTGCTTTTGCAATTGTGCTGTTGGTTGCAGCAATTGTGCTGGGACTGCAGTTCCCGATGTATGTAAGCCTTGGAACATGGCACATTATTATCTTTGTATATATTCTGATTGCCAGTGTAGCTCCTGTATGGGCGCTGCTTCAGCCACGTGATTATCTGAACAGTTATCTTCTGATCTTCATGATCGTGGGCGCTGTTATCGGTGTATTTGCAGCGAACCCGGCATGTAATCTTCAGGCCTTTACAAGCTTTAATGTAGATGGACAATACATGTTCCCAATCTTATTTGTAACAATCGCCTGTGGTGCAGTTTCCGGCTTCCATTCCCTGGTATCTTCCGGTACTGCTTCCAAGCAGATTAAAAATGAAAAGAACATGCTTCCAGTTTCATTTGGTGCAATGCTTATGGAAAGTATGCTTGCAATCATCGCATTGATTGCAGTTGCATCCTTTGGACAGGGCGAGGCAGCTGCACAGGGACTTACCACCCAGCCCCAGATTTTCGCAGGTGCGATTGCAAACTTCCTTTCTGTGATCGGTTTGCCTCACTCACTGGTATTTACATTGATCAACCTTGCTGTATCTGCTTTTGCGCTTACATCACTTGACTCTGTAGCCAGAGTAGGACGTCTGTCCTTCCAGGAATTTTTCCTTGATTCTGACACAGATGAGAAAAATATGAGTCCATTCCAGAAAGTAGTAACAAACAAATACTTTGCAACCATCATTACACTTGTACTTGCTTACCTGCTTACAAAGGTTGGATATGCAGAAATCTGGCCACTGTTTGGTTCTGCAAACCAGCTGTTATCTGTACTGGCACTGGTAGCCTGCGCAGTATTCTTAAAGAAAACCAAGCGTCAGGGCTGGATGCTCTGGGTACCAATGGTATTTATGATGGCAGTTACCTTTACCGCACTTGGAATGACAATTGTAAAGCTTTCCAAAGCATTTGTAACAACAGGTCTGGATCTTGGAAATTCTTTACAGCTGATATTTGCAGTATTACTGTTAATACTGGGTGTGCTGGTTGCAATCCAGGGTATTAAGAAGCTTTTGGAAAAACCGGAAACTGAAAAGAAAGCAGAACGGGTATAATAAGAATAACCCCGTCACAAAATAAGTCCCCAACGCAGTACATTTTACAGACTGCGTAGGGGACTGTTTTTTTACTTATTGCCTGTTATTGATTTTTTTGTTGAAGTACAGAAAGAAAATTACATTAAGCAAAATGCCTACCAGTGTGGAGGCAGGTGCTGCCAGACCGATTTTTGTCAGGCTGGCAGCAGGCTGAATGCTCATATAATATGACATTGGAAGACGCACCAGAAGTGTCTGGAACAATCCCTGAAACATAACCCATAAGGTCTGGTTATTTCCGTTAAAATAACCAACCATACTAAACATAATTGCTGTTAAAATTGTTTCAGGCGCGAAGCCCTTCAGATACTCAAAGCCTTTCTGCACGACCTCGGCATCCGGCGAGAAGATTCCCGCCAACGCATCGCCCTTGAGCATCACCTCGATGTAGGCCCTGTTGATCATGTCCATCTCGGCCTGCAGCTCGCCGTAGGTGAACGGCATC
>ERZ779737.2108-NODE-2108-length-13713-cov-4.830649_pt1 | contig 13713 bp, 23 predicted proteins | sample MGYA00511889_ERZ779737 | MGnify/ENA primary metagenome ERZ779737 (study PRJEB29588, sample SAMEA2163575) | human gut metagenome | biome: human gut; feature: human-associated habitat; material: faeces | place: Denmark | collected 2008/2010 ...
AGCAGGAAAAGCTCAAAAAACAATGACAAAGAAACAAGTAAAAGATTTTGTAAAATTAAAAGAAGATGTTGATATAGATTTTGAAAATTGTTTTATATTATAGAAAATATATCATTTGCCGAACATTCAACATCAACATCAGAAAAACGTATAATAAATGAGAAAGAAAACGCGTTTTTCGAAAATATGGTATACCACAATATAACTATAATAACCAATTATATATAATTGGTTTTGTTGGAAATGATGATGCATTAGAACATCATCTCGAACAATATAACGAATTGGGATTTACAAACAATCGAATAATTATATTTGAACGTCAATTAAGTACATATAATGCATTAAAAAGAAAATTAGAAACATTAAAAATTTCTAAAAACCTATTATAATACACGATGAATTTGATCTTAGTAAATTTAAATCAATATTAATTAATATGAATATAATTTATTGAATACTTCTTTTGGGCAATTTTTAATATAATTTGCAATTTTGGGTTGATTAATAAAATTAATAATATTTTGATAATATATTTGTTTATTATCAAAATTTTTTATACTATCAATATCATTATTAAAAGCATTTTTAAAAATTTTATCATACATATTTAAAATATAATCAGCTTCTTTTATATTTGTTTTAACTCGACCACTGTTATTTTTATATATAAGACAATCAATATAATTTTCTGGTTTTATTTCTTTTACAAATGTACCATAAAATGAGGTTGAATTATCAATAGGTTGTATATTATTTAATTCTTGAATTGTTATATCTTTATCTTTCGATATTTTTTCATCAATATAATCATATGTTTCATCATATGGTTCATCTCCAAATATTTCAGAAAAATCCCCAGCATCAGTATCCAAATATATTTCCGACAATGGTTTTTTAAATTTAATTATAATAAAATTTGTTTCTAATGGATTAGAATTGGGAGCTTGCCAATATGCATATGGATTAAATATATCAGTTTGTGTTGGATATGGAATGTTATAATATTTGTTACCTTTTATATATTTAACATTTGGAGGTACACATGTTGATAAAATATTGATATTATTATATTGTATTAATTTTTCGAAATTTTTTTCATATGAAATAAGAGTGGTAAACAAAGTAATATCTAAATTATTATTATACGCTTCATTTATTATATCAACATCGGAAATATCGTATTTTGATAACATACAAATATTTAGTATATATTTTTTCATTATATAGCGTTTATATAAATATTTTTATGAATAAATCAAAATACGATATAACAGATTCTGATATTATAAATGAAGCATATGAAAATATATATAATGAAAATATTGCAACTATTGCTTCAGGTATAGCTAAAGTTGGTTCACAAATAGGTAAAACAGCTTTAAATGGAATAAAAACATTAACTCCAAAAGTAATGCAATTTATTAATACTACAAGAGCAAAAATAGCACCGGCTTTATCTCAATTAAAATCACAATTTGGTAATATAGTAAATGAATTAGGTAATGTTTTTGAATCATCACCTGATTATAATACAGCTGTTAATAATATGAATAATATATCAGCAAATAATCCACAAGTAAAGCCAACATTAGATACAATAATAAATTCAGTTAATGCTTTACAATTATCAGATGATAAAGCTAAATTAGAAGTATTAAAACAATTAATGAAATAAAAACGTTATAATAGAATTAATTTATAAGGAGAAAGGTTTATTATCTTTCTCTTTTTTATTGCATAAATAAAGCCGCTATATAGAAATCGTAAAATTTTTACAAAAAAATTTTTAAAAATCAGAAAATATAAAAAGAGTAAATATAATGGTGATATAAAAAGCGGAACAAAAGAGCGATATACAAAAGCAGTATACAAAAGCGAAAAATTTTTGAAAAAAAATTTTCACTATATGATCGCGGGTTGAACCCAGCCCCGCTTTTTATCTAGAATTTTATAATACCCACCCCGGGGTCTAGATTTTTCTTATCATTTTTTCGAAAGGATATATTTAACCCTCTCTATGATTTATTTTTACATCATTCCTTATGTCATATAGTATTTCTCCTATCATATTATAATATAGGGTTAGATATATTTCTATCAGGGGACTCGGTAAATCTAACCCTATGTTATAATGGAAGTATTTGGCTTTTTTGTAAACACTCAAAGGTGCCCCCGATCGATTTATAACTCTGATTTATAATAATATCATAATTTAAATCAAATATATTTAAACAATATAAGATTTAGATTATATCAAATTATAAATTAACTCTGATTTATAATAATATCATAAGAAAAAAGATTAGATTCACACAAATCAAAAAATGAATTTAATAAAATAACTCTTATATATAATTTAAACATAATCAAAACACAAATAAAGAAAGGATAATAATATGAACGAACAAAACATTGAAAACACCGAAGTCAAAACTCTCAGCGCAGCTGAACAAAACCTCGCTCTTCTCGAGAAGAAACCGCGTGAATACAAGACTCACAAATTCGCAGACGGTGAATACAGAGTGCCGACAGAATATGTATGCACGAAGTGCGGTCAGAAGTATCATGTGAGACAAGAAGTTCTCATAGCAAGAATCGAAAAGAAATACGGTAACAGTATGCAGAGATTCTTGAAAGAAGCGACTTGCTCACACTGCGGAAAAGCAGATAAGATCAACGCGCTGATTGCAAAGCTCGAAGCTCAAAAAGTAAAAATCGCTGCAAATACAAACGAAAGTAAATAATAATCAAAAGGTTATAAGGAGAGCAACCCTCTCCTTATAACCGGATTATAAATAATAACTCTCAAATATAATTTCAACATAACCAAAACAATCAAACAAAGGAAATAATATGAATACAGAAGTAGTAGAACAAAATCTCAATTCTATCAACAAAGCACCAAGAGAACCGAAGAAGGAACATTTTAAGGACGGTGACTTCGTAGTACCAACTAAGTATCGTTGCACTGTGTGTGGTCGAGAATATCATGTCACACGTCAGACCGCCATCAATCGAATAAACAAACAATATGGCGGTGAGATCAAGAAGTGGCTCTCAGAAGCAATTTGTTCTGATTGCAAAAGAGAACAGAGAATCAACAAACAGATTGAAAAGCTTCAAGAGCAGAAAGCAAAACTGGTTATAAGAGAAGCAAAAGAAAAATAAGACATAAATAAGGGGTTGATATATAATAATTTATATCAACCCCTTATAAAGAATAACATTCTAAAACGATTATAAATTTATGAATAGTAGAAATCTGGTTCTCAAAACAAAATCAATTGGTGATTATTCCAAATTTGATAAATTTAACCCAAAAACATTTTCGCCTGAAACATTTTTTAAACAAGTAAGAAAACAAAAGAAAAGAAACAAATAATATTAACTCTTATTTATAATAAAAACATAACAATTATATTAGAAAGGAAATTATATGAAACGAACTTTTAAAGAACTTGAACCTTCGAATACACGATCCATTATTAGAGTCATGTGGGTCAAAATGAGAGAATGGGAAGCTAATACCCTTAAAGATCAAAAAGAAGTTTGCAAATCAGTTCTTGATGATGCTATTGAAAATCATTATATTCAAGTACATACAGCTGAATATATGAAGGACAAAATTAAGGGAATGCGTTCGACATCAGAACTCCAAAGGTATCTTGTAAACAGCAAGAACTATTTTGAGAAGAATTTCGTATATACGAATGTGTAAATAATAAATAAAAAAGTATAATAAATTTATACTTAAATCATCAAAATAGTTGAATTATATTAAAAATTTGATATAATTCAAATAAACTTAAAAAGTAATTAGGAATGACTTTATAAGTCTACTCAATAGAGGGTTAGTTATGAACCCAGAAGTTATATCTTATAGCTTCAAATGATTTCATTTAGGATATAATTGATTTTAGATGAAAACAATATAATAACTCTTATATAAAATTATTACATAATTTAAAAAGAAAGATTGAAAAAATGTCGTAGTTATTATATAATTTCGTTCGTTATAAGTGATATATGATAAATAGGATTTGTAAATGTTCCTGATATACATTTACCGTTACTTAAATGTTTCAAACGTAAGTGGAAACTGAAAACCTGAACATGTTAGTAAACTGTTCATTATAAAATAATAACTCTATTATATAATCTAAAAAGTTATTAAAAAAGATTGAATAATAGAATTATTATTGTATAATAAATAAGTTCTTTGAAATAAAAACTTTAAATATGGTCTCGTGGTGGAATAGGTAGACGCAGCGGAAAAATTTGAAACAAAATTTAGTCCGCGAATCATAGAAATATGGTTTATAGTAGTGGTTGAATTCGGCTGAAACAGAAAACCTACTGTGGAGGGCGAGCCAAGCATTGAATATATTCAATGAAGGTGTAGAGACTACCTGAGAAGTAAAATCTTCTTAATAACAGGCTTAGAGCGACCACCATCTTAACAAGTAATGTTGAAGATGAAGAGATAGTCCAATATATAAATATTGCTTAAAATCCGCTTCCCTTAGGGAGTACCGGTTCGAGTCCGGTCGAGACTACCAATTTTATAAATTATGAAAAAGTATATTTGTGTATTATTAACCTCTGTAATAATTGGGTTCTTTATTGGGTGTATTGTTCAGTATAAATACAATACAATTAAAGAACCAAAACAGAATCCAATTATTATAAAGATAATAGAACCCCAAAAAGAAACAAAACAATCCGATTTTATTTGGGTTCCACAAATCTATAATGATAAACAAGATAACTCTAAAGCATATTGGGCTTATGTAAATGATCCAGATGCTAAGTATATCATGGTTTCTATGAATCCTTTCACAGGAGAGTTAGAACCAAATATGAATAAAATTATTGTAGATTTTTTTGATAAACAAATGAGAGATTGGTATAAGTTCAATCAAAAACATTATAACAATCAAAACATTTATTATAATAGTTCTTTTAAAACATACCAAATAAGAGATAATTCAAATATTCATTTTGAGTATTAAATCTTCTTATAGGTGAATGATGAACAGCCTTCTAATGTGTTCATTGTTATCCAGATTGAAATGCGAAAACCAAGCTAAACGTAAAACCCTGTTTTGGAATCCTGGAATCCTTTTATATTTCCATTGGGAGTTGCCTGACCCCACAACTAAGTCGAATAACAATTAACTAAACAAAAACAAATTGACATCAGGTATAAACTTTAAAAGGGCCTGTAGCTCAGCGGTCAGAGCAGGCGACTCATAATCGCTTGGTCGTGGGTTCAATCCCCTCTGGGCCCATAAAATTTAAATAAAAATGTTCTTTACATTAAATAACTCTTTTATATAATATAAGTATAAAAGAATTTTCTAGAAAAGAGAAGGTTAACTCTTAAAAATAAACCACTTGCAATAGTGCACACACTGTAAGTAAAAAGAAAGTAGAACTCGTTTAGTATTTAAAAATAAAACATCCTCAGACGTGGGAAGATATCAGTAACCAATCTGATAACGAGTTCTCAAATTTCTAATAGGTTTCTATTGTATTCTTTTTCCTTCGCGAAAACCAAGCTTTAACAAAAAGAATACTATCAATTTCACTATCGCAGAGTGTGGCAGTAGTTAGCCAGTCAGTCTCATAATCTGAAGGTCGTAGGTGCAAATCCTACCTCTGCAATGTTCTTTAATATATCTATTTTCTAATAGAGTTAAAACAAATTGCCACTTAGCTCAGTCGGAAGCAGCAAATGCCTGTTAAGCATTGGGTCCCTGGTTCGAGCCCAGGAGTGGCAGTGAATTTATTTCTTTTGGAATTTATAAGAGTTCAAATCTCTTTAAGTAAATTCCATCAAAGTTTTTCAAATAAGGTTTGTGTATTTTCCTTCTTTCGTCCTTTCACAAAAATACACCTTTCTATTATATTATGATACAATAAAAGAGCCTTGAGTAGTAATACTCAAGGCTCTTCCTGTATTTATACATATGTTTCTATTTCATACAAAAACATATCTAAAAATGAGTTTAAATTAAAAAGTATATAGTTATATACTTTGATGTATAAAACTCTTATTTACATAGCAAATATTTCTTTCTAGAATATTTGCTTTTATTTTTCTTTACCGGTTTATAAAAACCGTAATATCAACCAAGGTTGCATATGAAATGACCCCGGTTGAATCTACATCAAAATTTGGAAAAAATTTTTTTGTAACCCGCTGGTAAAATTATCAATTTGGTTTTTGTAATTTTTAAATACAACCATATTACCCCAAAAGTTTTTTAAAATAAAACAAGTCTATTATAAGAAAAAGATTATATTATATAAAAATCTATAATAGATATTTACTTTTGTTTACAACAATATCGCTTTTATATGCGACAATAAAAAATTATCTGGAAATACTCTTATTTTCAGAAAACATAAAATGAAATAATACTGTCCTTTATTTCAATATATAAAGATACATCACAACTCTAATATTTGTTCTCATTCCCCTTCCATTGTGATTTGAATGAGTCCCAGTCCACTGATGTTTTTAATATAAAACAAATGAACGAAAAAACTGATTATTATCTTATTTGCTCACTGTAACGGTTTATTTATCCGGTAATAATCATACAGTGGAGAAATCAATATATAAAAGTGTTATAAGGGTCTTTTATAATCTTATTCTCTATTCGTGTTTTAATATACCCTTTATTATTATATATAATGTATCAATTACTTGTATTGTATTATCTTAATCATGCACGTATGGATTCGTAAGATATACTCCGTCTAAACACTTGAACGCGTCTTATAGTTGATAATATACAATACTTATAAAAGAACTTATTATATCTAATAATGAAATTATTTATGAGAAATATTCTCTTTTTAAAGGGTTTTGTATATTTGATTTTTTTGAAAATTTTTTGCAAGAAAAAATGAATGATTTTTGATAAAAGGGCAAAGTCCCTACTTATGGGTTTTGATAAAAATGAATAAAAAATGCGCAAAAAGCGCGGTAAAAATCGAATAAAATTGAATGGTTTTGGGTCATTTTCTTTAGGTGTTTTGACAAAAATGAGCAAAAAAATACCCTTCCCCGGGTTGGGAAAGGGTTATATAGGAAAGGGAATTTTTTATAAAAAAAATTTGTTGAGGGATGAAATACCCGATGAGTAAACGTCAACACCGATACACACGATGTATTGGACCAATTCACTGAAGCTTCGACGATATAACTTTACACTATATAAAAATTTCGCATTTATTCATTATCACTTTATAATTAAAAAGAGGATTAAACATATCTAATCCTCTTTTAATAAAAATAATAAAAACCTAATTTACTATCATTATTAGAACATCACAAACTTTATCCCACTATCTTATTCAAATTCTTTGATAAATCTTCCAATTCATATTCTTTATTCTCCTTCACTTTCTTCTAGTATGTTTTCTAGTTCATTCACAATCATAGAATCAGACATAGAATGTGTCATATAATAATCCAACAGATTATGAAGTTCTTTCTGAAGTTTTTGCAATTTTACTTTATCCTTTTCCATACTATTATTATATAAAAGAGTTATATAAATTTTTATATATCATTCCCATACTACTTTATAAAGCAAATCACCAAATTTAGATACATCGACATTTGCTGCAACGCAATCCAATGCAATAAACTTACACATATATTCTATATCTTTACATACAACATATATGTATGGATTAAACAACATATTACTTGTTGGTATTTCCGATTTCCAGATATTATCTTGTGAAGTCTTATTTACAAATTTCTTATTATACAATTCTTCTTCTGTGATAACATCTTCAAGTTTTCCGTTGTGTATTACTAAAACATTTCTAATCATTTTCTTATCTTTCTTCCTAATCAAATACCATTAAATTAGTATTGTTCACATTGATTTCTTTCAGAAAAGTATAATTCCTTGAGCTGGTCTAATTCTAATTGCTGCTTTCTATCAGTAATAGCATCTTCTCGATTGATATGAGTCTCAATCATGAACCCATCAACTATATTATCATAGTTTCTAATCATCTCATTTATGAACGGTTCTACATAGTTATGATTGCCGGTAATATGTGAAGGATCAATAAACAAATCACTATCTGGAAATTTGCATTTCATCTGTTCTACAAATCCCATATTACATTCATTTCTATAATATGCACAATCTACTTTTTCTGACTCAAGCCATGCTCGTTTATCATTGGTCATATAAGTTCCGCGATAAATCAAATGAACATTATTACAAACGGCTTTAACTCTTTCAACTGCACCGATCCATAAATCTAAGTCTTCTACCTTTTCTATAATAGCTCTTGATATTATTTCTTTCACAGAATGCTTTTGCTTCTTCTTTTGTATCAAAGAAACTACAATTGTCATTCAGCCAGATATAATTCCAATAACTTTGACCTGTGATACCTTCTGCATCTTGTTTCCAACCTCTCACACTCACAAAATACTTACCTTTTATCTCATTCCATTCTTCTGCAGAGAGAGTCTTTTCTCTATAATATACCCGCAAATGAGTAGGGCTAGGTATATTTCTTCCAGTTGTCTTAAGTATCAATTCTGCATACATCATATTATATCCTTTAATCTTCTAGACACGATCATCTTCTAAATCTTCTAGATAAAATCTCCAATTCAAATCACATGCTGTGAAATGCTTCAATACCATCTTCTTCGACAGCTTCACTATCTTTACCTGTTGTCTAATCTGACTTCTATCAAATGACTTTAGATTCATCCTTTCACAGAATTCTTTTGCTGCTTTCTTTGTTTCAAAAGGAGTATTACATCTTATATAGACATTATAATCATAGCTAATTCTGTCACCTTCATCCCACCAAGTTCTTTGGATAACAGCATACTTATCCTTCAATTCTTTTATCTCTTCTTTTGTGAGAGTGTCATCTCTATACTCAGTATAAAGATCCCATGGAGCTTTTATAAATTTTCTAGTTGATTTCAATATCAAATTCATATTATTTCCTTTCAATATACTTTATTAAAGCATAATAAACTTCTCCAATTTTGTCATATCTTTCTGTATATTCAAAGTCATAGATCAATTCCTTAACTTTTTGTTTAGTATCTACTGGATATATCTTTTCAATTACTTTATATATTTCATTGTTATCCCAGATACTTACTTTGAGATTTTTGATTCTCTTTACAAATTCATCTATATTTTCATCTTCTTTCATATTATATCCTTTTGTAATTTAAATTGTATTTTTTAACTATACTTGATATACATAGTCAAACCATAATACACTTCCCACAGTTCATCTGCTTTACCAGCATGTTTAATCCCATATTTCAAAGCAATTGCTTCTTTTTTGGTTATATCATGCATTTCTAACCATCTCCATACATCCATTGATGTTTTGCACCAAGCATCTTTTAATCTAATAAGAAAGTATTTGAGAGTCATATTAGTCTCTTTTAAGTATAATTTCAAACAACATTATAACAGCATTGATGCTAAGCAAAGCATAGACATAATCCATGTTGACATCTTGTTCAATTATTACTTTGCATAATGTAATGCCAATCAATACAGAACCTGCTGCAATAAGGTTGTGAATTGCTTGTTTGAGAAGTGTTTTATTCATATTGTATATCCTTTCTTTCTATGCTTTTAACCAAACAATTCTTTCAAGTCATTCTTGGAAACACCTTCATCAGCTTCCAATACTTTAAGCATGATTTCTTTCCATTTGGAGACATCTGCTTCATAAGGGATTGCTATTTCATTTATATACCAATCCATACCTTTGAAGTCTTTACAGACTGTGAACTGGTATTCATTGTGAATATCTGTATTATACCCTGTTGTGTATTCTTCTATACCATGTTCAGCGATGTCATTCACTGGTATGGAGTTGATGGGATAATCTTGAAACATTGTATGATATGAGATGACATCTGTCAAAACATATATACCTTCTTCTTTATTCAATTCAAATTTTAATGTATTGTATTTCATATAATATCCTTTCTTTTTATATATTATAGCAAAGAGTTATTTAATAATTTTCTTCATATCTTCAATCATACTATCATACATTGGAATGATATTGGTTTTTAATTCTTTATTTACTTGAGATATAATATAATCTACCATATCATCAGTTAAGTTGCCATTATAATTTTTCTTCCAGATGGTTGTGTATCCAGGTGTGTTGAATGTATTATTGATATTGATACTTGCAATTGATGTATCTTTGTTATTATACTTTATGTATATATTGAAGTTTTTTCCATTATAATTGTATCTTGTATCAAAACTTGTTTCTATTTTACTAAAATCATTTTTGTGTATCATAATATTTCTTTCTTTTGATTATTATACTATACGGTTATTTTTCTTTTATATCAAGTATGTTTTTGATATTATTCCAAATATCATCTTCAATAAGTTTATTTTTTCTCCATTTTAATAAATCTGTTGTTGCGTCATAAGATGAACAAAGAGCCATATTGATTATCATATTTTGAATATTATCATCGGAAGTTATATTCTTTTTTATTTTATCTGTAAGAATTATCCCTTCGCCACCGATTGTTTTATGTAAATCTTTTTCTATGATTAGAGCTTCTTTTTTAGTTGAACAAGGAATAACATATCTTTCAAATATTCCGTTTTGTTCATATTTAAGATATAATCTTATCAATGTTGCTTTGTAATGAACAATATATGGATCTATTATAACACGAGCCCTATTTTTCTTGCCCATACCCACGACTAGCGCAATATTATTCCAAACAAATATATAAACCATGTATATACTATTTGGGATATCTTTAACTCCAAAGGAGAAATTATATTATTGTATTTCTCCTTGATTATATCGTAAATTTTTTTATTTGTATTCATTGATTGTTTCAATATTTACAAACTTAAAACTTCTACTGCAGTCGTCACCCTGAACATCACAATCTTGCCCATTATGGATTTTATTAACAATCCATTCATATTCTTGTGGTGTCATATCATCTAAGGAATTATTAGAACTTTCCATATCTTTGGGATCGAATATCTCAAAATCTTCAAGATATTTTTTTATTGCATCAAAAGAATCAATATTAATTTTATTGATATCTGCACCACAATTCCATTCATCTTCAAATTGATGTGCACAAATTATATATTTCATGTTCGACATATTTATTTGCTTTCTATTTTAAATTTATAATATTATTATAGTATAGAGTTATAAAATAAAAGAGCTAAATACAATGATTTAGCTCTCAGGACTATAATATGAAAGGGTTGATTAACTTATATTTTTAGATTTTGTTGATAAAAATTTAACTTTTAATATGTTAAGTGCAATTTTTATAAAAATCAATTTTTAAATTTGATTTGTTTTTTCCTAAAAATAATATGGTTTATTTGAATAAATTGCGTGTTTTTTCGCAATTATACAACCAAGAAGCTTTCCATTTTTTAACATCTTCAGGTAACTTATCAAAAATATCTTTCCGTATAAAAACAAGATATTCGTAATCTACTAGATATGATGTTCCGTATTTTAATAGCATATCATAATAAAAATCAAAAATAGGAATACCCCTATCAATAATTTCTTCCAATGTTTGTCTGATTTTATCATCTGATATATTTTCGATATCAAATACATCATCTATTTGTAACAAACCTAAAAGAAGACTTTGTGCTTCATCTGTCATGGCATCGACAAAATCATAATAAAAACCGTATAAATATTTAACCACTATTCTATCAAATTGGGCTTGTGTTGATATATTTACTATATCTTCGTGTTCACTTCCTTCATCGGAATATTTAACAACAACTTCATTATTGTTATATGCTTCGTTGATAATATCAACATCAGAAATATCGTATTTTGATTTATTCATACAATTATTTATTCTACTGGGATTTTGATTTTCTGCAATAATTTTTTGAGCTTTTCTTTACCTTATCTTCAAAGACTTTTGTTGGAGGAGGCATCATACTTCTCTTCAACTTAACAAGCTTCATTGTTTTTGTTTGCTGCTTTTTCATATTATTCCTCACTATCTTTAATCTTCATTACATTCATTCCAAGCTTTTACAATATGTCTAATATATGTCTTAACACCTTTTTTAGCTGATTCTAATGATTTGTAATTAGCTATTTTAACAGCATTGAAAAATGCATCTCCTTCTTTACCTCTTATTGTATGATGATGAAATAAGCTATAGCCATCATTTACTTCATCAATTAAAAATGATTGTATTTTGTCTATTTTAAGTTTATATGTTTTGACATTACTATTATTATTTTTAATCAATTGCCATTTTGCTTTTTTCATATTATCTCCTTTTGTTTTATTATAAAAGATAGTTATATTTTAATTTTTAACTTATATTTTATAAATTTTATTTCATCAAATCCAAAATAGGATTTATCATTATAACTATCATAAAAGTTTACAGTAAATCCTTCATCATCTACACTAGCAATTGTATGAAAGCTACCATCATAAATATTCAACCACAAACCATTTTCATACACATATTTTATTAAATCTTGTGTTGAAACATTATTCTTTTTTAGCTCAGTTGGCAAATCTTCATCACAATAAACCTTGTAAATGTAATTTTCATCTTTATAAACTACATCAGCCAAAGTTATTCTATCTAAAGATATTGCACCATGAGTTAACAAAACACTTTGATCCCAGCTTACTTCTATTGTTTGTGCATGTTCTTCTAAATCTTCTTTGCTAGCATAGCGGTGTGCATCTAGAACAGCTTTTTTACCTCTATTATTCCAAAGAATTTCATTTTTGCTCCAGTTTTTATAAGCTGGATTCATATCCAGAATGGTAAGATTGTATCTCATATTATCTCCTTTTTACTTATTTTAATTTTTAACTTATATGTTTCATACTATCAATTATCTTTTCAGCATATTCTTTTGCTTCTTCTAAATCAGTAAATTCTTTTAGAAGCATCTTACCATCATAACCAAGAATCATATACAAGTCATAGACATTTTCTGTTTTTCTAACTTCAAAAGTAACAAAACCATCTTCTGATTCTACTCTGCATACAACACCTTCATGATTAACTTCCTGCCAATCTCTATGTAGAAAATCAATATCATATTGTGTAAATTTAAACACCTGCAATCTACCAGAATCCATTCTAAGACACCAGCCACCTACTTCAAAGTCAATTTCATAAAATCTACCTTTAAAAGATTTATTAACAAATTTATCAGTTACCTTAACCCAATCACCAGGGTTTACTTGTCTCTTGTTCATATCAATCATCCCACTCTCTGTTATAGTTAACATACATCACTAATGCATTATAAACTTCCCATTCTTCCTCTACTTTTCCAGCTAACTCAATCTCATCATGCAAAGCAATAGCTTCATCTCTATCTATATGATGATTTTCTAACCATTCACAGATTTCATTTGAGCTATCTACTGAAGCATTTTCTAATTGAATGAGTAAGTTATTGAGAGTCATATTATTTCAATGTTGTAATTTTGTTGATAATAGTTTCAACCATACCTTTTGCTTCATCTACTGGCATTCTATGATCTGAGAGAAGTTGCTTTTCATAATGAATTACACAATATATATAAACATCATATGATGTTTCATTATATAACAATGTTTCATCAACTTTGTCATCTGGAACAAGATAGAATCCATATCCATC
>ERZ779737.2111-NODE-2111-length-13705-cov-2.176264_pt1 | contig 13705 bp, 11 predicted proteins | sample MGYA00511889_ERZ779737 | MGnify/ENA primary metagenome ERZ779737 (study PRJEB29588, sample SAMEA2163575) | human gut metagenome | biome: human gut; feature: human-associated habitat; material: faeces | place: Denmark | collected 2008/2010 ...
TGGGCGGGAACTGCGGCAACCGCCGCCGTCGGCGCTTTTATGATAGCGCTCGGCAAAAGGAAATAAAAACAGGAAGTATGGCTTTGAGTCATACTTCCTTTGCTTTTTTAATCAAGATGATATCTCGGTTTGCCGACGCTCTTTTTGCCATATTCGATGGCTTCCGTCGGGCAGAGGCAGATGCACGCCATGCAGTGGGTGCAATTCTTGCCCCAAACGGGTTTGCTGTTTTTTAATTCAATGTTATTGAGCGGACACATTTTTGCACACTTGCCGCATCCGATGCACTTGTCATTTGCCGTAAAGGCGTCTGCCTTGACAAAGAGTTTATAGAACACCGGGTTGACTATATCGCTCATGAACCTGTCGTAGGCGTTCCTTCGCGGTTGAGGGAACTTTTCGCCCGCGTTCAGAGTCTCGCATGCATTTTTGATATCCGGCTGAGCCTTTTCTATTATCCGCGCCGCCTGTTCAGCATTCGGCACACCGAACATAGCAACATAATTTTCAGGCATCACTATCTGCTTGACGCCCATATAGTCAAATGACTTTCTTGAGCATAACCGCCTGATGTATTTGTCCGCATCGCCTATCTCGCCGCCGCAATCCATAACGAACCACACCTTAAAGCTTCCGCTAAACGGTGTCTCGTCTATCCACTTCTCGACAATGCGCGGAATACGCCAACCGTAAGTCGGAACGACAAAAACGAGCCTACAATCTGCGCTTATCTCCGATATATCCCACGCTTTAATTCTTTCGTTCATATTCAGCAGCCCGTCGCCGAGCGAATCGGCAATCCTGCGTGCGATATATCTGCTGTTGCCAGTTCCCGTAAAGAACAAGATCACATTATCATCTCCGAAGTAATATTTTCATCTTTTATATTTCGCTCAATTTTCATGTGTTTAAGTATATCAGAAATAACATGTACGGTGCAATAAAAAGTTATGGTTTTATATAATCCGATTCAGCCGAAATTTGCAGACCTTGACACGCAAAAAGAATCCTGTTAGTATTAAAAACACAGGCACACACATTATAGAACAAACCGATTGGAGAAAAATGAGCACTTTAAACAACAACCCAAAAGAGCGGATATTCGCGTTCGATGCCGCTAAGGCTATCGGCATATTTTTTATAGTTATCGGACATGTGTTTCACGACCAAGGAATTTATGCTCAATATGTATATTCATTTCATGTCCCGCTGTTTTTCTTTTTGACCGGAGTTACATTTTCACGCGGCAAAAACGGGTTTTGGAAGTTTTTGATTCAAAAATTGAAGCGTCTGCTTGTGCCGTTTTATATATTTGCCGCAGTCAGTTGGAGCGTATATGCGCTTCTTGGCAAATTCGTCTCGTCATTCGCGGAGAAAGCAATCGACAGCAGCGTTTCCGCCATAATCATAAGCACTTTAAAAGGATACTGCGCCGCAAATACACCGCTTTGGTTTTTGCCGTGTCTGTTTCTCGAGTTGCTCTTTTTATACGCCATAACATTTATAATCGACCGAATTGCCGCAAAACGTCGATTGTCATACGCTTTGTTCGGCGCATCCGTGATTGCAGCAATAGTAATACAATATGTCATATATAAATTTTCTCTCTTTCCAACCAAAGTGCCGATATTCAAAGTTGATGTTGCTATAGCTATGCTCCCGTTTTCCCTGAGCGGAGTTTTATTCTCCAAATTGGTAATGCCAAATCAAAAAGCCGTACGCAAGCCATACATATTTATACTGTCGCTGTTATTCATTGCCGCCGGAGGTTTTTTTGCACTGAAACTGAACATTCTCGTCGGATATCAGAGCAGTGGATACGGCAGGATACTGATATTCTATCTGTCCGCTTTTATGTCCGTACTCGGATTTACTCTGCTGTGTTTCTTTATCCCAAAGCCTAAAATCATATCTTATATCGGCTCTAATACGATGCCCATACTCCTTATGCACAAATTCCCGGTAGTGTTTTTCCACACACTGTGCCCGTTTATATCGGAAAGACTCGCCGACAAATCTCTGTTCTGGAGCGCTATTGCGGCATTGCTCTCCATCGGGCTGTGCCTTTTGGTGGCTTTACCTATACACAAAATCGCACCATTTGTGCTTGGAGAAAAGATGCCGCCGAGAAAACGCTCAAAATCTTAAAGCTATATTTAAAAGGCTGCCCTTCGGGCGGCCTTTTTTAGCAAACTCGTTTTGAATTTTATTAACTTTGTATGAACATTTATATAAATGTATTGACAAGTTTTTGAAATAGGTATATCATGGGAACAGAAAACAAAAGGAGTTGATACTCTTGAAGAAAACATTATACAGTTTGATGCTCAGCGACGAAGTCGTCCGCGAAGCGGATAGGCTTGCGCACCAAAAAGGCACCAACCGATCGAATTTAATAAATCAGATACTTGCCGAATATTTCGGCATGGTCACGCCGCAGAGGCGAATAAACGATGTATTCCAGGCTATCGAAGAAGCGGTTGCCTCATACGGGCAGCTTGTGCCGTTCTTCACTCCGAACGACCTGACAATGTCGCTCAAGAGCAGTCTAGAATATAAATACCGCCCCACCGTCAAATATGAAGTGGAGCTGTATGAGAACGGGCAGGATTCCATCGGCGAGCTTTCGGTGATATTTCGCACGCAGAGCACCGCGCTTATCTCCGACATGACCGACTTTTTCCGCCTGTGGCACAGCATAGAGCAAAAATATCTCCCCCACTACGGAGTGGAGAATATTGACTATGCCCTCTATTATAACAAGTTCTGCCGCAGTATAGTCGTGCCGAAGAAGAACTCCTCGACCGAGGAGCTCGCACAGGCTATATCCGGATATATAGAACTGTTTGACAAACTTATGAAAGGCTTCCTTGCCGGCAGATATTCTCCGGCAGATATCGAGCACTGCTACGCCGAATACATCGCGCGGCAGTCAATAATAATATAACTCAAAACTCAGACTAAGCAGGTGATTTTATGAACACTCAGAACTATACTCAGAAGACCGTTGAGGCAATACAGAACGCGCAGAACATAGCAAGAGAGAACGATAACCAGTCGCTCGTCCCCGAGCATCTGCTCTACTCTCTGCTTGATCAGGACGGCGGACTCATCCCCTCCCTGTTCGGCAAGATGGGCATTGACTGCAACACCGTTCTCGGCGAGCTTGATTCTTATATTGCTACTCTCCCGAAGGTTTCCGGCGGCGAGATGTATCTCTCTTCGGAGACCGACCGCGTTATCCGCACCGCCGAAAAGACGGCAAAGAGCATGAACGACGAATATGTTTCAGTTGAGCATCTTATGATCGGCATATTCACGAACATGACTCCGGAGATAAGAAAAATATTCAATGCCCACGGCATAACAAAGAACGCTTTTGTCGATGAGCTTTCAAAGGTCAAGACAAGCCCGGTAACCAGTGACAACCCCGAAGATACTTACGACGCACTTTCGAAGTACGGCACCGATCTTGTCAAGCGTGCGCGCGAAAACGAGCTTGATCCCGTTATCGGCCGTGACACGGAGATAAGAAATGTCATTCGTATTCTTTCGAGAAAAACCAAGAACAACCCCGTGCTTATCGGCGAGCCCGGCGTCGGCAAGACCGCTATCGCCGAGGGTCTCGCGCAGAGAATAGTACGCGGCGATGTGCCCGAGGGACTTAAAGACAAGACTGTTTTTAGCCTTGATATGGGTTCTCTTATCGCCGGCGCAAAGTATCGCGGCGAGTTTGAAGAGAGACTCAAGGCTGTGCTCGAAGAGATAAAGAAATCCGAGGGCAGGATACTGCTCTTCATCGATGAGCTGCACACGATAGTCGGCGCAGGCAAGACCGAAGGCAGCATGGACGCAGGCAATCTCCTGAAACCTATGCTTGCCCGTGGCGAGTTGCACTGCATCGGCGCGACGACTTTGGACGAATTCCGCAAGTATATCGAAAAAGATCCCGCGCTTGAACGTCGTTTCCAACCGGTGACCGTCGATCAGCCCGACGTCGAAGACACGATCGCGATTTTAAGAGGACTGAAAGAAAGATATGAAATCTATCACGGCGTGAGAATTCACGACCAGGCTCTCGTTGCGGCGGCGACATTGTCCGACCGTTACATTACCGACAGATTCCTGCCCGATAAGGCAATCGACCTTGTCGACGAAGCGTGCGCCATGATTCGTACCGAAATCGACAGCATGCCTGCCGAAATGGACGACATCTCGCACAAGATAATGCAACTTGAAATCGAAGAATCCGCATTAAAAAAAGAAAGCGATAAACTGTCGATGGAGCGTAAGGCGAGCATCGAAAAGGAACTTGCGGAACTTAACGCGAAGTTCAACGAGATGAAAGCCCAGCTTGAAAACGAAAAGAAAAAGATTGTCGGCGTGCAGGAAACCAAAGCCGAAATCGATAAAGTGAACCTTGAAATCGAAGAAGCGAAAAGGTCTTACGACTTCACGCGCGCGGCGGAACTGCAATACGGCAAACTTCCCGAACTTCAAAAACGTCTGGAAGAAGCCGAAAGCAAGGCGGGCAAACACGAGAATTCAAGCCTGCTCCGCGACGAAGTTACGGCGGACGAAATCGCGAAAATCGTCGCAAAATGGACGGGTATCCCCGTGACGAAACTTATGGAAAGCGAGAAAACCAAACTCTTGAATCTCGGCAACGAGTTGCATAAGAGAGTTATCGGTCAGGACGAAGCGGTCACGAAAGTCGCCGACGCAATCCTGCGTTCGCGTGCGGGCATATCCGATGAAAACCGTCCTATCGGCAGTTTCATGTTCTTAGGTCCGACGGGCGTCGGTAAAACCGAGCTTGCGAAAACCCTTGCGAATTACCTTTTCGACGACGAGAGAAATATCGTGAGAATCGATATGACCGAGTATATGGAAAAGTTCAGCGTGTCGCGTCTTATCGGCGCGCCTCCGGGATACGTGGGCTACGACGAGGGCGGTCAGCTTACCGAAGCGGTAAGGCGCAAACCTTATTCCGTCGTGCTGTTCGACGAAATCGAAAAGGCGCACCCCGACGTATTCAACGTGCTTTTGCAGGTGCTTGACGACGGCAGAATTACCGACAGTCAGGGCAGAACGGTCAACTTCAAAAACACGATTATCATTATGACCAGTAACCTGGGCAGTCAGTATATTCTGGACGGCATCGATAAAGACGGCAACATCTTGGCAGAGGCAAAAGAGCAAGTTTCAGCCTTGTTGAAATCGACGTTCCGTCCCGAATTCCTGAACCGTCTGGACGACATCGTAACGTTCACTCCGCTTACTCGCGACAGTGTGAAGAAGATAATCGACTTGTTGCTTGAAAAACTCAATTCAAGGCTTGAAAGGCAAAATCTGCACCTTAAAGTTACAGATGCGGCAAAAGACGTCATTATCGACGGCGGCTACGACGTAACGTTCGGCGCAAGACCGTTGAAGCGTTTCATCGAAAGCCACATCGAAACGCCGGTTGCAAGAATCATACTTTCGGGCAACCTTGACGAAGGCGACGTAATAGTCGTCGACGCGGAAAACGGCTCGCTTAAAATCGCGCCCGAAAAACCCGAAAAATAAAACGAAGAAGCATCTCAAATCGAGATGCTTTTTTAATGCGAAAAATCTGCGCTTTTGAAAAATTGAAAGCCGTGCGCGGCGGGGCGCGAAAATTAAGGTCGATTTTCGTTTTACAGTATATCGTTGTATAAAGCGTAATATACCTATGGTCGGTAAAAACATCGGCTACGGAGGTTTTATGATTGAGATTAAAAATATCGTAAAAACTTATCGCCCGAAAGAAACCCGTCGACGCGATTAAAAACCGATAATTCGCGCCTTTTTGGCGTTTTGGCAGAACCTTGCTCGGTTACGTACGCCAAAGTACGCGCCCTCGTAAGAACCTGCCAAAAACCCCAAAAATCCATCAAATTCTCGGTTTTAAATGATTATGTGCGCCTTTTTGAGTTTGGCAACGTTCGTATTATTATCTGTTGGCTATTAGTGGAAAAACAAATTACTGACGAACTATTGAAATCTGCATCAAAGTATGCACGACTTGACAATAAAAAACGACCGTGGGAACGGTCGTTTTTTGTGGGCGCGTGAAAAATTATAAACTTCTCAGGACTTTGTTGACTTCCGCCATATCGCATTTGCCGGCGTATTCCGCCTTAAAGTGGCGCATTACGCTTGGCACCGATTTGTCGGGCAAGGTCATAATGACGGCTTTGATTTCGTCCTCGCTCATCATTTTGGGCAGGTACTTTTCGATTGCCGCGATCTGGTTGTTCAAAGACAGCACGGTGTCGGCTCTGCCAGCCTTTTCAAAGGCGTCCTTTTCTTCAAAGAGTTCCTTTTGCGTTTTTTTCAGGATCTGGACGTAGTCGGCGTCGGACATTTCCTCGCCTTTGCTGCGTTTTTCGATATTGAAGAGCATAAGTTTGTTTATGAGCGTGTTAAAAGCCGTGACGGTATCTTTGTCGTGCGCCTTCATTGCCTCGATTTTTGCTTTTTTGAAATCGTCGATATTCATAAAATCACCTCGGGAAAATTATAGTCCCAAGGCGGCGTGAAAGTCAATAAAATGCAACTAATCGTCGAGATTTGAAAACAAGGGGCTGTCGAAAAACTCCGAAAGAGAAATTGACAATCCTTCGCAAAGATACGCGATGGTTTGCAGTTTCGGATTTTGACTTCTTCCCGAGAAAATGCTGTTGACGGTGGACTGTATCACGCCGGACATCGTGCAAAGTTTATTGACGGTGATGTTTCGGTTGTTGCAGTATTCAAGAATACGCGCGGCGACCGCTTTGTTCAGTTTCATAATTTTAATCCTTTTCGGTTTTTAATGCGTTCAGCCAGATTGTTTTGTCAAAGCGGGTGTTTAAGGGGCTTGTGGACGGCAAAAACACGGCGGAATCCGAAAGATATTTGTAATTTTTCAGGAATATTTCCTTTGCCTTTCCGCCGTTTAAGATAATTTTTTTGACGTTTGCCTTGTCAAGGACTTTTTGTAAGTCCGCTACCTTATAATTTTTAATCGTGCTGTCAAGGCTGCCCGTTATTTCGCACTCGGCAACGACGTCCCAAAGGGCGATTTTGTGGTTTTTAAGCAGGGTTTGCTTTTCGACTATCGTTTCGGGCGCGGGTTCGCCAAAGGCTTCCGATAGAATTTTCCAGAATCTGTTTTGTTTGTTGCCGTAATAAAAGTTCGTTTCGCGCGAGATGACGCTCGGGAAACTTCCGAGAATCAATATTTCGCTGTTTTCGTCGAAGAACGGCAGAAATCCCTTGTAAATCATACTTGGATTATACAACAAAAAATGCGCGTGCGGTATTGATTTATCGCAAAAAGCGGGATATAATATTTCCAAACGGAAGGTGAGAAAAATGATTTTATATTTTACGGGTACGGGCAATGCGAAATATATTGCCGAAAAAATCGCAAAAGTTACGGGCGACGAAACGAAAAACATCGTGGCTTATACCCGCGATAACGAGAAATTTTTGCAAGGGGACGGGGAAAGACTTGTCCTTGTCAGCCCCGTGTACTACTGGGGTATTCCCGAATCGGTGAAAGGATTTCTGAAAACCCTGAAAACCGCGGGAAGATATTTCGCGATAGTTCTCGAATGCGGCGGAAGCACCGGGAACGCGCAGGGCGTGTGCGAAAGATATGTGCGCCCCGACGCGGTGTTCGGCGTTGTCGCGGTCGATAATTTCTGCCCGATGTTCAAAATCGAATCCGCCGAAGAAACGGAAAAACGACTTGACGCGCTTGACGAAAAAATCGCCGTTATCGCGGACAAAATCAGGAACGAAGAAAAGGGCGACTTCAATGCAGAAAAGGGAAGTTTTTATAAACTCAACACCGCGCTTTTGTATCCGATTTACGAAAAATTCGGCGGAAGAAAAACAAAATTTTCGGCGTCCGACGACTGCGTAAATTGCGGACTTTGCGAAAGCATTTGCCCGGTGTCCGCAATAAAAATCGAAAACGGAAAGCCCGTATGGACAAAAGAAAAGTGCGATATGTGTTTGGGGTGTCTGTCAAGATGCCCGAAAAACGCAATCTCGATTAAGAAGTCTTTGAAAAACGGACGCTACGTAAATCCGCGCGTCAAATTCTGAAAATCCCGAAAATAATTTTGAAAAAGCAGCCTTTGCAAGGCTGTTTTTTGTTGCCTTTTTATCATATCTTATATAAAATAACATTAAGTAATTTCTGTGTAGGTAAAGAGGATGCAAAAGAAGTTATCGAAGTTTTCACACGGTCTGAAAAAAATTCCCGAAGGTATCGTAAAACTCAAATGGGTGTTTCTCGTGCTGTTCGTCGCGCTGTCGATATTCGGCGCGGTGATGATTCCGCATACGAAAATCAACTATGACCTGACGGGGTATCTGCCCGCGAATTGCGATTCGTCAACCGCTCTCGAACTCCTGAAAAAAGAGTTTGACGACAAGGGCATGGCATACGTTATGGTAAAGGACGTTACGCCCGAAAAAGCAGGCGAAATCAAAACGAGACTGGAAAAAGTTGAAGGCGTCGCGACGGTTACTTACGTTGAGACTATGAACTACAAAAACAACTCGGCCCTCTATACCGTAACGCTGAAAGACTATGACTCGACGGCGGGTGCGTTCGACGCGGTAAAAGACGTAATCGACGCTTTATCCGACGAAAAAGCATATTTATCCGGTCAATCTGCATTTTCATACTACACAAAACTTGAAACCGAACAAAGCATAATGAAGCTTGGAATCGCAATCGTCGTGATCATTCTTCTGGTTATGCTGTTCACGTCGAAGACTTATTTCGAACTCATCGTGCTTATCCTCGTTTTCGGCGCGGCGATGGCGATAAACATGGGGACGAATTTCTTGTTCGTCAACGGTATTTCTTACATTGCGAATCTGGTTGCGCTCGTGCTGCAACTCGCGCTGTCGCTTGACTACTCGATTATCCTTTTGCACCGCTATATGGAAGAAAGGGATAACGGCGAAGACGCAAAAACCGCAACGGTTACCGCACTCACGAAAGGGCTGCCCGAGATTCTGTCAAGTTCCCTTACGGGGCTTGCCGCGCTTATGCTGATGACGCTGTCAATCGGCTCGGAAATCGGGTTGTCGCTTGCGAAAGGTATCGTCGTTTCGATGGCGACGGTCATATTCTTTATGCCGGCTCTTCTTGTGATTTTCGACAAACCCATTCAAAAAACCCGTCATAAATCTTTCGTGCCGAACGTAACGAAGCCCGCGCGTGCAATCGTCAAAGCAAGGAAAGTTATCGTGCCGGCGTTTTTGCTTATCGCAATCCTTGCGGGAGTCGCGCAGGGTTTCAACAAATATTCGTTCAACTACAACAGCGGCTCGCTTATCGTCGCGCCGAAAAAGGTCATCGAAGAAACGGGCTTCGGCACGCTTAACTCGCTTGTCGTGGTTGTGCCGAAAGGCGACGCCGAAAAAGAACGCCAACTTGTGAAATACGTGGAGTCTTTCGACCTTATCGACAAATCGCAGACGACCGCTCTTGCTACAATCAACGTGTATTCTTTCATCGACGCGGATTCTTCGGAAACGCTGTATCTTACCGACGAATTGTCCAAGGCGGAAATACTTGCCTTAATCGATAAAATTCCCGCGGAAACCGACGAAGATAAGGAAAAGGTAGCCTTGATGAAAAACTTTGCGAACACCTGGTTTAACGAATATGTCGGAAAATATATGCCCGAAGGCACCGACAAAGAAACCGCAAAAGTCAGGCTTATCGACCTTCTGGACTTCGCCGTCCGCGAAAAACTGAACAGCATTTCGCCGCTTTTGAACGGAAACGAAGAAATTAAAGCATATCTCGATCAGGTCAAACAAATTTCCTTTGCAAAGGCTAATCTCGAATCCGACAACTATTCCCGCATCACGTTCAACATCAACGGCGGGGTGGAAGACGACGACGTGTTTGAACTTGTCAAAACCTTGAAATCTGGTGTGTCCGACTTTTACGAGGAAAGATATATCACCGGCGAAAGCGCCGTGTGCTATGAGATGAGCGAATACTTTATGAAAGACAACCTTATGGTGTGTCTGTTCACCGATTTGTTCATTCTGGTTATATTGCTTATAACGTTCAGGAATATTTCGCTTCCGATAATCCTTATTCTTGCGATTCAGGGCGGAATTTTCATCAACTTTGCGATTCCGTTCTTGTCCAAGATGTCGATTTCGTTCATCGGCTACCTTATAATAAGCGCGATACAGATGGGCGCGACAATCGACTACGCAATCGTGCTTACCAACAGATACCGCGGCATAAGGAAAGATTTCACCGACCGCTATGACGCAATGGCTGCCGCAACAAACGCCGTGTTCCCGACAATTCTGACGTCGGGCGTCATTCTTACGGCAACCGGCTTCGTTATGAGTATGCTGTCGTCGGGTGTGGTGGCGCAACTCGGGCTTTTGCTGGGCGTAGGCACGCTGACGTCGATAATCATCGTGTTGTTCGTCCTGCCGTCGCTTCTTCTGGTGACAGAGAAAGTCGTCGATAAAACCGACTTTTCAAAACTGTTCAGGAAAAAACAAAAAGCCGCCGTTGAAGAAGTTACGCTAAGCCCCGACTTCACGGAGCCTTCCGACAACGCCGTAAAGGCACAGAAAACCGAAAACGAACAAGGTTGATTTTGCTATCGTAAATGAGTTGACAAAAAAGATATTTCGCATTATCATTTTCATATCGATATAAAAGGGCGTATTATGAAAAACTTCGTCGAAAACAAGTTTTATTACTATTACTTTCAAAACAACGTTTCATTCTGCAAGGGACGCTGAAAGTCGACGCACTTTTTTTTCAGGTAAGTTAGCGATTCCTTTGCGGAATCGCTTTTTTTATACGAAAAACCGCGCCGATTTGCAATATATGCGGAAAACGGCGCGAAATATGTGAAAAAACGATGGTTTTATAATCAAAATTGATTATAATGGAAAAGACAGAGGTTTATATGAAAGATATTTTGGACGCAAGGAACGAAATCAACGAAATCGACAAACAAATGGCGCAGCTGTTCCAGAAAAGAATGGAAGCCGTGAAAGACGTTGCCGTGTATAAAAAGGACAACGGTCTGTCCGTCCGCGACCTTTCCCGCGAGGCGGAAGTCGCAAAACGCAATTCAAAATTCGTCACGGACGAAAGCCTGAAACCGTATTACGTCGACTTCATCAGAAACACGATCGACGTGTCCTGTAAGTATCAGGAATCGCTGCTTCGGAATATGACCGTCGCGTACTGCGGCGTTGAGGGGGCGTTTGCGCACATCGCCGCGAAGAAAATGTTTCCGACCGCGACGTACAAGCCCTGCGCGACTTTTTCGGAGGCGTACGAGGGAGTCGAAAATGGCGACTACGACTGCGCCGTGCTTCCGCTTGAAAACAGTTACGCCGGGGAAGTCGGCGAGGTTATGGATTTGACCTTTTCGGGCGATCTGCATATAAATCAGGTTATCGAAGTGCCGATCACGCACAATCTTCTGGCATTGCCCGGCGCAAGCGTCGACACGATAAAAACCGTCGTGAGCCATCCGCAGGCGCTCATGCAGTGCGCGGAGTTCATAAAGAAAAACAATTTTGAGGTCAAAGCGTACTCAAACACCGCGCTTGCCGCAAAGTTCGTCAAAGACAGCGGCAACAAAACGATTGCCGCGATTGCCTCCGACGAAACCGCAAACGTTTTCGGGCTCGATATCATTGAAAAAAGCGTCAACGACGTGAAAACCAACACGACGAGATTCGCCGCGTTTTCAAGGGTTGAAAATACGCCGTTTTGCCTTACGAAAAGAGAAAACGAAAACTTTATTCTGGTGTTCACGGTGCAGAACGAATCGGGCGCGCTCGCAAGCGCGTTGAACATAATCGGCGCACACAACTTCAATATGCGCGCGCTTCGTTCCCGTCCGATGAAAAACCTGAAATGGAATTACTATTTTTACATCGAGGCGGAAGGAAACGTCAATACGCAAAACGGAAAAGAACTTATGCAAGAGCTGTCCGCGCTTTGCGCCAAACTGAAACTTGTCGGCAGCTACTTCTCGGACGAGGAATACGAAAAATGATTATACCCGTAAATCTTGACGAAAAATACGACGTCATCGTCGAAAACGGCGCGCTTGACGACGCGGAAAAACACTTTAACCTTAACAGAAAGGTTCTGGTTCTGCCCGACGACGGAGTGCCCGATAAGTACGCCAAAAAAGTCGCGACAAAATGCGAAATCCCCGTTGTCGTGACACTTAAACACGGCGAAGAAAGCAAAAATTTCGACAACTTCAAACATATCCTTTCCGTTATGCTTGAAAACTCGTTTTCAAGGAAAGATTGCGTTGTGGCTGTCGGCGGCGGCGTTGTCGGGGATATCGGCGGATTCGCCGCGTCGTGTTATATGCGCGGCGTCGATTTTTACAACGTGCCGACAACCCTTTTGTCGATGGTGGACTCGTCAATCGGCGGGAAAACCGCAATCGACTTTATGGGCGTGAAAAACGTTGTCGGCTCATTTTATCAGCCGAAAGCGGTCGTGGTCGACCCTCGCGTTTTAAGCACGCTTGACGACAGACAATTTTACGCAGGGCTTGCGGAGTCGATAAAAATGGCGGCGACGTCGGACGCATCGCTTTTTGAGTTTATCGAAAACGCCGACGTGAAACGCGACGTGAAAGAAATCATCGAAAGGTCGATCCTCATCAAAAAAGCCGTCGTGGAAAAGGACGAAAAAGAAGAGGGATTAAGAAAGGTTCTGAACTTTGGCCATACCGTCGGACACGCAATCGAAAGCGCGGAGCAGGGAAAGTTGTTGCACGGCGAATGTGTTGCGACGGGTATGCTGTACGCATGCTCCGACGGTGTAAAAACACGCCTTGAAAACCTTATGACAAAGTTTGGTCTTCCCGTCAGAACCGAAAAAACGGCGGCGCAACTTCTGCCGTACATCACGCACGACAAAAAAGCGAGCGGCGGAAAAATCTCGACGGTGTACGTCGACGAAATCGGAAGTTTCAAATTTATCGACCGCACCGCGGAAGAAATACTTTTAATATCGGAGAAAAAGAAATGAAAAACACGTTCGGAAACAGCATTTCGCTTACCGTATTCGGCGAAAGTCACGGCGAATGCGTCGGCGCGGTTATCGACGGACTCGCGGCGGGAATCGTCGTTGACGAAAACCAGATCAGGGAAGACCTTAAAAGGCGCGCTCCATCGACAAGCACGGACACCGCGCGCCGCGAAAACGACAATTTCAAAATTGTGAGCGGCGTGTTTAACGGCAGGACGACGGGCGCTCCGATTTGCGTGATTGTCCCAAACGAAAATACGAAAAGCGGCGACTACGATTACGGTATCGCGCGGCCGTCGCACGCCGATTACACGGCGTTTTGCAAATATCACGGATATGAAGATTACCGCGGCGGCGGACACTTCTCGGGGCGCGTAACGGCAGGGATAGTTGCTGCCGCTTCGATTGTAAAAAGCGCGCTGGAAAGCATCAAAATATACATTGCGACGCACGTCATTGAATGTGCGAACGTGCATGATAAGCCGTTTAACGACATCAAAAACGAGATATTAACCGTTAAATCCGCAACATTCCCCGTTATCGACACAGCACAAGGGAAGAAGATGCAGGAAGAAATCGAAAAAGCGAAAGCCGACGGCGACAGCGTCGGCG
>ERZ779737.2112-NODE-2112-length-13701-cov-2.167009_pt1 | contig 13701 bp, 12 predicted proteins | sample MGYA00511889_ERZ779737 | MGnify/ENA primary metagenome ERZ779737 (study PRJEB29588, sample SAMEA2163575) | human gut metagenome | biome: human gut; feature: human-associated habitat; material: faeces | place: Denmark | collected 2008/2010 ...
TAGCCAGAGCAAATGCTGCTGCATCTGCATGTGAAAAATCTTGCACTGATAGAAGAAATAGAAGTGGAATTTGGTCCCGGACTGAATATCCTGACCGGTGAGACCGGAGCAGGTAAATCTATCCTTCTGGGGTCTATGCAGCTGATCCTGGGTGCAAAAACTTCTAAAAATATGATAATTTTGCTAAATAAAGTTATTGTGAATATTATGTATGATTTAGTAAGCAAAGATGTAGAACGATATCATATGTTTAGAAAAAAGTTTATAAAATTTATTAGCAATTTAGAACAAGAAATAAAACAAATTATAGGTCCACAACACATATTAGATGTGTTACAAGAAATATTAATGCATTGTAGTAGTAATTTGTTTGTAATGGATTCATATCTTTTTGAAAAGCAAAAAAATGATATAAGTATCGATATTATTAATTTCTATAACAATAAATCATTTAAATATATAATATCAGTTTTCTTAAATGCACACAAATTAGATTTTGATAGTATTTATCATTGGGATAACTGGGAGAAATATGATATATTAAATCAAGATGGTGCTCATTTTGTTAATACAGGCTCATACATGAATAATTTATTCTGCAATATATGTATTAAACATGATCATATAGAATTACCAATAGATAGAGATTTAGTCTCATTCTATGAAATTAGCCTAAAAAATATATTTATGAGTTTGGGGTGTAATGAAGAAAGTGATTTAATATTAAAATTTGAGAATATGTTAAAAAAGTATGATGAAAATGGAAAAAGATATCTAAGAGAAACTAATATTAGTAAAGATAAAGAAATTGATTTTGTTGCTACAAAACAAAATGAAAAGATCTATGTTCAGGTGACACAGGAAATAAAGTCTGAAAAAACACAGAAAAGGGAATATGAACAACTTCTAGAAATCAGAGATAATTATCCTAAGTATGTTGTGATGGCAGATGATTTTGCGGGTGGTAACTATGAAGGAATAAAAACAATGAACATAGTGGATTTCTTATTAAGTAAAGAGTATTAGAAATGAGTTGAGAGACTCATTTTTTTGCGCATGTAAAAAGACAATATAGAAAAAGTACTATATTGCCTATTACTGATTAAATATGAATAACTCTCTCACAAAGTTTCGCAACATCTAGGTCATGTGTCACAATCACTACAGTGGCACCACTACTATGGTGATATTCCATTAATAGATCCATCATTATTTTTGTGTTTGTTGCATCAAGTGAACCAGTTGGTTCATCACATAACACAATCTTTGGCTTTTTAAGAAGTATCTTACAAAATGCGATACGCTGTGCTTCTCCACCAGATAAAGAATATACTTTTCTATTCTCATATCCTTCTAATCCAACAGTAGATAGTACTTGCTTTAGTGCATTCAATTTTTCTTTCTTATTGAATTTTGAATACTTCAACACAATATTAAGATTCTCTTTGACGGTATAATCATCTACAAGTGCATTGTTTTGAAACATATAGCCTATATCATATCTCATAAGTAGTAATGCATCTTTCTTATTTGAAATCAATTGATGATTAATGATAATTTCTCCATCGTCTACCTCTTCCAATAACCCCATGATATTAAGTAATGTAGATTTGCCAGAACCACTATTTCCTACAATTGCGACAAGTTCATTATCTTCTATAGTGAGATTGAAATGATCAAAGATTGTTTTTGTATCATAGTGCTTCGTAATATTCTTTAATTGAATCATTTAAAATGTTCCTTTCAATAGATGAATGATATTCTTTCTCTCAAACTTCTTTATGGAAAGTACATAAGTCATACCCCATAGAGTCATAAGAATCAGATGAATAATAAGAGTGTAGATGAAATAAGAATGACATAATAAAGAAATCAAGAATGTAGATATAAATAAAACAACTGTTGATTTCACAAAATAGAAATACTTGCTTAATGGTGTATAACCTTCCATTGTCTCTATCGCAAGAAGTGATGCATGATACTGGATGAATATATGAATATTCTGGTAAATCATTAATATCATCAAACTGACTAATGCGACAGAGATCATAATAACCGCAATAAAGAGTGTTTGTTCCTGATGGTTTAATAGAGACATTTCATCATAGGCAGTAATGATTTTAGAAGCATATTGATCTAAGTCATGTTTCTTTAAAATAGAATGAATTCTTTCCTGAGAGCCTTTGATTTTATAAGGATTATATTTATATCCTAGAATGACATCATAGTCTTCAGGTGATCCATTTTTATTTGTAAGTACCTGTACAACAGGATTTGTGATACTATTTGAATGATCAGATACAATCAAAGAGTTATAAGTAAAGAACTTCTGATTGTCTTTATAATAAATAATCTTGATACCATGAGGTGTATCAAACATAGCCTGTGTCATCTTATATATCTTCTTCTTTGAATAGTTTTGAGGTGCTAAGACAATTCTTTTCTTTTCATCCTTACTGATATGAATAGCATGTCCATGTATATCTTGAATCACTTGTTTCTTTAAGTAGTTTGTATTGACATAGGCCATACTTGTATTTGTATATGTTTCTTTATCATATTCATTAAAGTCAGCATAGAGACTACTAAGACTGTTGAATTCTTGATAAAGTTCTTTTTGTTTATTTAAAAAGCTTTGACTAGTAAACAGATCACTATTTTCTACATTGGAGACTTCACTCAAGATAGAATAATGTTTCATTGTATTCCATTCATTGTGATTATTCATTCTACTTAATAGCGAATAACCAGTCTCTATTCCAATAGATGAGAGGAATAGAATAACTAAAACCATAATGAATAAGACAACCTGATTGAAATAAATGATTGTTTTAGAGGGACCTTTGTTTTTGAGGAAGTCTATTGCTTTGACATCTTTAAAATGATTGATCATAAGAATACATATAATCAAAGTGAGTAATAAAAATAAGAATAAAATTAAGAAGTTATCAATTAAAAAGTGAATAACGGATTTGTTGATATGCCTGCATACTAGTAACGTAAGGACAAAGAATCCTATGAAGGTAATAAGAAATTGTGATTGTATAATGGGACATATATAATCATAACCAATAGAAAATAAGTTATAGCCTTCAAGGCGCTTAATGCTGAAAAGTTTATAATTCTGAAGCAAGTCATAAATAATGACTAACATAAGAATGAAATAGAAGGCAGCTAAACACACAATAATCCATATCATATAATCAACCTGACCACCTGAATCATTGAGGTCTTTTATAGATATATGTAGTGTTGCATTCATTTCATTCTTGAATTGATTAAACGACTGTTCATTTGGAAAAGTGACATATACTTCTCCTTCTAGTTGATATCCATCACTCAATAGCTTATCTAAATGATAAACATTAAAAGTGAATGTATGATCAAACATAGGAGTAGATTTAACATATTGGTTCTTTGCATAAGTCAAATAAACATATTTCTTATAATGGTTATCTTTATTCTTAGTGATAAACAAATTGCCTTGATATTTATCTAAACAATTTTCTACAGTATGTAATATCTGAGTCGAATCATTATTCATAATATCATGAGGAATTTGAATAGAATAAAAGCCAGGTAATTCTTTTTCTGCATATACAATATGATTAAAGTATTCATGACTTGTGAGTGTATAACTTACAGAAAAGAAGTTACATGTAAGGATACAAAAGATGATAATAATCGCTTTTTTCATAGTAATCTCTCTTTCATATGCACTCTAACATAATAAAAACTGCACTTACATTTAATTGTTGTAAAGTGCAGTTTGTTGTTGTTTAGTGAATCACATCAAAGAGTATGATGTCATTCACTAAATATTGGCCTGTTTGCTGGTATTGATTGATTCCATGATATTCATCTACAATCTCATTAATAATTGTGAGTCCAATACCATGATTATTTTTATTTTCTTTACTTGTATAGCCTCTTTAAGAGTGACAGGCTGATCAATTGAGTTCTTTATTTGCATATATAGATTGTTGTTTTTATTTTTTAAAGAGATAGAAACGTTTTTAGCTGCTGCTTTAGAAGATGCTTCAAAGCTATTTTTAAATAGATTATATATTAACGATGATAGCTTTGAATCATCCATTGTGATAGTTCCTAGTATTTGATCATCTATTGAACTATGTACTTGAGGATATTCTTCTTTGAAATACTGATACAGCATATTAATGATATGATTCTGTGAATCATTATTCGCCTTATATAAGTGATGACTGAGTGTATCTAAATAAGGAAGTAACTGATCTTGTTGGTTTAAATAATAGTCCTTGATCATAAGAAGCTGTTTATTGTAATCATGTTTGAATTTTCTAAGTTCCTGATATTTATGTGTATAAGAAGAAAGATATGTCTGCTGCAGCTGGATGATTGTTTCTAGATTCTGTTTTGATATGTCTTCTTTTTTCTTTTCATAATTCATTCTCAAGCAGAAATACAGTAAGAGCATCAATAATAGTGATGTAATGAGAAATAAAATGATATTCCATTTTATACTCTTATTCATAGAAATATAAAGATTAGTTAATAAGATAAGCTGTGCTGATAATATACAGACAGAAGATAGAATAATCAGAATAGAGTTATTAATGATTAAGTGTTCTCGCTTTGTGACAAAACAAAGGAGAGTTATAAGAATTAATGACACAAGTGCACTGATGAATGACTGGTTATTGATCTCATAGAAGGATAAGAATGAATTGATACATATTTGGAAAAATACCATGACAATATAAGAAGAAATGAATTCTTTCATAGAATCTAAGGATGGACCAAATATAAAAATATAAGCGATAAACATTAAGGCAATATTGATGATAGAGGGATTGATTTCTTTCTTTAATACAATTATAACTAATGAAGCAAATAAACAAATTATTCCCTTGACACAATGGTGTTTATTGAACTCTTTATTGAATAATAAATAACTGATCATCAAAACATTCAACATGAGTAGTATTTGTTCGCAAAATGAAATCATAGTGTATTCCTTATATAATCATAATAGCTTTGTTGGATATCTTTGAGTTTACCTCTACTGATCTTGATTATTTCAGAAGTTGTGAGTGTGAGTTCTAAGTGATTGATATCTTTTAAATAATCAAAGTTAATAATATATGACTTATGAACACGATAGAAAGGGAAGCAAAGTTCTTTTTCCATATCTTTTAACGATTTGCGAATGAGATAATCTTTATTATGTGTATGGATTATTGTATAAACATTATCTGCCTTTAAGTAGATGATTTCTTTATAATCAATCATCTGATCATCTAGATAGATACAATCTGTCTTTGATATTTGAAGTAGATATCTTTCTAAGTCCTGTGACAAGGTATGACTGTTTTTTAATAAATAGGCAACTACATGATTACCGAATGCTTCTATCATTCTATCCTGGTATGAAGAGAGAAAGATAATAGGAGTATGTGTTTTTAAAGAGTTCTTAGTCAGAATACCATCTCCATCATTCATTTCTACATCTAACATAATAAGAGAAAATGTATCTTTACTACTTAGAAATGCATTACCAGAAAAGAAGTGAGATACTTTAAAAGGGATAGGGTATTTAAATAATATAGAAGTAATCATTTCTTCTAACTTCTGATGAATTACTTGATCATCATCTACAATCGCAATATAAAACATAACATCCTCCTTGTTTAGAGAGATAATAAGAAATATATGATATTTTGTCAATTATTGTATATAATCCCTAAGAAGACTAGGATTTATTATTACATTGTTTGACCATCAAATGATAAATCCTTATAATAGGGAAAAAGGAGTGGGGAGAATGGCGAAAACAATTGTTGGTGCAGTATTAGAGAATGATCCAGCATCGCGTAACTGGTTCAATGTAATATTGAACTATCCAGGTGTACATGCTATCTTTTTTTATCGCATCAATCATTTCTTATGGACAAAATGTCATATGAAATTAATTGCACGTTTCCTGTCACAAGTAGCACGCTTTTTTACAGGGATTGAAATACATCCAGGTGCAACCATTGGTAAACGATTATTTATTGACCATGGTATGGGAGTTGTAATTGGGGAAACAACCATTATTGGTGATGATTGTTTATTATATCAAGGTGTGACTCTTGGAGGGGTAGGTACAGGAGAACATACATGTAAAAGACATCCAACCTTACACAATAACGTAATGATTTCTGCAGGTGCAAAAATCATTGGGGATATTACTATTGGAGATAACAGTATTGTAGGTGCAAATTCAGTTGTATTGAAAGATGTACCACCTAACTGTACAGTAGTAGGTGTACCTGGTATGATTGTGAAAGAGAATGGTGTTAAAGTACATCGCGAATTATAAAAAGGGGCATCAGCCCCCTTGTAAGTGTCTCAGTAGCTCAGCTGGATAGAGCATTCGCCTCCTAAGCGAAAGGTCGTAAGTTCAAATCTTATCTGGGACGCCATTTTAAAATATTAACAGGCTTTTAGCCTGTAAATGATAAAAGAGATTTGATTGATGTATGTTCATCATTCAAATCTCTTTTTGTTTCAGGTTCTTATGGAGAAATTAGTAGAATTTATGTCCAGTAATTGTGATAGAGCAGTTTTTGAATTGGGGAAACACTGTTTAGCCAATTGAGTATTTGAAATATAGTGAACTACCTCAACTTAATTCCAGTACCAAAGAAAAAAAGCTGCACACGCTGCAATTACCATAAGAATGATTGAAATCATTATTCTTATAATATAACTCTATCAGACTAAAATGGTACTACAGTCAAGAGTGGCTAATCCTCCTATATGAAAGGACGTAAGTTCTAATCTTATCTGGACACCAACAAATAATGCCGAAAGCCTTTTTTGGGTTTTCGTTTTTTTGTTTATAGGAAAAGCACCTGCGTTTTATGAAAATTTTGAGGATAGCAGGTGCTTTGAGATATTTGATTTAGTATTGAAAATTATGATTACAATTCTAATGATTGTTTTACATAATACAGTGCCGCTCCGATAGCTGGAGTATATTGTCCATGCGTACCAACGAGTATCTGATCTTCTTCCATTTGGAAAGGAGAATGTTCATTAATTTGATCTATGAGGTATTTCATATCTTCCTTTTGAAAGTATGGCGCAAGGTATCCGCTGATGATTACTGGACAATCAATCACAAGATTTAAGTTAGAAATCGCAAATGCAAGATGATCTAGATAACCTTTCCAGATTTGCTGCAGATTTGGAGACTCTTCTGTATGTAGTGTGTTAAAGAATTCTTTTATTGGCATATTTGCAGCTGCTTTTAATGCATTGGCTGAACAATATGTTTCTAAACACCCATGATGTCCACAATAACATTCTGGACCAGCTGGATCAATGCACATATGTTCAATCAAACCACTACGCATATGATGTCCTACATGAACTTCATGATGAGTGATGATGGCTCCACCAAGGTTTGGATTCAAAAGAATAACAATCGCACTATCTAATTGTGGATGATTCCATAATTCAAGATCTGCAGCAGATTTAGAATCATGTTCTAAGTGACAAGGATAAGGTAATCGAGATGAGAAATCTGAAAGCTTCATTTTTATATTCCCCATGATGTTTCCATAAGTCATAGATGTTCCATCTAGAGAGATTATTCCTTGTGTGGCAATAGAGATACCTTCTATTTTATGTGTGTCATAGTGTTGATTCTGGATAAACTGTTCAACTTCTTTCGCAAGTGTATCATAGTATACATCATCACTTTTATATGAGAGTTCAATTGTTTCTGTTGCAATTGCTTCACCATATAGATTGACTGCCACAATATGAAACATATCTTTCAGTATACCAAGTCCAATACTAATACGATCATCTTCAACAATCTGGATGATTTGTGCTTTTCTTCCACCTGTTGATTGAAAATAACGATCACGGCGAATGCGACCCTCTTGTTCTAATTCATTTAAGTTCTGACTGACAGTAGAAAGACCTAAATGCAGATCTTGAACGATTTGTTGTTTAGAAACCTCTTTTTGTTGATAAATGTATTTATAAACCTTATCACGGTTTATTTTTTTTAGTGCAGCTGGATTCATTCCTTTTTCAACCATAACAATCTCTCCTTATCTAATCTGTTGTATATTTTATAATGGATTTTCTTACTTTTCTACTTATAAACTAAACTTTAACTTTAAATTGCAAAAAAATGAAAACGCTATATTTTTTGATAGACATTTATTTTCGACAGGTATATACTTAACTTATGACTTAGACCTAAGCATAAGTTAAAAGTCAAAGAAAGAGGTCTAAACGGAGGCAGATATGAAATTAACATTGGAAGGTATTAAAAATCGTAAAGCATGGGAAGACGCAAATATTGTGCTCCCAAACTATGATGTAGAGAAGGTTTCAAAGAAAGCACAAGATGCACCTAAATGGGTACATTTTGGAGTAGGTAATATTTTTAGAATCTTTATTGGTGGAATTGCAGATGGTCTTCTAGAAGATGGAAATCTTGACAGAGGAATTACTTGTGTAGAAACATTTGATTATGATGTAGTGGATAAGATTTATAAGCCATATGATAATCTTGGACTGAGCGTTATTCTTCATGGTGATGGTACTCGTGAATATAAAGTCATTGGATCATTGGCTGAAGCAGTTAAAGCACAGTCTTCTAACGCAGAAGAATGGAATCGTTTAAAGGAAATCTTTACTAGTGAATCATTACAGATGGTATCTTTCACTATTACTGAAAAAGGTTATGCACTTCAAAAAGCAGATGGCAGCTGGTTCCCATTTGTAGAAGCAGATATTAATAATGGACCAGAACATGCAACGGGTGCCATGGCTGTTGTTGTTGCAATGTTGTTAGAAAGATATAAAGCAGGTAAATATCCTCTTGCATTAGTATCTATGGATAACTGCTCTCAAAATGGAGCTAAACTTCGTGAATCTGTATTAATGATGGCAGAAGAATGGGAAAAATTAGGATTTGTAGATTCTGATTTTATTGATTATGTAAGTGATGAAAATGTTGTTGCATTCCCTTGGACAATGATTGATAAGATTACACCTAGACCAAGTGAAAAGATTGCTGATGATTTAGAAAAACTTGGTGTAGAAAACATGCAGCCAGTTATTACAAGTAAGAAGACTTATATTGCACCATTCGTAAATGCTGAAAAGCCACAATATCTTGTTATTGAAGATCATTTCCCAAATGGACGTCCAGCATTAGAAAAAGGATTTGGTGTATATATGGCCGATAGAGAAACTGTTAATTTAAGTGAAAGAATGAAAGTAACAGTATGCTTAAACCCAGTTCATTCTGCAACAGGACCACTAGGTGTTGTGCTTGGATATGATTTATTTGCTCATATGTTAAATACTAATCCAGATATGATGAAGATGGCTCGTATGGTGGCTTATGATGAAGGTTTACCAGTTGTAAAAGATCCAGGAATTCTTTCACCTCAGGCATTTGTGGATGAACTATTTAATGATCGTTTCCCTAACGAATATTTAGGTGATACAAATCTTCGTCTTTCAGTAGATGTATCTCAGATGGTTGGTATTCGTTTTGGTGAAACAATTAAAGCATATGTTCAAAAGTTTGGTGATGCGTCTCAGCTTACTGCAATCCCTCTAGGAATTGCTGGATGGCTCAGATATATGTTAGGTGTAGATGATGAAGGTAATACATATGAACTTGCACCAGATCCAATGAATGAAGAACTTCAGGAACAGCTTGGTAATATTGTTGTTGGAAAACCAGAAACATTCAAAGACCAGTTGAAACCAATTTTATCTAATGAACGTCTATTCTTTACTGATCTTTACAAGGATGGCGTTGGTGAAAAGGTTGAAGAAATATTTAGTGAAATGATTGCTGGCAAAGGTGCTGTAAAAGCAACAATTCACAAATACGTAAATAAATAATTAATATAGTTGTAAAAAATGTGCTACACATGAGGTTGCGTAGCACATTTTTTAGTACTGTATTTCATATATAATTTGGATTTTATTGTAAATGAAAATACACAAATCCTTGTTCACATAAGTGCTAAACATACGCAAATTCCCGTTCATATAAGTGCTAAATATACGCAAATCCCCGTTTAAATACAGGGAATGTTTTGAAATGATCTTTGCGACTGATTCATTTTTTCTATTATTTGAGAGAATAATGGTAAAATATATTACAAGAGAGGTGACTGAAGAAATGAACTTTATAGATCACGCAATATCAGAAATCACAAATGGTGAAGATTTTGTACAGGCAATAACTGATATATATGAATATCCAGAGGTAAGAGGTGAATTAGAAAAGTATCCTTTGTGGATCAAGAATACTATTGCTGTTATTGATTCTATTACAGGATTAGTTATGGATGGATTAGATTTAAAATCATATGGTGATGCTGTGAAAGTATTTGATGAGATAGGACTTATAGAAGAAGCTGAAGTACTTCGTGGTTATGATAATGATATCAGAAGAGAATGCAGAGAAATGCTATGAGAGATTAGCTATTAATAATGACTATGATGGTTTCTGGGATAAGGTATATGTTTGTATTGATAAGAATACATATAATAAGTATTTGGAGGAATATGCATAAATCCATTTTTTGGAATAAGTCTCTTTTGTATAAACAACTTTTACAGATTATGGTACAATAAATAAAGAAATATTTTGAATATATTACTAACTTTAAGTGAACTTAAAGTTTAATTGTAATAGCAGGGGATGTTGCAAGAGAAAATGAGAAAGTTAGGCTTTTATGTTTTGATTTAATCTAAGAGATCGGAGAAGAAGATATGAGAAAGAAAACTACAAAGAAAAGAACTACAAAAGCAGCTGCTGTTAAGAAAGAGACAGTAACAACAGCTGCTAAGGATACAACAAAAGAAGCTGCTCCCGTAAAGGAAACAGTTAAGAAAGCTACAGCCACTAAGACTGCAACTAAAAAAGAAACTCCCGTAAAGGAAGCAACTGCTAAGGTAGAAACAGTAGCAGAAGCTGAACCTAAAAAAGCGACAGCTAAGAAGACTACAACTACTAAGAAAACAACAGCTAAAAAAGCGACTGCAGCTAAGACAGAAGCTCTAAAAGAAGAAGCTCCTGTAAAGGAAACTGCTAAGAAAACTACAGCTAAGAAAGCTGCTCCTAAAAAGACAACTGCTAAGAAAACTACAGTTTCAAAAACAGAAGCAGTTAAAGAAGAAACTCCAGTAAAGGAAGCAGCTGCTAAGGTGGAAACAGTAAAGGAAGCTGAACCTAAAAAAGAAACAGCTAAAAAGACTGCAACAAAGAAAGCGACAACTAAGAAGACTACAGTTGCTAAGAAAACAACAGCTAAAAAAGCTGCAGCTAAGACAGAAACTGTAAAAGAAGAAGCACCTAAAAAGACAACTAAGAAAGCAACTGCAAAGAAGACAACTAAGAAGGCTACAGCTACTAAGAAAGAAACAGTTAAGAAGGAAGAACCTAAAGTAGAAGAAACAGTAGCTCCTGAAGTTGAAAAGAAGGTTGAAGTAGAACCTGAAGTAGTTGTTCAGGAAACTCCTGTTGAAGAAGCACCTGCTCCAGCACCAGTTGATTTAGGACCACGTAGAAGTGTAGCATTCATTGGTTCTGAATGTTATCCATTTGTAAAGACAGGTGGATTAGGAGATGTTATGTCTGCTCTTCCTAAGAGTCTTGCTAAGTTGAATTGTGATGTTAAGGTTATTATTCCTAGATATAAATGTATTCCACAGAAGTTCCAGGAAAAGATGGAATATAAAGGTTCATTCTCTATGGACTTATGTGCAGATGGTAAACAGTATTATGTAGGTATTATGGAATACCAGGAAGATGGCGTTGTTTATGATTTTATTGATAACGATGAATTCTTCTCTTGGGGTAATCCATATACTAATCTAATCGATGATATTCCTAAATTCTGTTATTTTGGTAAAGCAGCTCTTGCAGCTCTTAACTATTTAGATTGGATACCTGATGTAGTTCATTGTCATGACTGGCAGGCTGCATTAGTTCCTCTATACTTAAGAACATGCTTCAAAGACAGCAATGTAGGACGTGCAAGCTGCGTACTTACTATTCATAACTTAAGATTCCAGGGAATCTATGATAGAAAGACTATTCAGTACTGGTCAGGACTTCCTGATTATGTATTTAATAAAGACTGCCTCACACAGAATTGGTTGGATGCGAATATGTTGAAGGGTGGTATTACTTATAGTAATGTTGTAACTACAGTAAGTAATACATATGCTGGTGAAATCCAGACTGAAGAATATGGTGAAGGTCTTGAAGAACACTTAAGATATCATCATAACAAGCTTGTAGGTATCGTAAATGGTATTGATACAGATATTTGGAATCCAGCAACTGATAAATTATTAGCTGCGCCATATGATAGTACGAATGTTATTGAAAACAAGAAAGCAAATAAGAAAGCTTTACAGGAATCATTAGGATTAGAAGTAGATGATCATAAGATTGTCATTGGTTTGATTTCACGTTTGACTAACCAGAAGGGTCTAGATCTTGTAAATAATGTAATTCCACATATTATGGATGAACATACACAGGTTGTTGTATTAGGTACAGGTGATGCCGAATATGAAGATGCATTCCGTTATTATGAAAACGCGTATAAGGGTAACTTCTGTGCTTATATTGCCTACAATGAAAATGTAGCACATAACATCTATGCTGGATGTGATGCATTATTAGTACCATCTAGATTTGAACCATGTGGATTAACTCAGTTAATTAGTATGAGATATGGTTCAGTACCAATCGTAAGAGAAACTGGTGGATTAAAAGATACAGTACAGCCTTATAACTTATTTGATAACACTGGTAATGGATTTACATTCGATAGATATGAAAGTGGACTTTTATATGATGCAATCAATCGTGCTAAGACACTTTACTTCGAAAGTAGACCATACTGGGATGACATGGTAGTTCGTAATATGAACAAAGATGTCTCTTGGGAACAGAGTGCAAAACACTACAAAGATATGTATGTAGGATTAACACCTAAATATTAATGTAAACAAAAATGCAATGTTAGTAATCTAACGTTGCATTTTTTTCCAAATATAATTATTTATCTCCCAAAAATGGTATCAATTTGGGAGAAAAAAGATAGAACTTGGGAGATAATCTTAATAACTATTAGACAACATATAAATTATTTAGGGATAAGGAGAATAAGAATGAAAGAATTATTTCACAGAACAAGTGTTAGAAAATATCTAGATAAGCAGGTAGAGGATGAAAAAGTAGAAATGATGTTGAAGGGTGCTATGGCTGCACCATCTGCAGGAAACCAACAGCCTTGGGAATTCTATGTAGTTAAAAATAAAGAAACAATAGAAAAGCTATCAAAAACAAGCCCTTATGCATCATGCTGTGCATCTGCACCTCTTACTTTTGTTGCATGTTATCGTATTAACTGTAGAATGCCTGAATATGTCCATATTGATATGAGTGCATCAGTAGAAAATCTTCTATTAGAAGCAGATTCACTTGGACTTGGTGCTGTATGGTTAGGTATTGCACCATTAAAAGAGAGAATGGATGCAGTGCGTGAAGTATTAAATATACCTGAAAACTTAGAAGCCTTCGCAATTATTGCATGTGGATATCCTGAATCAGTGCGTCCTCAACAGAATCGTTTTGATAAAGATAGAATACATTACGTGTTATAAAAG
>ERZ779737.2119-NODE-2119-length-13665-cov-3.267157_pt1 | contig 13665 bp, 13 predicted proteins | sample MGYA00511889_ERZ779737 | MGnify/ENA primary metagenome ERZ779737 (study PRJEB29588, sample SAMEA2163575) | human gut metagenome | biome: human gut; feature: human-associated habitat; material: faeces | place: Denmark | collected 2008/2010 ...
CGTTTCGCTTGAGCCGCCGCAGTTTCCCTCGAGATACACCGCTCCGCCGCTCCAGTTCCGCCAGGTTGATACGATCCAAGGAAAAACCATCTCCCTGTTCGGCTTTCATTTCTTCAATGGCTTGTGCTATACTTGATGCAAAGCCATTACTGTATAACTCTTTCATTGCACATCCTTTCCACTGGGTTGTTGGCACTTTCCAGTATAAAGGATTTGAAAGAATTCCGGCTCTTGCCGCCAGGGTTTTGAAACGCCATCCCGGTTGGAAGTGGATAATTGTCGGGGATGGAATTTTCCGCAGGCAGATTCAGAAGGACATTGAGGCTATGGGGTTGCAGGACTCTCTGATTCTGGCTGGCCGCGACAATCCTTTCCCCTATTACCGGAAAGCGGAATTGCTGGTAATGACCTCACGCTACGAAGGGTTCGGACTGGTTCTTCTGGAGGCTCTTTCCGAAAATTGTCCGGTCCTTGCGTTCAACTGCCGATACGGACCGTCAGACATCATCATAGAGGGAGAAAACGGTTTTTTAATACCGCCAGAAGATTTCTCCGCTTTGGAAAACCGGATCCATCAACTGATTGAAAATCCGCTTCTGCGCGCACGTCTTGCCTCCGGAGCAAAGGAGAGTATCCGCAATTTTTCACTGGAATCATTTATCTCCTGCTGGAACCGGCTTCTGGAGGAGATCTGAAGCACATGAAAATCTTTTTTGAAACATCCGCACTGTGCAGAAAATACGGTGGAATCTCCGTCTATGTTTCCTCTTTATTGCGGATACTGATGGAGCAATTTCCGGAATGTGAATATCATACCGGATTCAAAAGCGCCCGCCGCAGTGCATGGGAGGAATATCTGCAGAATGCCGGGGATATCATGCGTTCCGGGCTGCGCATTCACAGAAAACGGCTGCCCGGACGCCTGGATTTGTCTTGCATGCCAGTATTGCGGAATCTTACCTCATTTTCAACCAAAGGATATGACATTGTCCATATTACCAACAACTTATGCTTTCCGTATTCCATGGTTTCCTCATGGAGCAATGTCATTCTTACGGTGCATGACCTGCTGTGTTTCCAGACGTACTTTCCAATTCTTGAGATCCCCGATTATGAATACAGCCGCCGGAATCTTCCCTTGCAGGCGCGGGCGGCTGCCGGAATCATCACCGTCAGCCAGTTCAGCAGGAAGGAGATCTGCCGTATTTTAAATCTGCCGGAGGAGAAAGTCATGGTGGTATACAATGCGCCTCAGAAGCTTCCGGAAAATTTCTCTCATGCAGCGGCGCTGGATACCCTTGCGAAATATGGCTTGAACAGCTGCGGATATTTCCTTTCCGTCGGCTCATTTTATCCGCACAAGAATTATCCGATGCTGATCCGGACATTCCTTGAATATGCGGCCTCTTCATCGTACCGCGGGGAAAAACTGGTAATCGCAGGACCGCGGGACGGATTAAGCGCTCCGGAGGATTTTCATCATCTGACCGGAGGTGATCCGCGCATTATGCTGCTCCATAATGTCACCGCCCTTGATCTGTCCGGACTTTATGCCTGTGCGAACGGATATTTCCAGCTTTCCTTTTACGAGGGATTCGGGATTCCGGTTATTGAGGCAATGCGGGCGGGATGCCCGGTCTGCTGCACGAAAAACAGCGCCATGACAGAGATTGCAGGAGAAGCGGCGTTCCCGGTGGATCCGACATCTCCGGAAGAAATTGTCCCTGTTTTCAGGCTTTTTTCCGAACGCCCGGAAGAGGTGAAAAAACGCGGGGAGGCCGGTTTCCGGCGTTCCTCCCTTTTCACATGGGAACGTGCGGCCAGGGAGACAATGGAGTGCTACCGAACCATCGCGGAGAAAAAAGGAAAAACACAGTGAGGCGGCAGAAACATATTCTGGTTTATCATGTGGGAAGCATCGGTGACACCATCGTCGCGCTGCCGGCATTCCGGACTTTGCGCAGTCATTTCCCGGACAGCAAAATCACTCTAGTGAATCTTTCGGTTTGCCTCGATCCGGTTCATGTGGCGTTGTATGAACATACGGAGCTGTTCGACCGGAAATATATTCTGCTTCCGCCGCGGAGTCTGCCGGGGCAGATTCTTCTCCGTCTGAAAATCCTCCGTTTTTCCCTGTTTGGACGGTACAGCGCATTGTATTGCTTTTCGCCGGATCTTCCGCGGATTCTGGTCCGGTGTTTCCGTTTTTTTCAACGTGCTCCGGTCCGGCACTGTTTCCTGCTTCCGGAGATGCAGGTGGAACCTCTGCACCAAGCGTATCTGGAATGTTTGAAACGTGATGGCATGGAAGTTCCTCCGGAAACGTTTGATTTTTCTTCCACCCCGATGGAAAATGCGGCGGCAAAACGCCTGCATGCACGGATTGCGCCGGATCCGGCGCTGCCATTAATAGCATTCGGAATCGGAAGCGGACAACAGTGCGCAAAATGGCCGCTGGAACATTATGCCGCCCTGATTTCCATCCTGCGCTCCCGGATGGCTTTCATTCCGTTTTATCCGGGAGGGGAAGGTGAACGAAAGGATGCGGAACAGCTGATTGCCCGCTGCGGAGGCGTTTTTGCCGGTGATACGGATTGCCGTTCCCTGCGCCGGACAATCGCGTTTCTGCGGCGTTGCGACTGTTATATCGGAAATGACACGGGGGCTGCCCATCTGGCGGCGGCGGCCGGAATTCCCTGTGCGGTGATCTATTCCGCGCACGATCTGCCTCCGGAAAAGTGGCATCCTTTCGGAGAATGCAATCTCTTTCTCCGTTCCGATCCTTCCTGCGCCGGATGCGGATGCAGGACTTGTCCGAAAGGCGATCCCGCGCCATGCCTTGCACAAATTTCCGCGGAAGAAGCCGCGGGAAGAATTCAGAAATGGCTGGAAGAAAAGGTAAACATCCGGAAACAAGGAGTGCTTGTCCTCTGAAACATTGATTTGTTAATCAGTCGAACACTTTTTTCAAGATGAGATAGGAAAAACATGAAAAAACTGCTTCTCATAATCAACAGTTTGGAAACAGGCGGAGCCGAGAGAGTATGTGTCAATCTGGCGAATTATTTTGCGGAACGTGGACATCAGGTTTCGATTGCCGTTCTTTTTCACAGGAAGGAGACGATTTACTCCCTGCATCCGTCAATTCAGATCATCAATGTCCCCCCTCTGCGATTCGGACGTTTCTTCGCCGTGAAGATCTTTCTGCTTCAGCTGTATCTCATGCACAGGATGCCCGACGTGGTGATTGCATTCATGTGGCATGCCAATGTCTTCGCCTCCATTCTGGCGAAAGTCAGCGGCATCCGCTGCATTCTTTCGGAACGTTCCAATCCGGAAATCGCAAAGCATGATCCGAACCTGATTCGTCTTGCCGTCAGGTATTTCCGATATGCCCACAGGATGGTGGTGCTGAACAAAGGAGCATTCCGTTTCATGTGCCAGGAAATGGGGTTGCCGCCGGAACGGATTGTCACGATCCCGAACCCCTGCGAAAAAACCGTTCCATGCCAGACGGAACGACTTATGGAACAGCCCTATCTGCTGGCAGTCGGACGCCTGGTTTCCATAAAAGGATTTGACCGCCTGATCCGGATGTTCGCCGAAATCGCAGAGCTTCATCCGGAAGAACATCTGGTGATTTGCGGAGGTGGAATTGAACGGGAAAATCTGGAAAAACTTGTCGCTTCGCTCGGGCTTTCAGACAAGATTCATTTTCAGGGGGAATGCCGGAATCTTGCGTCATGGTACCAGTATGCAGATGCACTGTGCTTCACCTCGCATTATGAAGGATGGCCGAATGTCATTATGGAGGCAATGGGACAAGGTCTTCCAGTAATTGCCTTCAACTGCCACTACGGGCCCGCGGAAATGATCTCCAGTTATCGGAACGGAGTTCTGGTTCCGCAGGATGATGAATCCTGCTATATCCGTGAGACTGCTGCATATCTTGATCGTCTTCCGGAAAGCCGCGCCCGGTATTCCGTTAAAGCAATCCATGCCATGAAAGCTTTTGCTCCGGAAAAGATCTATCCCCGCTGGGAAACAATTGTCGAAAGGTAAAAGAAAATGAAGAAACTGCTTTTCATCATCCAAACTTTGCAGACTGGCGGAGGTGAACGTGTGTGTGTAAACTTGGCAAATTATTTTGCAGAACACGGATATCAGATATCGCTTGCGATTCACGCCCGTAATATAGAGGGGGTTTACTTTCTGCATCCATCAATTCGAATCATCCATGTCCGAATGCTCCGGTTCGGCTACATTCCTGCAGCGCTGGCATTTCTGCTGCAGCTGTTTTTCATGCGCCGGATTCCCGATGTCATGATTGCATTCATGTGGCATGCCAATGTCTTTACCTCCATTCTGGCGAAAGTCAGCGGCATCCGCTGCATTCTTTCAGAACAATCAAACCCTGAAATGGCCAAGCATGATCCGAATCTGATTCGTCTTGCTTCCAGGCATTTCCGATATGCCGACAGGATGGTGGTGCTGAACAAAGGCGCATTCCGTTTCATGTGCCAGAAAATGGGACTGCCGCCGGAACGGATTGTCACGATCCCGAACCCCTGCGAAAAAACCGTTCCATGCCAGACGGAACGACTTATGGAACAGCCCTATCTGCTGGCAGTCGGACGCCTGGTTTCCATAAAAGGATTTGACCGCCTGATCCGGATGTTCGCCGAAATCGCAGAGCTTCATCCGGAAGAACATCTGGTGATTTGCGGAGGTGGAATTGAACGGGAAAATCTGGAAAAACTTGTCGCTTCGCTCGGGCTTTCAGACAAGATTCATTTTCAGGGGGAATGCCGGAATCTTGCGTCATGGTACCAGTATGCAGATGCACTGTGCTTCACCTCGCATTATGAAGGATGGCCGAATGTCATTATGGAGGCAATGGGACAAGGTCTTCCAGTAATTGCCTTCAACTGCCACTATGGGCCTGCGGAAATGATTGCCAGTCATCGGAACGGGATTCTTGTTCCGCAGGATGATGAAGCATGCTATATCCGCGAGATGACGGCATATCTTGACCGTCTCCCGGAAAGCCGCGCCCGCTATTCCGCCGAAGCGGTCCGTTCCATCAGTGCCTTTACCCTGGAAAAAATCTGTCCCCGCTGGGAAGCAATTTTCGAAGAAGAAACAAAGAGGTGACATAAGATGAAGTTTTTATCACAAATCACCAGAAAACTTCCATTTTTCCATAAACTATATGCATTAAATGATCAAGTACAGCGTTTGGAAACTCACGTTCATGAGCTTCAAGAGCTCATAAATGAATGCACAATTTCAAAAGACCCCCGTCGTTCCGTTTTAGAATATGATTACCTGCGAAAAACAGGCAGGATTCTTGATCTGAACCATCCGCGTACCTTCAATGAGAAACTGCAATGGCTGAAATTATATGATAATCCAGCATCTAAAACGCCATTTGTTGACAAATGCAGGGTTCGCGATTGGATCAGAGATCAATTCGGAGAACAGTATCTGATTCCCTTGCTGGGGGTTTGGAATCATTTTGATGAGATTGATTTTTCACTGCTTCCGGATCGTTTCGTCATCAAATCCAACAACGGATCAGGAGACAGAGTGATTGTCCGGGACAGGAAAACACTTGATATTTTTTCTTTGAAACAACATTTTGCCCGATGCCTCTCCTCTGACTATGCAAAAACAGCTATGGAATTGTGTTATCATGGAATTCAGCCGAAGATTCTGGTAGAAAAATTAATGGAAGAAAACGGCAAGCCTCTTTATGATTACAAATTTATCTGTATTCACGGAAAAGCCGTGTACTGTTGGATAGATATTGACCGTTTTACGGACCATCGGCGTAATATTTATGATATGAACTGGGAACGTCAGCCTTTCACGATTCAATATCCATCCTCGGAACGCACTTTCAGCAAACCGAAAAATTTTGAAAAAATGATTGAAATTGCGGAACGCTGCTCCGCCGCCTTTATTCATGTACGTGTCGATTTATATAATATTGACGGAAAAATCTTTTTTTCGGAAATGACCTTCTATTCCGAAGCTGGGTATGGAACATTTATCCCTGAAGAATATGACAGAAAGCTTGGAGAGCTGATTCACCTTCCTGATATAAGCCCGGAGGGATGCCATGATTGATAAATTTCTGCTTGTCACGATTGATACCGAGGCGGATTCCACGGAAAGCTGGGGTATACGTTTGCCTTTCGAATTCCGTTCGATTCAGGAAGGAATCGGGAAACGCCTGATGCCGTTGTTTTGGAAATACGGGGTTCGCCCTACCTTCCTGATCAGTCATGAAGTCTTGGCACATGAACCATCCGTGCGTTTTCTCCGATCCCTGCCGGATTGTGAACTGGGTACCCATTGCCATTGGAATGCTTCGGATTGCCCGTTATATCCCGGGGAAAAACGCCTTTACGTTCAGGGGAATTTCCCTTATGAAGCAGAATTGCTTCAGATGAAGCAGCTCACGGAACTTTTTACTGCACAATTTGGAAGGCGTCCACTTTCCTTCCGGGCGGGAAGATTCGGAGCTGGAATCAATACCGGCAAAATATTATTGGAACTTGGTTATCTGCAGGATTCCTCCATCGTGCCGCATGTGGCGCATGGTTATCGGGACGGGGAAATTTTTCCGGATCATACCCGATGCCCGGAATCCCCCTATTATATTTCGGACAGCGGAGATTTGACCCGACCTGGCAACCAGCCTCTTCTGGAAATTCCAGTGACGGTCCGCCGTATTCATCGCCGTTTTGATCCTCTGGGGCTGCGGCGGGATATTTACGCATGGCTTCGTCCGAGCTGTTCCACCTGGGCTGCGATGTCCCGTGTGGCGACGAAAGTTCTGAAGGAACCCGCTCCTGTCATGAACGTGATGTTTCACAATGTCGAGTTTGTGGCGGGCTGTTCCCCCTACGCGTCAGATGAACAGGGAGTCAGGAAACTTCTGGAACGGTTGGAACACTTGTTTATTTTATGCCGGAAAAGAGGCGTCCGCTTTGTCACGATGTCGGAATTGGGAACGGAACTGAGAAAAGGCAGACTATGAAAAAGAGCGAAAATGCAAAACTGATTTATTCAAAACCCGGTATCAGGATTTATCTGATCGACGACGATACGGTATATACGGAATATTCCGGAGCTGCCGAATCATACAGCCATGACTATTATCAATCCGGTTATCTCGACTTTCGATCCTTGCGGGAAGCGCTCTTCTCCGAGGTCGTCAATGCCGCCTTTCTCAGAGGCGCCTCGAAGGAGAAAACATGGCTGGATTACGGTTCCGGATGCGGAATTTTCCTCAATGTACTGGAAAAGCATGGTTATACCGGACTTTCGGGAATTGATCCCAGCTGTGATGCGTGCAAAATCGCGTCAGGCATCACAAGTGCCGATATTATCAATCGTGATCCGCTGGAAATGCCTGAACAGGAGATTGCTCCCGCTGATGTCATTTCCGTGCTTGATGTGATCGCTCATGTCCCGGATCCGGAGAAAACTTTGCAATGGTGCTTTAACCACTTGAAAGACGACGGCATGTGCGTGCTGAAAACACCGCACCGAAGTCCGGAATATGTTGAATTCTGTCTGCGTCATTTTAAGAACAGTCCGGAGTTTATCGTTCATCTGCTGCATGCCCGTTATCAGAAATATTCGTGGAGTTTTGACGGAATAGCCAGGCTTTTTCGGAAAGCCGGCTTCCAGCAGATGGAATGCATTCCATTTCATGAAATGCAGGAAACAGATTACCGGTTTGAACTTCCGGAACTCTGGCATCCCCGCAGATTTCTGTATCGTTCGGCATTGCGTCGAAGTCGGAAAATACAATCATGCACCAGCATGTTGATTTTTGCCAGAAAAAACTTTCTTCAAAATAAGGCGGAATGACAGATGAAACAAAAATTGGTTCAGTGGCTGTATCACCTGCTTGCCGTTTCACAATCGCCTCTTCTGGAAAAAATGCTCATCATTGCAAATGTGATCTTGCATGACTGGCGGATTTTCCCTCCCTATGGAGGAAATTCCAGTCTCATGGAGATACAGGAAGAAGAAATATCAGAGGTTTATCATGACATGGATGAGGAATCCATCAGGTACCTGTTCCGCTTTTATGCGGCCTCCCATCTTCCGAAAATTACAGGCGTCAATCAGACTTTCTTTTTTTATAATGCGGAAAAGTTTTTGACTAAGGAAGATCGAAAAAGGCGAAGAAAAGTAAAAAGAGAACTGACTGAATTAAGCCGGAAATATCATGTTCCACTACCTCCGGAATCCGGATGGCATCATCACGGATTGCGCGAAATTCCGAATGCTTACCAGTATACGTTCGGTAAAATTTTCATTGATGCCGGAGCCTGTTATGGAGACTCTGCCATTATTTTTCTGGACAAATACGCCCCCCTGAAGGTTTGTTCTTTCGAACCGTCGGAACGCAACTGTCAGCAGTTCAAAGAAAATCTGAAAGGAACCAGTTTCAGGAGCGATCAGTATGAATTGATTCAGAAAGGGGTTTCCGACAAACATGAGACGCTTTCTTTTCAAGATACGGGAAATGGCGGGAACAATCTCATGGTTTCCGGTGACTCCAAGGTAGAAGTAGTAAGTCTGGATGAATTCTGCCGGGATCTGCCGGCCGCAGTCGGATTCATCAAGGCGGATGTCGAAGGATTCGGCCTGAAAATGTTACGTGGAGCCGAGCAGACCATTCGCAGAGACCGCCCGATCTTATGTCTCTCCATTTATCATAACAGAGAAGAGTTCCTCGGGATCTACCGCTGTTTGAAAGATTGGAATATCGATTACCATGTATGGATCAGACTTCACAGACTGCCGTTTCAAGTAAATGAACTGAATTTGATTGCCTGTCCGAGTGAACTCAGGAGGATTTTATGAACAAATTGAAAAAATGGATTCGCAAAATTTATCCCGCCACAAAGCTGGAAATGGATGCGGTTTTCCGCAATCAGGAATTCTTAAAACGAAGCTTCATCAATACCACCCCCATGCCTCTGCTTCATTTTTCCATTCATCTGACCGAGCATTGCAATTTGAACTGCCGGGGTTGTTCTCATTTCTGCAATCTGCATCCGGAACCGGAACTGCTGCCGCTGGAAGAGTTCGAACGCGATTTTCGGCGTCTTTCCGAACTCTTTCATGGTGAAGCTGAGTATATTCACCTGATGGGAGGAGAGCCTCTGCTGCATCCCCGTATTACGGAAATGTTCCCAATCGCACGGGCCTGCTTTCCCCAAGCGGATCTCAAAATACTGACCAACGGAATTCTCCTGCCGGAGATGCCGGATTCCTTCTGGAAAGCCTGCCGGGAATCCGACATCATGATAACTCCCTCGCAGTTCCCGCTCAAGATCGACTATCCGGAAATTCAGCGCAAGGCGGAACGGTTCGGTGTGCGCTGTCTCCTGGTGTGGGAAAAAAGCGAATTCCGCAAGGATGTGCTGGATCTTGACGGATTTCATGATCCTGTGACAAATTTCCTGAAGTGTACCCATCCGAACAACTGCGTCTTTTTTTCCCATGGGCGGTTCTGCACCTGCAATATTCCGCTTAATATAGAAAGCTTCAACCGTTATTTTCACCGTAATCTGCGTTTGAGCGAACAGGATTATATCGACATTTACAAGGCTCAAAGCGGTCGGGAGATTCTGGAATTTCTCGCCAGACCGATTCCTTTCTGCCGCTATTGCGCACTGGAAAAAAATCAATACGGACTCCCGTGGAAGGTTTCCAAACGGGAAATTACGGAGTGGACCTGAACAATGTCTGTCATGGAAAAACTGTTCAATGCCCTGCAATGGCGGATTGGAATGAAACGTCAGGAACTGCAGCTGAACCGTCTGGAAAACAAAATGGATTTCCTTTTAAGCCGTGTCTGTGCAATGGAATGCGGAGGGACAATGCGTGCCGGAGTGATCGCCCCGACAGGATATCCGGCGGTTTTCATCACGGACCGGAATTACTTCGAACCCACACTGACTGCAATTCATTCCCTCTGCCGGCATGCGGATAAACATACACATTACCGGATTCATCTGATTTTGACGGGTTGCTCCGGAAAGGAATCTTCTCTGGCAGAGACATTATTCCCCGGCATTGAAGTGATCGAATCCCCGCCTTCCCGGGCATTCCTGCCTTCCGGAACCCACGTGACAGGAGCCGCGCTTCTGAAATTTGAACTGCCGGACATTCTGAAAGATCTTGACCGGGTTCTTTATCTGGACGGAGATGCGCTGGTGCGGAAGGATTTGTCTTCCCTCTTTCAAATTGAATTCAAAGACAGATACGCATGCGCGGTTCCGGACTGCCGCGCCATGCATGAAAAATACCCGCAAACCATCGGACTGCATTCCGGAGTCTACTTCAACAGCGGAGTGCTTCTGATGAATCTGGAAAAAATGAGGCGTGACGGCATCCGGGATAAACTCCGGGGATCACGGGACAGCAATCCCGGACTGCACTTTGTGGATCAGGACTGTTTCAATCTGGTTCTGCGGGATAAAATTCTTCCGCTTCCGCTGGAATACAATCTGATGCTGGACAATCTTTCACTGGATTCAATTTCCGCTGATGAACTGTCCGAACTCACAGGGGAATCACGTTCGGATATCCTGCGGGCGCTGGCTGATCCGGTGATTTGCCATTACGGTTCTCCGAAACCCTGGAATTCTCCGCGTGTTTTTCATTACGGGATCTATCTGGAGGAGAAAAACTCATTGGAATGTTACCGCAAACTCTTAGATGAATAACCTGTAAAAGTAAAACGATACGACTATGGAGATTACCAAACATGTCTGACAGAAAAACCATTCTGAAAAGACTCATCTCATTCTGCAGCGCTTCTTCTGCAATATTCTCTCCCGAGGAAATCCGGAAACAGACTCGCATCTTCTGGATGCTAATTGCCGCAGGAGCCATTCCCCTGTTTGTTTCCGGTATTTATAACGAACTGTATTTTAATTACTTCTGCTGCTTTTACTGTTTGCTTTGCGCAATCGGATGCCTCCACAAGCTTCTCAAAAAGCATGTATGGCTGGATCGCATTCTTTCTCTTCTGATTCTTTGCGTCTGGAATATCCTCTTTTTGATTTTCTTCCTTTTTAAAATGGCAAATTTCGGCGGTCTGAATCTGGAAAATGTATATCATCTGGTCTGCTTTCAGGGGTGGCTGGAATTCATATATATGGATCCTCTTCTTGTCGCAGGAGGAATATTGGTGCTTATCCTGTTGATTTGCTTCACCTTTTTTCTTACCTATCTGTTGTCCTGGTGCGTCGGAGATTACAATGGACGAGGCACGAAAGCGGCGTTTTCCGGTCTTTTCATATTTTTTACCGCACTGTTCTTCTATAATAACGTCGTGTTTCTGCAATTGAGTGATATTATGAAAGATTTTGCCTTTTCACAGAAATATGTAACGCTCAAACAGGAAGACTATGATGCTCACGGGATAAAACTGTGTCCCCTGCCATGGCATAAAGTGCAGGCTTCTCCCGGTAAAAATCTTGTTTATATCATCCTGGAGAGCACGGAGCTGACTTTTCTGGACCAGAAACTGTTTCCCGGACTTCTGCCGAATCTGCTTCATTTCAGGGAATCCGCCCAGTCCTTTGACAACATGTCCATGGCTCAGAATGCAAAAACAACATTCGGAGCAATGTATTCCGCCATGACGGGGAGTTATCTGACGCCGGCCCATGCAAACGGATGGTGGAATCCCAATATCTCCTCCTCGTTTTCCTCTTTGTCGAAAATCCTGCATAATGCAGGATATGAACAGCATTTTCTTGTCGGTCATTCCGGGAATTTTGCGGGAACGGAAAATTTCATTAAAGATCAGCTCTATGATTTCTTCTGGAGCGGAATAGACCCTAAGACACGAATCTCTCACCCGAAATACTGTGTCAGAGATTCGGTGGTATTCGGACAGGCCTGGCGAACTTTTCAGAAAATGGCGGAGAAAAATATTCCTTTCAATATCACTGTATTGACGAGTGATGCACATGGCCCTAACGGATTCTATTCTCCGGAAGAACCCGCCTACCCGTATCCGTCACCCTATTCCAGGCTGTTCAACGCCATGTATGCCAGCGATTACGCATTGGGGGATTTCATAAAAAGAATAAAAAATCACCCGAAATACAAGGATACATGCATTGTCATCACCTGCGATCATCTTGCACATTACTATACAGCATGTACAGAAGTCTTGCAGCAGTCACCCCGGCGGCGGCTTCTTTTCCTGATTGATAATTCCAGTGTGAAATCCTGGAAAGCTGATGTCTCCGCCATGACATTTGATATCGCACCGACCATTCTTGATGCCATGGGTGTGAAGCATAATTACCGCTTTCCGCTGGGAGAAAGCCTTTATCAGAATCCGGATCCCCGTCGTATCAATTATACAAAAGAGCAGGAACGAGTTTTATACTTTTATGTGCTTCTGAAAAATGAAAACCGGAACTTGAATTTCCCGCTGGAAATTTCCGTGCATACCAATCCATTCCCGCTTCTGCAGATTAATTCCCACAGATTGCCGCTGCTCATTGGAGAGGCAAATGATATCCCCCGGGATGGCGAAATCTTTGCAGCCTTTCTGCCACGTAAAAATGAACCAATAAGGTGGAAAACATATTGGTTCAAATCTTTTGATTCATTACTTCGTTTTCATAATGCAAATCCGGGAGATATTATTTTTCTCGGAAAAACCGGATCTGAAAGGCTGCCGGATATGGATAAACAGCCTGAGCCTCAGACTTTTTTCCTAGGCATCCTAATACATGGGAAGAAGCAGATGGTTTTTGATAAGAAAATTACAAATCTCAAACTTTATTGCCGGTAGATGATTGTAGTGCCACCCGTTTTTCAAGGGCGGCATTACGCAGAAGCAGTCAAAAGATGATGATTTCATTTTTTGAAAGTCCTTTATGGCACTCGCCGTCAAATACAACTTGGAGCACCCGTTTTCCAGAGAAAGCCTCATGAATTTTCTTGTAGCCTTTCGGCGGATGCGCAACGACTGCCAGCCGTCCGGAAGGTGTGTCGAGAGAAGGTAAAACAGAAAGCCCCCGGTCCAGCAGGATTCGGGGGCTGTTTTGTCTTCATTCCACGTGGGTGTTGTCACCTGTCTGGATTTCGGAACTTTCCGCCGTTGCTCCGTCAAGACCGACGGAGAGATCCGACTTCGTCGCCTGAATGATCTTTGCGATTCCGGGAAGTCCGCTCTGGTTCGGAAGAAGGCTGACAGCTCCCTTGTTGATCTTGCCGGCAAAGATTCTGCCGTGCGGTGTCGGATCGTCCATCGTGCCGGAAGATACGCTGATGTATCCGGCCCAGCCGTCCTCCCAGATGATGACGCTCTTGTTCTGTGTCGATTTCGTCACGGAGGAGATGACGCTTTCCGAGGTTTCCGTTTTCCTGATGATGTTCCCGGAAGCGTCATACTCCGTGATTGTGCTCCGGGTCGCCGCGCATCCGGTCAGCACGAACAGCGCGACTGCCGACAGAATCAGGGTGAAAAGTTTGGTTTCCATAATGTTTTTCCTTTCCGGCGCAGTGCGCCTTTAAAAATTAGACTTTGCGCGCGAAGCCGCGCAACTGAAAAAAATAATTTGCTCTGCAAATTATGATTCGTGCAGGACTCTCAGTCCT
>ERZ779737.2123-NODE-2123-length-13654-cov-2.033458_pt1 | contig 13654 bp, 15 predicted proteins | sample MGYA00511889_ERZ779737 | MGnify/ENA primary metagenome ERZ779737 (study PRJEB29588, sample SAMEA2163575) | human gut metagenome | biome: human gut; feature: human-associated habitat; material: faeces | place: Denmark | collected 2008/2010 ...
CCCCCCCCCCCCCCCTGCCAATCCCACTCGTCGCCAATCTTCCGGCTGGCAATTTCAAAGCCCGCTCCGGTGATGCGCATGGCGGAGGAGCCGTCCTCCGACGTCCAGACGAACGCCCCGGTTTCATCGGTGTGGAAATGGGTCAGGACAGACTGTAATTGGGTTTTGACCAGGTCAAGCGCGCCGGTCAGTGCGGATGACGGCACTGTGCCCGTCGGGTTGAGCGCCGCCGCTTGATTCCAGGTCTTGGCCCCGGTGGCCACCTTAGCTGCCAGGCCGCCGGTGATTTCCCCAAAGGTGACTTTGGTTGCGGCATAGTCGGTGTAATTGCGCTCAATTTGACTGACGGTGGCCAGAGCCTCTACCCCCCACTCGTCGATGATGACCAGGCATTCATCCCCCACCCGCACGGCCTCATGGGGGTAGCCCATGCGCTCCAGGTCGGCCACGGTCAGTTCGATTTTAAGCTTAGGCTGCTTTCGGCGTTGCAGTTCCTCCCAGGTAGCCCGCAAAAGCTCTTCTGGGTCTTCGATTTTGTCAAATTTAGCCAGCCCATACATCATGCCATAGACCTTGGTCGCCTCTTGGTCAACCACATAATCCTGCCCGGCGGGCTTGTCGCATGGATCTCCGTCGGTCAGACGCCAAACCACCTCGTCAAACTGGATGCGGCGGCCGTAGCCGTCGCCGGAGGCTTCGCCCTTACCCCGCCCATATAGGGCCGTGACCAGTTCGCGATTGTCAACGTTGCGCTTGGCCACTTTGATATCCTTGCCCAGGCGGTAGCGCTTGCCACGCCAAACCGGTGTGGTGGCGTACAGGTCAACATACTTGGCCGCGACCAGGTTGTCGGTAACAATCACCCGGAACCCGTATCGTACACCCCATTTGTCGGCAATGTCATTGAGCACCTCAATGCGGTTGGCATCATACCACGTGGTGCTGTTGGTGCCTGTAGCAGGCGCAAACCCAGGCTGCCAGTCGGTTCCGGCAAGCGCAAGGTTTAGTGCGGTCGCCGCCGTAATACCGTTTGGCCGCTGGTCTCGGATAAAGGGGGCCACCATCAGCTCATAGCCAATGCTCTCGGCATAGACCGACGTGGTGCCGTTGTCCGTACCCTCATCCACGGTCATGATGCGGTAGAGTTCGGTTTCGCCATTGATGTTGTCAAAGCCGACGAATCCATCAGGTTGGCCGATTCTAGCAAACTCCACAGCCGGTAGCGTCAATTTGCAGGTGTATGCCGCCTCTGTCACCGTCAAGCTGGCAACCTGGTCGGTTGACCCCACAAGGGCCTGTGTATGGTCAAAAAAAAGCAGGATCATAGCCAAGCCTCCCGGTATGCTAGATGCCCACCAGGGCCAGTGATTTGGTTGTGGCCGGGCTGAAGGCCGAAGAAACGGCTGTCATAGGTCAGAAACCTCATGGCATTCTGTCCGTTCCAGGTGGCTATTTCCCGGTCACTGTCGATTTTGATAGTTGTCCCTGTGGCAAAATCCCCAGTCAGTGTTACATGCTGTGCACCGTTGCTCCAGGTAAGCCGGGTAGCCGCTTGCTCCAGGGTCAGCGCAATCTGCAACGGCGTCTCGGTATTGCCCCCCACATAGATGGCCGCCGTTGATAGCGGTCGTTTGATGGGAGGGCCGTACTTGATGCCACTGGGGGCCACGAAGGTATAGGTCACTTGCGACCCAATACCATAATCAGCGGCCGAGGTGCCCTGTAGCACAGCATGGTAGCTGCGCCGCTCATCTGCATGTAGTTGTAGGTCTCCCTCGCCGCCCCAGGCCCAGGCATTGAGCTTGTCAAGCACACTCTGCACCTTGTCCGGGCCACAAAGCAGGGCAAACGTGATTGCAATTTGCTTTGGCCCACGGGATTGGATGTCGAGTATTGCGCTGTTGCGTCGGGGAAAGGTCAACACAGATGCGGCCACACTGCCTATAGGCTGCACGGTTATACCCACCACGTGCACGGGCCACGACCGCTCGGGGTCAATGCCTCGGAACATCATAGTACCGTTACCCCCAATCGCTCTGCGTTGATAATCTCGTTGCCCAGGCCCGTATTGGCCAGGCGCGTAATCAGGCGGCCAAACACCTCGCCATCAAGTACCAGGTCAGCCTCGACCTGCGTTGTACCGGGTGTAGGCGCATTGTCGGCCACCTGTGTCGCTGTGCGCACTTCGTCGCCCATGGGCCAGGCCATATTCAGTCCCGGAATTCGTGGAAGGGTCATGGTAGGGCGAAAGTCCCATTCGACGGCCGGTAGCTTACTTAAGTTGGTACTGGTCATGCTCTTGACCGTATCGGTCATGCGGATGATGTTTCGCCGGATGGGCTCCATTCCGGCCAGAACGCCACCTGCTAGGCCTTGATCCCAGTGCAAGCCGCTTTGTCGGGCGATTTTTGACGGAGACGCCTCTCCTAGGTTAGATTTGGTATCAGATACCACCCGTCTGCACATCCGGCGGACGGCTGCATTGACAGCCCCATAACCACCGTCAATGCCGTTGGCTAAGCCCTGCATGTAATCCCGGCCAGCCTGCTTGCTGCCCCCATGCATCTCGCCATACCAAGTTGCAAAACTATCACTGACTCCGCTTAAGGCCCCGGGGAGCGCTGTGTTTTGTTCCCGCACAAAGCTCTCAATGAAACTGTCAAAGGTTTCCGTCCCGTTCTCCGTGCTAACCTGGCTGGCGTCCTCACCAAAGGTGGCCATATTGCGCAGGATGTCCAGCTGCCCCTCGTCAAACTTGATGCCGGATTGCTCGGCCATTTTTGCAAATTCGTTGATTTGTTCGACCGACATGCCTTCGGTTACTTTTTTGAGCGCAGTCTTTAGACCTTCCGCATTGTCAATCCGATTCTGCTTAAAAATTGCATCCTTGTTCTCGATAAGTCCATCACGTTCGATGGTGGCCTGGTTGATGTCCTGCGTGTATTCGTCTGCCTTGAGCAGCAAGTTTTTGTACATGTCAGAGGTGGTCTGTTCGGCGGTCAGCCGGTGGTTTTGCACCGAGATGCCAGCGTTGCGGAGGGCTTCCTCCTCTTTGGCCGACAACTCGATGCTTTGGCCGTAGTGGTCGCTGACCTTCTGGGCCAGCTGTACCAGGCTATCCCGCTCCAGACCTCGCTGTTCGATGAGGGCGTTGCTACTATCTATCTGGGCTTGATGGGCCTCTTCATCCAGTGTATTGGCCTCCTTGTAGCCGATGATGGCCGCAACCACGCCGTTGTAGGCATTCGTCATATTTTCGTCAAGGATGCCGGCTGTGCGAAGCAGGCCATTGACGTAGGCCTCGGTGCCTTCGTTGGCCAATGCCTGCTCGGTGTTGAGATAGGCAATGGACTCCCCCATGGTTTGGGTGGCGTTGCCAAACTGTGCGCCGTACTCACCCAGTGCCCCGGCAGCAGACATAGCGCTTTCGGCCTGTTTCGCGGTAATAGATTCGCCTTTGCCAACCTGCTCCAAAAAGCCTTCGACTTGCTTCGTCGTACTGGACAATCCGGTCTCCCAATGATTGAACTCGGTGACAATGGTGTTGATCTGCCCTGCGACTTCCTCCGGTGGCAGGCCGCTGGTCAAAAGCTCAAACACCTGCCAGTTGAGGGCCTCGCGCTTGCTGTCAATGAGCGCCTGCTTAAAGTCGCCCATGGTGCCCTTGACGTTCTTCAAGGCATCCGCGGTATCGTCCGATTTGAACATCATGACGCCCAGGGCGTCCTGGAAAATGCGGGCGCCCTCGCCTATATCCTCCAGTTCGACAGTCAGTTCCCCGGCGCTATCGGAGGTATCATCCAGCGTGTCCTTGAGTAAGCCATTCTGCGCTGCCAGTTTCTCGAAGGTGGAGACTTGCTCCTCGGCCTTTTCCGTCGTGCCCTCCAGGCTTTCGGCATTGCCATCCAGCGACGTTGTAAGGTCGTTGGTGGCGTTGGCCGCGTCTTGGTTGGCTGTGACCATGTTGCGCAAAGATGGGATGAGCAGGGCCAGTAGACCAATAATCAGAGTAATGGGCCAAACCAAGCTGTTGAATGCGACGCTTAGGCCCACGGTGGGTGGGGTGGCCGCTGCCGCCGTGACACCGGCCGCCGCTTGCGCCGTTGACGCACCGGACAGGCCTAGGATGTACTGGGCAAATTTTGTACCTTCTAGCACGCCTTTGACGAGCTGGAAGGTCTTTATCATCTTGCTTCCCGCTGTCAGCAGGGGGCCGATGGTGGCCGTGGTCAGTGCAAATACCGTGATTACTTTCTTTGTGCTCGGGGAAAGGTTATTGAATCCCTTGAGCATGTTGTTGGCCCAGGTCAATACCTTGGTCGCGGCGGGCAACAACTGTTGACCAAAGGACACGCCCAACTGCTTGACTTGCTCTTTGAGCATACGGCTTTGGTTGGCCGCGCCGCCCCCGGTACGCGCGAAATCGCCCTGTGCCGTGGCTGTCGCCTGCATGACGTATTGGTAGCGCAGTTGCACCAGTTCGGCTTGGCTCATGGCCGAAATATTGCCCTTGATGCCCTGGGTGGCCGCAAACTGTTGGAGGTTGGTCTGGGTCATGACAATGCCCAGACTCTTCAAGGCTTCGGTTTCGCCGGTGTAGATGCCCGCCAATGCCTGGGCGGCCCGTTCCTGCGAAACATTTTTGAACGACGCCATGTCAGCCGATAGCTGTACCAGACTGGTGGCCATCTCATACCCCTGGGACGCCGCAATGCCCATACCATTGCCCATGTCACCAAACAGGGCAGCGGCATCCAGGGCACTCTGCTGGGCCAGGCCCATACTCTCAATGCTAGTTTGCGACCAGTCCATGACAGCCTGGGACTGCGCGCCGAACGTCATCTCCACCTTATTGGTGGTTTCGTCCATGTCGGACGCCAATTTGATGGCCGCCGTACCGGCCGCCGCGATGGGTAACGTCAGTCCAATGGTGGCTTTCCTGCCCACCTCGCCCATTTTGGTAGCGTACTTATCCCAATCAATGGCCAGCCTCCCAATGCTTGCCCCGCTATGCTCAAAGTCGGCATCCATGGCCTTCCAGGCATTTTTCGAGGTGTTTGCAAGCTGTTGGGTAGACTTGCCCGTCTGCGTCAAGCCTTTTTCCAGGCTGGATAGGCCCTTATTCATGCCGGTAGCGTCGCCGGTGATGGCTACAACCAACTCTGCAATTCGGTCGGCCATCCTATCACCTCCCCCGGTTGGCCAGGCCGCGCATGACGGCCTTCATTTCTTCGACCGTCTGCCCTTGTGGGCCGGTCTGTTGTTTTGCCTGCCCGCCAACAGGCGGCGGCGGATATTGGTCGGCATGCACGGCATAGCGCACATAGCAGCCAAACAACCAGGCTGTTTTCTCCCTTTCCTCGCGCAAATAGAGCGCCCGCCGGTGGCTGGCCTCGATGGCCTTGATAACCTCGGCGGGCGTCATGCGCAGGATGTCATCCAAGGGTACACCGCAGTCCAACGCCTGCTCTTGCAACTCCTGTAGCCACTTGGTCAGGCTACGTCCTGCGGTGTCTCCCCGTTTTTTTCCGTGGCTTCTTCCGGGCCTAGACCGGCAGCATGCATCAGGTCATTGAGCAGGGTTTCCAGAGCGCTACGGCCGTTCTCCTTGATGTAGGCACCGGCCAATTCACCGGCTTGCTTGATGGTCGTCTTAGGCTGATGGCCTATCAGGGCCGCCCACACCATGAGCCGCAAAAATTGGTTGCTCTTGTGCACGGCCAGGGTGGCCAGGGTCACGCCATTGGCCTGGTCTTCCAGGTCGCAAAGGGCGTTGACAGTGAATTCCATGCGGTAGCTCTTTCCGCCGATTTCAACTGCTTTTGCCTGCATGTTAGGCCCCCACAATCACGGCGGTGGGTTCGCTGGCCGCCAATACCTGGCCCAGCGCATTAACCTCGGCCACGCACAGCTTGTCACCGGTACTCGCCGCCACCACGCCGGAAATAGGCAGACCAGGCCAGTCCGCCGCATCCTCATGGTAGATGGGTTTGGCTACGCTGGCCGCTGTCTTGTAGACCAAGCGCGAACTATAGTTGCCCTCGACGGCCACCTTGCTTTGCCCGGCCCCGGCGGCCGTAAGGTTGACAGTCAGGGTGCGCAGGGTGCCGTCTCCCTCGACGTAGTTCGGCCGGCCACTCATCCGCAAGTCAGTCGTCCAAGAGAGTGCACTGCTTACGGCAGCTTCGGCAAAGTTGAATTTCTTCACGAAAGCACGAAATGTTACAGAAGAGTCATCCGGGTAAGTAATCCGAAACGGTGCAATCTCGCCACTAGCGTGCAATTCCCGCAATTTGGCTTGGCCTTGGTCAGATGCTTCCTTAAACCCGCCAATGGTCAGCGTACCTGCGTCCTTGAGCCCCTGGATATACTGCTTGTAACCGCCGTCGGTATTTACAGGCGTAACGTCGATTTCTTCCGACTCGCCAAAGCCAACTTCACCAATGCTGTTGATTTGTCCAACTGCGATGGGCGGGTTGGTCATAATCTCCAGGATAGTGCCGTCACTCGATTTAGGCATCTTAATACCCTCCTAGTTCCAAAATAGTGCCGTCTTGCTTGACGGCGGCCGCATACCGCATAGTGCGGTGATGCAGTTGTGTTGTCGTTTCGTAGAAGTCGCCGCAATACTCTCGTTGCAACCCAATGCCAGCCAGCTCCCGGTGAAAGTCCTTGGCCAGGACTGCCGTCTCTGCCGGGCTATTAGCCCAGATGTCGACCTGGTAGGCGATACGGCTCAAATACTCCCGGTTGTCTGCCCGGGCGGCCTCGGCATTCTCGATTAAGTAGTAGCTTGATGCGGGAAATGTCGCCCAGTCTTGGGGATAGGCATAGGTGATGCCAGGGTCGGCCCTGCGCAGGGCAGTCAGCACCCTGGGCGTGATGTCAACCACCGCCGCCACCTGCCTTCTGCTTCATGGCTGCCTCCAGGATGCGGCGCTTATAAGTAGCTACAATGTTGTTTCTATTCTCCTTCAAGGCAGGATACATGAAAGGAATGGGTTCAACACCTATCCAATCTTGCCGGTGTGCTACGCTTTGGTCACCCCGTTGACCTGTGCCAAACTCCATGTACGCAGCGTAATATTTATTGGTATAGACTTCACCGGTAACAGCATGTTGTTCAGCAATAGTGCGCATCCTGATGCTGCCTTTCAGCTCGCCAGTACGGTTTGGACTATGCCTTTTGGCCGTGTCCTGCACAGCTATGGCCGATTGCTTGACGGCCTGCTCATTGGCCGCGTCAAAGTCCGCCCCCATTTGGGCCACCTTGCGCCGCAATTCGTCCAGGCCCCTAATTTCGATGTTCACATTGTCCTCCGTAGGTCGCAGGATGTCAGGCCATGCCATTGCCGCACGGTCTCAATCTGATACTCTGGCTGTGCCGCTCCCTCCGCCTGGATGTCGATGCCATCCATGGGCTGCAACGCCTCCTGGCCGTCATAGAGCATGAGCAGCATGTCATTGACCGATAGACCATAGGCATTGACCGACACGGCCGCAGACAAAGGTTGCAGGGTGGCCTGGATGGGCACAGGGTCGGCATAGGACGATACAACGCCCCCAACCGCGTCTTGTCGGGTCTCATGTCTACGCAAGTAGACCGTTTGTAGGTCACGCACCAACAGTCTCATAGCGGTATTACCTTCCCCCGCCGGTAACAGTTGAGCGCGGCCCGAAGGCTGGGCGGCAGGTCATCCGGCCAAAAGCTCCTGGACACGCCGCCCTCGCTTCGCGCGCTCTCACCCTCTGCACCCATGCGGTTGTAGGCGACTATAGCCATGTTGACCACCACGCCATCAAGCATTGGCGGCAACTCTGTCAGGTTGCAATAGGTAAGGGCCGCCTGGGTCTGTTGCTCCAAGAGCAACGTCAACAGGGCATCCTGCGCACCATCGGTTATGCCCAGGAGCAACTTGAGCTGTTGCAGGCTATCCATGCCGCCAACCTCCTATGGTTTGGGTTTGGGCCTTCTGGCCGGTTTCTTCTGCTCGTCGTCGGGTGCAGGGGTGACGGCGTACCCCTTGGCCGCCAGCCAATGGGCCACATAGTCGCTATTGGTATGGCCAACCCCGGCCACAAACCTGACACCGGCCGTCTCGCCAGTGTAACCCGGAACCGGCGAAGTCACCATATAGGCGGCCACACTACGCCACCTTGATTTTGCGCAGCGCGCCAGCCGCCCGGGTAGACTTGAGCGCCACGGCGGCCACCATCTCGACCTCACCGGTCTTGACTGCGCCAGGCTCGGCCATATTGGGCAGGTAGGTCTGCACCATGGCCGTACCATCGGGACTCACGCCATGCAAGCCGTCCAGGCCAATGCGGGCCACATACAGCGACGTTTCTCCAGCCGTAGCACTGTCCTCCGACGTGGCAATGATGGGCTTCGACGTGCCGGGCTTATCCCCGGCGTCAAGGATGGTCGTGGCGCCCCACTGCACAATTTCCGCGCCCAAGTCGGTCTTACCCAGTTGGAATTGAGATGCACGCTCGGCCACCGTCTGGATAGCGGCAAACAGGTCGGCGTTGACCATCATGACAGAGGGGGCCCCGTCAAGATGCTTCCGGAGCTGCCGGAGCATGTACAGGAAAGACTGCCAGTTGGTTTCAATCGCGGCGGCCGAAGACAAGTCAATCGCGGCCGAAGGGACAACCTCCGTGCTGGAACCGGTGATGGCCGAATCCAGACCATCGAACTGCGTTGCATCCGTGCCGGAGTCGCCGTTGATAAACATGTCGGCGAACAAGGCCCGGGCCGCCTGGATTTTTTGCGCCAGCTGGAACTGTACATGGTCAACAACCTGGAATTCGTCGGCCGCAAGCACACGGTCAATCTGGAACTTACCGCCGAAGATTTTAAGGTTGACCGCGTGTTGGGTGGTTGCCGCCTCCTGGGCGGTGTATTCCGTATTGAGCGCACGGGTAGAGGCCGTGGGTAGCGTGGTCACGCGGTTGTAGACGTAGGTCATCGTCCGGCCACCCTGGGGCTTGACCGTGTTGTCCCAGACCAGTTGATCCATCAGGGGCGACTTTCGGAATTCGTCGATGACATAGTTCGTCAGTTTGTCCTGGGAGAGCGTTTTGGCCTGTTCAAGGGTAATAGGCATATTTTCTACCTCCAATTATTGGGGCTTGTCGGGGAACAGCTTCGACCGGATGGTTCCGGTCAAGTCCTGCTCCTTGGGTTGTCGGTTGGTTCCGGCCTTGGGCGGCTCGGGCGTGCGCAGGCGGGCATTGACCTCCGCCTCAACGGCCGCCTTGAATGCCTTTTCCACGGCCTCCAGCGATGCCTGGCAGGTATCGGCGTTGGTGCAGTCCAGGGTGTCCACCAGACCCTTGGGCAGGCCCTTTTCGGCCAGGGTTTCCATGGCCTGGGCGCGCACCTCCCGCCGGGTGATGTCGGCCTCCCGGGCCTCCAGCTCTTGCTGGCGCTTCTTGGCCTCTTCCTGGGCCCGTTGTTCGGCAGTCATCTGGGCCAGCCTTTCGGCCTCGCCCCTCGCCCTGTCCACCTGGGCCTTGGTCTCGCGCTGCATCTTCTCCCGCTCTCGCTTGATGCGCTCCCCCACGATGCGGTCAACATCCTCTTGCGAAAAGCTCTTGGGCTCTGGCGCGTCGTCGGGGGTAGCCTCCGGCATAGGGGTGTCTTGGGGTTCGGGCGTGTCAAGGCCCATACTGCCGCCCAGGTCTGCCTGCATCATCGGGTTGCGATACCACTTAATCATGTCTTACCTCCCGTTTAACGCCCGTCGGCTTTGTCACGCAGCTTTTACCGCCTTCCGCGCGTCTGGGCCATGACATGGAAATGGCACCTCGCTTACTTGCAAGATGCCTATTACCAGCGTTATTTGCTTTTCCGTCTTCCGACTGGCCTGGTGGGTATTTTGTGCTCTTTTGCCCACTCACGATAGGTCATGTTCGCCGGGACTAGGACGCTTTTTCCCATGGCCGGGTCTCGGGCGCGGCGTTGCATCCCCTCAAGAGCCTCCGAATCCACGGCGGCCTCGGTGCTTGACCGGCATTGGGGGTGCATGGGTTCGAAATTAACACCGGGTTGCGCCTCGTCCACCGGGAATGTTTTTCCATCTAATGATTGGCATGTTTCGCTGGTTTTGAGGTCAAGTGTGGCGATGAATCTATATTGTTCAATCCCGCACTCCTTATAGCTCTGTAATTCCGCTTGCCCGGCCATGTAGGCCGTCTCTGTGCGCACCAACCGCCGCGCATCATAGGCACCCACGCCGAAGGTCTGCTGGAGCCGCTTGGCAATGTCCCGGTTGCCCTGGCCAGACATTGCGCTTACCATGATGTCATTTTTGATGTGTTTGGCCAGGGCGTCGGCGTTGTGCCAGATGCGCTCGGAGTAGTGCACGCCACTCCAATTTTGCGCCAATGTTTCGGCCACCTGTTGGCCGCTGATTCTCGAAAACGAGAACCCCAAACCGGTCTGCTGTTGTAGGTCAAAGATTTGCCGGTAATAGCCCTCGGTCAATGTCGCCCGGTAATGGGCCGTGGTCTGGGTCATCTCAATCCGGGCCAGGCTACGCATCCTGCGGTCTATATCGGCCTGTAGGGCCTCCAATCGCCCAATGCGGTATTGGTAGGCCGGGGCATTAAGCTGGGCCAGCACCTGCTGCTTCTCGGGCCCTGGCGGCATTTGGTCAACTGCCGCACGCAGTAGAGCGCGCACGTCGGCCGTCGGGTAGTGGTTAAGCAGCTCTAGGGCTTCGCTCTCCGATAGGCCAGAATTGAGTTGGAAAGTGGTGAATATCTTCCGTGCCCTTGCCGTGATGTCCCTACAGGCAGTGGCATAGGCTCGGGCTAGGTCGTCGGCCACGGCTTCGGCATCTTCCAGCCGCTCCAACATGCGTTTTGCTGCCCGACGCCGCCAGTAGTCGGCATTACGCTGGCTCATCTTCCTGCCCGCCGTCATCATCCACGGCTTGCCTCATTTCTCCTATTGGCAAGCCAAAGGACGAAGCATTCTGTTTCTTTTCCTCAAGCGCTTGCTCCGCTTCTTTTTCAGGGTCAAGGTTGAGTCCTAGGGGTTCTAGTGCCCGAATTGCCGTCTGGTTGCTTACAAGGTCGGACAACATGCTTGCAAGTTGCACCACCTCAAGCTCATTGACCGGCAAGCTGTGCGTAAACTGGATTTCGACCTCGTCAGGGTCAATGTCGTTGGGGAAGTTGGCCGCGCTGGTGAACAGCCGGAGTCGCTGCCGCAGCCCCTGCTCCATGTACCTCTCCTTGATTTTGATAAGCTGGTCAAATCCCAGTAGTTTGTATTTCATGGCCACGCCCGAGGAGTTGCCAGCAAACTGCTCATCAGTCAACCTGGGCACCATGGCAAACTTGTGGATGTCGCTCTCAAGGTTTTGCCGTATGACCTCAACATCGCCTTGGGCCAGGGCATTGACCAACCATTGGGCATCACAGTCACCATCTGGCCCAACCAATATCCGGTCAGTCCGCAGCCTGCCAGCGCTATCCTCGTCAAGACTGAAGCCTCGTAGGAACAGGATGGCCTGCACAAACCGCTCAACATCGTTGACCCGATCGCTTTGCAAGAGGTTATAGGCGTCCATAAGGCTGATGACAGGTTCAAAGTCACCCATGTATTCCTCGTTGTTGGCGTACTCAATCATAGGTATATCGGAAAAGCGGTGAGGTTCGGACGCTATCCTTCCTGGCGTGAAGCTCGAAAGGTCACGTTGCGCCGTATAGTTCCAGCGGGTCGTTGCAGTCAAAACATGCACGGTGTAGCCGGTTATGATGGGCGTATCGCCATGGGTGTTGTCATACTGAGCTAGATAATGCACCCCAAATAGCGGGCGTTTCTCCACGGTGTCATCATAGACCACGAATGCCGTTGTAGGATTAAGATTGGTCACTTTGACAACGGCGTCCTTGTCGCTGGAATAATATAGCAGCTCATAGGCCCGGCCATAGACGCTCATATCCTTAGCAATTTCAGGGTCTACATTGCGTACACCTGCCCGCTTATAACGTTGATTAAGCTCAGTCAGATCGCTTTGCTGGGAGCTATATTTGACTGGCTCCCCCAGCAGATAGCCGGTGGTCATGTCGGTGATATACTTGGCATGGTTGCAGACAAGGCGGTTGTTGGGCCGCGTCGGGTCTGTGGACACATGCCGGGCCAGGATGGGATGCCACCCGATATAGCGCGCGTTGAGGCTATGAAGACGGCCACAGGCGCGAATGTGTGCCTGGATACACTTGCGCAACACATCTTCTGGGACACCGCCCTTGTCTATTTTGTCCCATAGGGCGGAATCACATCTCAAAACATTATCCATCGCCTTTTTGCCTTTCTACCATATGCCGTATTTTTGGGCGTCTTGTATCCTCGCCTTGCGCTGGCCCCGTCGCACGGTCTCAATGGCATACCGCAGGGCAGCCATGGCGTCGTCCATGTAGGGCACGGGTTCATCCACATATACGCCCAATCGCTCATCACGCCGCCATTTCCATTGCTGCATTTCCCGGATGGTGTTCACGCAGGATGGGTGGACATGGATGCGGTGGCCCTTGAGGTGGTCAATCTGTGCCCGGACGCTGCCAGGCTCTTTTTTCACACCCTCTGCCCGCCACCCGGCCTTGCGCCAGGTCTTGATGCGGTCAGGCTCGGCACTGTCACACCACATCGTCAAGTCCTGCGGCATGGTACAGGCCCTTATAATTTCGCCAGTATCCCGCTCATGCTCGTACTGCTCCCGGAGGATGTAGATTTCATCGTCCCGGAAGCCGACCAAAAGGATAGCGTTGGCGTGGTTGTAGCCAAAGTCCTGGCCCAGGGTGGCGAAGTCATAGTCTACCGGGTCTTGGCTGATGTCTTCCGCAGCCCAGTTTGTCAGGATAAGGCCGCTCAGCTCGCCCCACTCTCCCAGGCCATACACCCGGTATCCCTCGGGGTCTTCGATCTTGCGCCGTTCCATCCGCCTATGGTATTCGGCGTCGATAAACCGGTTATCCAGGTAGGTGCTATGGTTGGTCAGGACGTCGGGGCTTGGCGCGTCGAAAAACCGACGCTTAATCCAGTGGTTGGCCGACACGGGGTTGAAGGTCATCCGTATCTGGTAAAAAAGGCCGTCCGGGAGCTGCCCCCGCAGACGGTCATCCAGGATGTCAAGGTCTTGTGTTGTGAATTCCGTGGCTTCTTCCAACCAAATATCGGTCAGGCTCCCCCGGTCAAAGGTAATCGACTTGAGCTTTTCGCGCTGGCCGTCGTCGTTGGCCCCCCGGAAAATGACACGGTTGCCGTTGAAACACCGCAGTTCCAGGGGAGACACGGTCTTTGCCCAGTATTTCCACAGCCCCATGCGGCTGATCGCCCCGGTCAGCTCGGCAAAGGTGCTGTACCGGTTGGTGACCTCGGCCTTGCGCATGGCCAGCAGGTTGCGGCCTGTATCCTCCATAAGCCGGATAATGTACATCTGGGCGGTATCCACACTCTTGCCGCTACCTGCCGAACCCTTGAGTTCAACATACCGGGCACGGGTCTTGTGGGTCGGCGCGAATACCTTATTAGCCTGTACCTTAATGTCCATAGTCCACGGTGATGTGCAAGTCTGCCTCTGCGTTGAGGTCTACCCGGTCGGCGAACAGTCCATACCGCTTGGCCATAAGCTCGGCT
>ERZ779737.2125-NODE-2125-length-13641-cov-2.654497_pt1 | contig 13641 bp, 14 predicted proteins | sample MGYA00511889_ERZ779737 | MGnify/ENA primary metagenome ERZ779737 (study PRJEB29588, sample SAMEA2163575) | human gut metagenome | biome: human gut; feature: human-associated habitat; material: faeces | place: Denmark | collected 2008/2010 ...
AAAGCCGCCGAAGCCGTCGACAAATGTCTGGGCCGGCTGGAAGAAGCGATCAAAAACGCCGGCGGCGTTATGCTGATCACGGCGGATCACGGCAACTGCGAACTGATGAAAGACGAAAAAACGGGCGCGCCCTATACGGCCCACACAACGTTTGAAGTTCCCGTCGTTTTGTTTAACGACAAAAACGGCTATAAACTGCGTCAGGGCGGCCGTCTGGCAGACTTGGCGCCGACTTTGCTGGAACTGCTGCATCTGGATCAGCCCGCGGAAATGACCGGAAAATCGCTGCTGGTAAAGTAACTGATGACTTTTAAAAAGACGACACGGCTGTTTTTCCTTGTCTTTGCGGCAGGGGCGGTTGTGTCGTCTTTTGCTTCGGCGGCGCAGAACAATCCCGATTCGGCGAAATCCGAATTATCCCGGGTGACCAGTCAGATCAAACAGGCCGAAAAAGAACACAAAAAGCTGCGTGAAAAAGCCCGGACCGTTCAAAAAGAAATTCTGGACGTGCGCAGAAAAATGGTCGCGGCAGCCAGTTCCATTCAGGAACAGGAAGAAAGTCTGGACCGGTTGGAACAAAAGCTGGCGGAATTTGAAGCGCAGCAAAGCCTGATGAAAAAAAGGCTGGAAGTTCGCAAAGCCCAGCGCATGCGGGTTTTGGCGGCTTTGCAGTCTTTGGCTTTCAAACCGACGGAAGCTCTGATCGCCCAGCCTTTAGCGCCGCAGGACACGCTGCGCAGTGCTCTTTTGCTGCGTGAAGCCGTGCCGCAGCTGGAATATTCAACGGAAGGGCTGCGTAAAGACTTAAATAAAGTCGCCAGCCTGACAACCGCAATCCGCGCGCAGTATGCGCAAATTAAAACCATGACGCAGCGGCTGGACGAAAAACGGCGCGGCATGAACGTGCTGATCAAGAAAAAATCACAGCTGCAAACGGCTTTCGCCAGCGAAAGTTCCCGCGCGAAAACACGGGCTGAAAATCTGGCAAAACAGGCCGGCGACCTGAAGGAACTGCTGGCAAAACTGGAAGCCGACAGCAAACGCCGCGCCACCGTTTCCAAAGATACCGGTGTGCCGACAGGCGCGTTTATGGCGGCTAAAGGCCGGATTCCCTATCCAGTTAAAGGGAATATCATCAAAAAATACGGCGACCCCGTCGAAGCCGGCGTCACGTCCCGCGGAATTACAATCAGAACCCGCCCGAACGCGCAGGTGATTTCGCCTTATGACGGCACGGTTTTATTCGCGGGGCCGTTCCGCGGATACGGTCAGTTGGTCATTATCGAACACGGCGACGGTTATCATACGCTGTTGGCGGGTATCGGACGATTGGATACGTCCGTCGGGCAATCCCTGCTGGCCGGGGAACCCGTCGGAATAATGGTAGCGCAATCAAAACCAACGTTGTATATTGAGTTAAGAAAGAACGGACAGCCGATCAATCCTGCCGGCTGGCTGAAACAGGGAAACAAAGGATAAAGGAAAAAAACATGAAACGCTTCGGTTTGACGGTTTCGACGATATTACTGGCTCTTTTATGTTCCGGCCCCGCAACGGCAAAGGAAAAAGCAGACAAAGATGAAAAAAGCAAAGAAGAACAATCCGCTCTGGTTTACAAATACTTAAATATTTTCAGCGAAACGCTGAAACGCGCAAAAACAGATTACGTCGAAGAAGTTTCCGAAGATAAACTGATCGAATATGCCATTAACGGAATGCTGTCTTCTCTGGATCCGCATTCGTCCTATCTGGACGCCGCAACGTTCCGGGACATGCGCGAACAAACGACCGGCGAATTCGGCGGGCTGGGCATTGAAGTCACAATGGATAACGGCTGGATTAAAATCATTTCCCCGATCGACGATACGCCCGCGTTCAAAGCGGGACTGCAGGCCGGCGATTATATCACGCATATTGACGGAACAACCGTTCTGGGCGAAACGTTGACGCAGGCGGTCGACAAAATGCGCGGTCCTCTGAATTCAAAAGTCAAACTGACAATCCGCAGAAAAAACAAAGAACCGTTCGACGTCACGCTGACACGCGACAACATTAAAATCCGTTCCGTCAAAACCGAAGAAAAAGATCCGTCCGTCGGTTATATTCGTATTTCTTCTTTTTCCGAAACGACAACCGACGACGTGAAAAAAGCCGTTGAAAAAATTCAAAAAGAAAACGAAGACTTGTCCGGTTATGTTCTTGATCTGCGCAACAACCCGGGCGGACTGCTGGATCAGGCCGTATCGGTCGCCGATTTGTTTTTGGAAGAAGGCGAAATCGTTTCCACCCGCCCGCGTCGCGATGACGAAATGCAGCGTTACAGTGCGACGAAAGGCGACATTACCAAACACAAGCCGATTGTCGTTCTGATTAACGAAGGATCTGCTTCGGCCGCGGAAATTGTTGCCGGCGCCCTGCAGGATCATAAACGCGCCGTTGTCGTCGGCATGCGTTCATTTGGTAAAGGATCCGTCCAGACGGTCATTCCCATTACGGGGTTCGGGGCGATCCGTTTGACGACGGCAAGGTATTACACGCCGTCAGGCCGGTCCATTCAGGCAAAAGGCATTGAACCCGATATTGAAATTCCGCCGGGTCATGTCGAATATTACGCTTTTCGTTCCGACGATTTTGCCGAAGCGACTCTTCCCAATGCGCTGGCAAAACAGGACGAAGACAAAACGTCGTCCAAAAACAAGACGTTAAAGGAAAAAAAGGAAAAGAAGGCAAAAACAAAAGGAAAAGATCCCGATCCGTTTGACGAAAAGCCCAAAGAAGAAAAAAAGATTGAAGATTATCAGCTTGACCGGGCGATTGACATCGTTAAAGCGATGGGTATTTATCAGTCGGGATCGGAATAAAAATGTCGCTTTCCGAAAAAAAAGCCGAAACTTCTCCTTTTTCCAAAGAAGGATTAACCGCCGGAAAAAAACGGGCGTTCACTGTCGTTTCTTTTCTGGCGGCGGTTTCTTTTTTATGTATGATCTATGGCCTTTATATTGATTTTTTTCGTTCTCCGGCCATTACGGCGACCTATTATCTGACGGCAAAGGATAAAAACGTTTCCCGTCAATCCCTGATCGATCCCCAGCCGCCGGAAAAGAAAACGGAACCGAAAGACGTTCAGGCGGAAAACGCCGAACTGATCGAGCGGCTGGAACAGGAAAAAAAGACAATGGAAAAAACGGCCGTCGCCTTGCAGGAAATGGTTGCAACCGTTCCGGAACAGCCCGTTTTGCCCGAATCGCCCGCTTTGCGGCAGCTGCAGCGGGAAAAAGATCTGAGCGATCAAAAAAAACTGGAGGAAATCGCCGATTTACAAAAAGAACGCGATGAACTGGAAAATAAAAAACTGACAGCTCTGGACGATTTGGAAGCGGCTCTGGCCTCATTTGAAGCCGTCAAATCAGAACAGGCGGAACAACAGCCCGCCCCCGCCGCGCAGCCGGCAGAAAAACCGGCCGCAGAAACGGAAAAGAAAATAAGGATTCCCGCCGAACCTGCCGTTTCGGAAACCGGCGGTTCCAAAAAATTAAAATTGACAGAACCCGGACACATTCCCGTCATACCATATGACAACGAAGTGCCGCCGCCGGATTTAATCAAAACAAACCTGATTGATTCCCTGCCGGACTTTGCCTTAATCAAAAAAGGCACGCCGGCAAATGCCATTCCTTTGCATATTATCGATCCTCTGCCCGAATTGCTGGAAGATTCCCGCTACGGCAAGCTGCCCGTCAAAAACGGCGACAGCACGCCCTTTTTAGCCTACAGCCGGCAAGTAAACCTGCCCCCGCAGACGCCGTATATCGCCGTTCTGTTTTCCGGGTTGGGCAAAAGAACAAACGCGACAGAGGCCGCGATCAATACTTTGCCCGAAATCGTTTCCCTTTCTTTCAGCCCTTATGCCGACAAACTGAAAAACTATGTTGCCGCCGCCCGGCGGACCGGGCACGAAACTCTGCTGGACATGCCGATGCAGCAGGGCGTTTTTCCGGATACGGATCCGGGGCCGCTGGGATTGGTATCCGGGTTACCTGAACAGGAAAACAGAAAGCGCCTGCACAAAGTTCTGGGGCAAGGCGTTGCATTGATCGGAGTCAGCGCCGCGGCAAAGGAAAACTTTTCCTATTCGGGTACTCAGATGAAGCCGTTCTTTGATGAAATCATACAGCGCGGGTTGGTTTATATTGACGGAACGGACAATCCGCGTATGCCCAAATTCAAAAAAGCCGTTCGCCCAGACGTTCATATTGCCGAAAACTTCCACCGGGCGGCGATCCGTGCCAGACTGGAACAAGCGCGCCAAATCGCGTTAAAAACGGGATCTGCTTTTGTCCGTGTGGAAACGGTTCCCATTACGCTGCTGGTTGTGGAAGAATGGATCAAATCTTTCGCCCCGACGGAAGAAAAACCTGTTCCCGAAATTACTTTTGTGCCGTTGTCCTATTATGTTCAACAAAAAGAGGCCGAAAAATGAAACAAAAAAAGCTCTACCGTCCCAATGTCGGCATTATGCTGCTGAATAACCGCGGCGACGTTTTTATGGCACACCGCACCGATTCGCGCAAACAGGCTTGGCAGATGCCGCAAGGCGGAATTGATAAAGGCGAAGACGAATATGACGCCGCTTTGCGCGAATTATATGAAGAAACGAATATTTCTTCCGTCGCCTTAATCGCGGAAAGCAAACATTGGTATTCTTATGATTTTCCGGCGGGCGTCCAGTTCCTCAGCGAAAAGAAAAAAGCTTTTGTCGGACAGACGCAGAAATGGTTTTTATTTCAGTTTACCGGCCGGGAAAGTGAAATCAATCTGGACAAACCGGACGCCGAATTCAACCAATGGCAATGGACGCCGGCGGAAAAGATCGTTGACATGATCGTTGCTTTTAAAAAAGACGTTTATCGTCATGTCGTCGATGAATTCATGCCCTTTATTGAAGCCGTCAGAAACGGTTAAGGGGCGGATACCAGTTTCAATCCGACCAGACCGACGATAATCATTGCGACAAAAGTCAGGCGCAGCACCGTTACCGGTTCACCGAAAAAAATCATGCCGTAAGTAACTGCGCCGACAGCGCCAATTCCTGTCCAAATCGCATACCCTGTTCCCAGCGGAATCGTTTTAACGGCCAACCCCAAAAGGCCGACACTGAAGATCATGCCGATAATCATAATGACAGACGGTACGATTTTCGTAAAACCTTCCGCATATTTCATCGCAACGACCCACACCATTTCAAAGATGCCGGCCCCCAGCAGGTAAATCCAAGCCATAAATTTCCTCCGTTTTTCAGCTGCCGTCCGACGATTATACTTCGCTCAGATGAATAGCACCCAGCGTATGACAGACCGGACAGGTCGTATAATCCTTTTCAAACGGCGTGTGGCAGACTTCGCAGTAATAAGGCAGTTCGGCCGGCGCTTCAGATGCCTTTGCACGGTATTCCTCCGCCGCTTTTTCGTCCTGATTATAAGCGGCGATTTCCTGCGCAATCATCAGCGCGCGTTTAGAATTGGGGTAAATCGCCAGATATTTGTTGACAGCCGATTTGGCCTGTCCCCACAATCGGGCTTTCAACGAACAATCGGCGAAAACCAGATCGTTGATCGCCGCTTTCGGATTTTCCGCGATTAATTCTTCAACGTCTTTGACCGCTTCAATCGAAGATTCCTGTGCCGTCAAAGTTAAATAAACCTCATAAACGGCCCAACTGGGGGAAATTTTCCACAGCTTCTGCAGCAGGCGGCGCGCCTTCTTAATTTGTCCGGCGCGTACGTCCAGTTCCGCCGTCTGAATTGCCGCACGGACAAATGTTTCATCTGTGTCATGCGCCTCGCGGATCAGTTTTTCACGTTCGGATTCTTCCGGCGTGCCGGCGGCCTGTTCCAGTAAAACTGACGCCTTCAGCCGTTTTGCCGTCAGCTTGTCAAACAAATTCTGTTTATAGGCCTTTTCCAGCGTCTGAACGGCCTGCGCCCATTGTTTTTCATGAATCTGCAGTTCAAAAGCCTCGGACAAAACCCAGGCCGGCGGATTTTTCATCGCCAGCAGCTGCGAACATAATTCTAAAGCCTTAGGCAGGTTTCCCGTCAGGCGATACAGTCTGATTTTGCCGCGCATTCCCAGCAGATGCGTTTCGGGTTGATCTGCCAGATTTGTATACAGACGCATTGCTTCGGCGGTATTGTTTTTCGCTTCGGCCAGCTGAGCCTGAAATACGGTAATCTTCGTTTCATCGTCGGCAAAGCTTTTCCTGATCTGCCCGGACAGTTTTTCCGCCGCGGCGATATCTCCCGCCGCCAAAGCGGTCAGTCCTTTTCCCAGCAGCGTATAACGGTCAACTTCTTTATTAATCTTTGATTTTGCAATTTTCTGCGCGCGTTTGTCCGCCCCCAGCCAATAGGAAATTTTCTGCGTTACAAGCAAAATCGGCTTGGCCAAAAAAGCATAGAAAACCGCGTAGACAATAATAACCATGCCGATAACAACGGCGACGGACGTCTGAACCGAATAGCCGATCCATTCCAGATGCAGCGATCCGGGATTGTTGGACAGCCACGCCGCCGCCAGAGCAATGATGCCTAAAAGAAAGGCATTCCAAATGATTTTAATCATGGGTTACTCTCCTTTGGCCTGATTGGCGTAAATAACGCCCAGAACGGCGGAAACGGTTTCACTGATTGTTTTCTGCGTCGTCAGATAACGCTGCGCAGCCTGTGTCCAGTCTTTCATTATCTCTTTGGCGGTTCCCTGCAACGACTGCAGCTGCATAACGGCCACAGCCAGATCCGCATTGTCAACCGCCTGTTGAGCGCGCGCCAGAACGGCCTGCGTAGACAGGTTGTCCGCGTCAGAAGCGTCAATCCGTCTGATGACAACCAGTGTTTTCAAAGAATTCAAAGCCTGATGGAACCAGTCTTTTTTCGGGCTGACCGTTTCGGATAAAACGGCTTTGTCCGCATACGAAGCAAAAGACTGCAGCAGTGCGGTTTTAGTCCATACGCCCTGATCGGCCGCAACAGACAGCGAACGCAAAGAAGCGGCGATTCGCGGCATCGGGGCCGCCAAAGCCAGCGCCGACTGCTGTTCGGCCAGAAAGCTCTGTCCCGACAAAGCGGCTTCGCGCAGCTGATATACGGCCAGCAGCAAAGCGGCGGCGCGTTCTTTTTCCGCATTGGAAGCCCGCAGCTTTTGTTCCGTGATTTCCATACGCGTCATCAGGGATAAAACAGCCGAGGCATCAGCTTTGTTTCTTTCAATGCGTTCCATTTTCACGCCGGTTTCGACCAGCTGCTGTTCAAAAGCGTCTTCGCGGGCGCTGACGGCCAACAGGCGTTCTTCCAGCAGTCCCGTTTTCGGCATGGACGCGCGGAGCTGTTCGATTTGTTTTTCATTTTCGGTTTTCAGCCGATCCACCTGCGCGCGCAGCCGTTCGATTTCCGCCAACAGCGCTTTCTGCTGATCGGCCAAAGCGGTATAAGCTTCCGAAACCGCGGCGGGCGGTTCGGGTTTTTCAACGCTGGCGACAATGACTTCGGCATTTTCAAAATCGCGTTCGTTTTCCAACTGTTCCAGACGAACGGCGATCTCGGCAGGTTCAACGGTGTTTTCCGCGGCCGCTTCAACGGCTTCCGGCTGCGCTTCTTCGGCGGCCGGCGCGGCGGCCTCGGCCTGTTCCGGAGGAACGGATTCTTTTTGAATTTCTTCTGCCTTTTGGTTGTTTTTTTCAACTGCCATAAATGCCTCCCTGATTAAATCTACTGGATTTTACCATTTTTTCCGAGTATGGGTAGAATAATTTTACATCAGAGAGTCAAAATGCTTGTTTTAGGAATAGAATCCAGCTGTGACGAAACGGCGGCGGCCGTTGTCAGCGATGAAAAAAAGCTGTTGTCTTCCGTTGTGTATTCTCAGGCGGAGCATCAGGCATTCGGCGGCGTCGTCCCCGAAATCGCCGCGCGCGCGCATCTGCAGAAAGTCGGTTCCGTCGTGCAAAGCGCTTTGGATCAAGCCGGCGTTTCCTTTAAAGATTTAAGCGCCGTCGCCGCCTCTGCCGGGCCGGGACTGATCGGCGGCGTCATTGTCGGCGTTATGACGGCCAAAGCCGTTGCCGCCGTGCACGGCCTGCCCTTTATCGCCGTCAATCATTTGGAAGCGCACGCGCTGACGGCGCGGTTAAATCAGGACGTCCCGTTTCCTTATCTGCTTTTGCTGACTTCGGGCGGGCACTGCCAGATTTTAATTGCCGAAGGCATCGGCAAATTCAAAAAACTGGGAGCGACCGTCGACGACGCGGCCGGCGAAGCTTTTGACAAAGCGGCAAAAATGATGGGATTGGGTTATCCCGGCGGTCCGAAAATCGAACAGTATGCCAAAAAAGGCGACCCGGAACGGTTTGATTTCCCCCGCCCCATGGTCGGAAAACCGGGCTGCGATCTGTCTTTTTCCGGTCTGAAAACAGCCGTGCGCCGCGCTGTGGAGAGCTTTTCGCCGGACGGCATTTTGGAACACGCCGTTTTATCCGAACAGGATATTGCCGACTTATGCGCCTGTTTTCAGCGCGCCGTTTTGGAATCGTTGTGTTCCAGACTAAAAAACGGTATTAAGCTCTTTAAAAAACAATATCCCGCCGGAACGCATCTGGTCGTCGCCGGCGGCGTCGCGGCTAACGCGGCGTTGCGTCAGGCCTTGGAAAATCTGGCAAAAAAATATAAACTGTCCTTTGCCGCCGCACCGATGAATTTATGCACGGACAACGGCGCCATGGTCGCATGGGCGGGAATGGAACATTTTCTGGCCGGCCTGTCCGACCCGCTGGACTTCAGTCCCCGGCCGCGCTGGCCGCTGGATCCGGCAAGCAAAAGATAACAAAAGGAGCGCACATGAAAAATATTTCCGTCCTGGGAGCCGGCGCATGGGGAACGGCGTTGGCGCATATCGCCGCCTCAAACGGCAAAAAAGTCGTTTTATGGGCCAGAGAGCCCGAATTAATCGGTGAAATCGAAACAAAGCGCCGCAACACATTATTTTTGCCGGACGTTGATCTGAATGAAAATATCACGCCGACCAATGATCAGGCGCGGGCCGTTTCAAAAGCCGAAGCCGTTTTAATGGTTATTCCCGCGCAATATCTGCGCGCTTCCTGTCAAGCGCTGCGTCCGGTCTGGCCGGCCGGGCTGCCCGCCGTTATCTGCGCTAAGGGAATCGAACAGAAAACGGGCGCTTTGTTAAGCGAAATTCTGGCCGAAGAACTGCCGCAAGCAGAAATCGCCGTCTTATCCGGCCCGACTTTTGCCGAAGAAGCGGCGCAAAACAAACCGACGGCCTTAACGCTTGCCTGCGGAAACGAAGCTCTGGGAAAAGAATTAGTCGCAACGCTTGGCACGCCGACGTTCAGACCGTACTATTCCTCTGACGTTATCGGCGTACAGATCGGCGGCGCGGTCAAAAACGTCATGGCGATCGCCGCCGGCATCGTCGCCGGCAAAAAGCTGGGCGACAACGCGCGAGCCGCTTTGATTACACGTGGGCTGGCCGAAATTTCCAGACTGGCCGCCGCGCTGGGCGGGCAGACTTATACGTTAATGGGATTATCCGGGCTGGGCGATCTGGTTTTAACCGCCAACAGCACGCAGTCGCGCAACTTTACGGTCGGGCTGGAACTGGGCAAAGGCCGCGGATTGTCCGATATTTTATCGGAAAAACGCACGGTCGCGGAAGGCGTGTTTACCGCCGCCGCCGTTTTGGAACGCGCGGCGCGGGCGGGCGTTGAAATGCCGATTTGCGAAGGGTTAAGCCGAATCATGAACGAAAACGTTCCCGTTGACGACGTTATTCAGTCTTTATTTGCTCGGCCGTTTAAAAACGAAAATTAAATTTTCGCCTTTTTTATCAAGCAAGCCAAATATTTATACTTTATTTAGAAAAAAAAGCTTATCCTAAAAAGAAACCTTCAGTTTCGTTCGGGGTAAGCCATGTCTTTAACAGTTTTAACCATTTTGTGTATATGCATAACGTGCTGTGTCGGTATTTTTATCGGCAGCTTGAAAATTCGGGGAATCGGACTGGGAGTCGGCGGCGTTTTGTTCGCGGGGTTATTCGCGGGCTGGCTGCTGGAAAAATACGCCGTTTACATTCCCGCGGACGTCTTGGCTTTCCTGAAAGAATTCGGATTGATCATGTATCTGTACTCCATGGGGCTGGCCGTCGGGCCGAACATTTTCGCCGCTTTGCGCAAAAACGGCATGGTTTTAAACCTGATGTCGCTGGGCGTGACGGGACTGGGGGCGCTGATTACGTTCCTGATTTTTAAATTCGGCAATATTTCCCTGCCCGAAGTATTGGGGTTATATTCCGGCGCGGTAACCAGCACGCCGGCTTTGGGGGCCGCGCAGCAGATTTTGGGCGAACTGGGCGTTAAACAGGAACTGATTGAACAATCGGGCTTTACCTATGCGATCGGTTATCCGTTCGGCATTATCAGCTGCATTATTGTTTTCATTTTGCTCAAAGTCATCTTTCGCGTCAAAATTACGGACGAAGTCGCCAAGTACGAAGCCGAAAAGGTCGATGACGATCCGCATATGCAGGGGTTCAACGTCTTAGTCAACAATCCCAGTTTCGACGGATTGGAAATCGGCGATTTTTTAAAAATGATCCATTATACAATGACGATTTCACGCATGAAACGCGGGGACGAATATATCGTGCCGCACGAAAACATTAAATTGCAAATGGGCGATATTCTGCTGATTTTCGGGCCGCGTAAAATCTTTCAGGAAATTTCGTTCCTGTTTAAAATGGATCCCGAACGCGATTTGATGGAAGAAAGCGCCAAGCAAATTCAAAGTCAGACTCTGCTGGTGACAAACCCTGCCCGAATCGGAAAACCTTTGAAAAAAATATTGGGCGACAAACGTCATCACTGGGTGATTTCCCGCGTTATCAGAAACGGTATTTCCAATTCCCCGACACCGGATTTCAAATTGGCTTTTGCCGATCAGGTCGTCGTTGTCGGTAAAAAAGAAGACACCAAAACGTTGATCCGCTATCTGGGCAATGATCAGGAACGCGCCAACGACACCCGTTTTATTCCTTATTTTCTGGGCATGATCGCGGGAATTCTGGTCGGATTGATCCCGCTGCATATTCCCGGAATCGACATTCCCATTAAGCTGGGAACGTCGGGCGGACCGCTGATCGTGGCGGCGATCCTGTCATGCCGCGGATCGGTCGGCGGTATTATTTTCTATACGCCCGCCTACGTTTTAAATGCTTTCAGGTTTTTAGGGCTGCTGCTGTTTTTAACGGTCGTCGGTTTGGCTTCCGGTCCCGGATTTTTCCGTCTGCTCAGCGGGACACAGGGGCTGTATTTTATCGCTCTGGGAATTTTAATCACCTCCCTGCCGCTGCTGATCGTCGGTATTGTTGTCCGTCTGACAAAGAAAATGGATTATCTGTCCCTGTGCGGCGGGCTGTCAGGCTGCAACACCTGCGTTCCGTCCATGACGTTTGTCGCCAACATGTCAAACACGAACGCGCCGGCCATCGGATATGCCACCGCTTATCCCGTTACGATCGCTCTGCGCGTTATTTCCGCGCAGATGCTGGCTTTGATGCTGTTCTGAGGGTAAAATGTTCGGCGTTTTTATCGGAGGAGGCATCGGCGCGTTACTCAGATCCTTAATCTGCGCCAGAATAAATTCCCATTACGGCACAATGCTTGTTAATGTAACAGGCGCTTTTCTGATCGGCGTCCTATATGAATACTTCCGGTCGAAATCAAACGCTTCACCGGAAATACGGCTGTTTTTAATGACCGGTCTGCTGGGCGGTTTTACAACTTTTTCGACTTATTTACTGGATTTTATGGTACTCTTTGAACTTCGGAAAAGTCCGGAAGCTTTCCTGTACCTGTTTTTTTCGATCGGGCTGGGAATCGTCGCCGTTCTGGCCGGAATGAAAATAACAACGGCTTTTGTCAATTAATTAAGGTTGAACCATGGGCAGAAACTATCTGGGGCATTTACAGACCGAAGATCCTTTGTACGGTTATCTGAAATACGACATTCAGCCCCAACTGACGGGTTTTTACAATGATCCCGTTTACCGCGTGTACCGGCTGAACGGATCAAACGCCGTTTATTTATACGAAGAAAAAAACACCGGCGTTAAAATTATCGGCAAATATTTTTATTCAGAACGCGAAAAAAACAGGCAAATTGCCGCCCGTCATTTGGAAAAAGAATACGACCGGCTGGAAACAATGCGCGGATTCGGGTTTGACCGACCGCCGTTTTATGTCGCTCGGCCGCTGGGAAAAAATCCGGATCTGGGCGAATTGCTGGCCGTTGAATGCTGTGAAGGCGAATTATTAAGCAGCGTCATTTCCCGCGCGATTTTTGAAAAAAACAACGATCTGCTGTTTGACCGGTTAAGCCTGCTGGCTTATTTTTTTGCCGAACTGCACAACCGGACGGCCGTTGATGTTCCCGTCGATTTTGAACAGGTTTGTGATTATATGAATCGGGTTATCCGGCAGTGTTCCGTTTTATTAAAAAAAGAAGAAGCCGAAGAATTCCGTTCATTTTGCCGCCTTTGGCACGATCGGCCGGAAATGTGGGCCGACTGTCAGGTATTGGTGCACGGCGACGCAACGCCCGAAAATTTCATGTTTTCGCAGGACGATACTTTGGAAACGTTTGATTTGGAGCGTTGCGCGTATGCGGACAGAATTTTTGACGTCGGGCGGATCGCCGGCGAGTTGAAACATTTCTTTTTGATGAATATCGGCGACAAATTTGCCGCAGAACCTTTTATCGGCCACTTTTTATGGGAATATGCGACTCATTTTCCTGATCGGGAAAGCGCCTTTTATTCCATTACGCGGCGCGTGCCGTTTTATATGGGGGTAACGTTGCTGCGAATCGCGCGCAATTTTTGGATTGACCGCGATTACCGGCGTCGGTTGATCAATGAAGCCAGAAAATGTTTTCAAGAGGAAGAATAATGATTCGCGGATTATTATTTGATATTAACGGAACGCTGACGGATATTCTGACAAATGAAGAATCGAACGATATCTATCGCGTTTTAAGCAATTTTTTTATTTACCAGGGGATTTTTCTGCCCCCGGAAGAAATCCGCAGCCTTTATTTTGCAATCAACAAACGGCAGCGTCATGACAGCAAAGAAGAATTCCCCGAATTCGACATTGTCCGCCTGTTTGATGAAATAATCAATCGGTCGGCCGGTTCTTACACGCATTCTCTGCCCAAGAAAAAAAGAAAATTTCTGATTTGATTCATGCTTACTATGGTTTAGAAGTTCAAGATAATCTTATTTTTAATAAATATAATTTAATCAGAAATTTAGTTTTAATGTTTTTAGGTTTTATTACTTTAGTTTTAGCTTTTAATATTCGAAATAAAGCATATAATGTTATTCCGGAAGTTATGATTATTATTGGTTGGATATTATTATGGGAAGTTTTATATTATTTTTTATTTGATAATTTACATTATTAAATTCTATAGATACCGTTTCTCCTGAATTTACAGTAATAACGTCGGAAGAATTTGCACTGCCGTTTACAGTCGCACGTGATAAAGGCAGTATCATTTCATTAGGCGACGA
>ERZ779737.2126-NODE-2126-length-13639-cov-2.509644_pt1 | contig 13639 bp, 10 predicted proteins | sample MGYA00511889_ERZ779737 | MGnify/ENA primary metagenome ERZ779737 (study PRJEB29588, sample SAMEA2163575) | human gut metagenome | biome: human gut; feature: human-associated habitat; material: faeces | place: Denmark | collected 2008/2010 ...
TTTTCAAACACGCTCTAGCACCGCCTCAAAAATATTCTTTATCACAGGTGCCGCAATGGTTCCTCCGTAATACACGCCCTGCGGGTCATGTATAATGCAAAGCCCCAGGATCTGTGGATCTTCCGCAGGCATAAAACCAAGAAAGGAAGAAATATACCGGTTGGCACTTCTTGGCAAAGTCTGGGAAGTAGCCGTCTTGCCCCCCACTGTGCATCCCTCGATCCGGGCATTTCTTCCGGAACCTTCTGACACTACTTTCTCCAGAATTCCTCTTACTGTCTCTGATGTTTTTTCCGAAATAATCCCCGTTTCCACCGGATATTCCAGCTTTCTTCCGCTGGTGCCATCTGAGCTCAGAACGGATACCCCAAAATGAGGTGTGATCCGCCTCCCCCCATTGATCAGAGAACTGACTGTGGTCGCCAGCTGAATTGGCGTAATCTGAAAAGACTGGCCAAAAGCAACTGTTGCCAGCTCCACATTCCCCATATTTTCCATTTTATGCATGATCGTTCCAGCCTCTCCCGGCAGATCTACACCTGTCTTCTTCAAAAGTCCAAACTCCTTGAAATAATGATAATAGTTTTCCACCCCAAGTCTCAGACCCACTTCAATAAAAACCGGATTGCAGGAATTCTGGGCACCTTCCACAAAGCTCTGGGAACCGTGTCCTGTTCTCCTTGCACAGTGAATCCGCCTGTCATCCACCAGCTTATACCCCGGACAGAAAAATCTGTCATTTACGGAAACCACGCCAGCCTCCAGACCTGCAGACATGGTAATGATCTTAAAGGTAGAACCGGGCTCATATGTATCGTTCAGGCAGGGATTTCTCCACATCTGGTTCAGAAGATCCTGTTTTTCCTGTTCATTCAGTCCTGAAGTGTCCACGTCCGTATTCAATATAAAAGGATCGTTCAGATCAAATTCCGGCACATTAACACATACATAAATTTCTCCGTTCTGCGGATTCATAAGAAGTATGGAAACACGCGCAGCCTGTTTTTCTTCCATTACTTTCAGGGCCGCCTGCTGAGCATACTGCTGCAGATCCACATCCAGACTGATTTTCAGGTTTTCCCCTGCCACCGGATCTTCCCTGCTTTCTCCGATCTGGTCGATTTCCACGCCTCTGGCATCTGTTGTGGTCAGGATTTTTCCCGCCTGTCCCTTTAAAATTTCCTCATATTTCACTTCCAGGCCAATTATCCCCTGATTGTCACCGCCTGTAAATCCCAGAACCTTGGAAGCCAGAGATCCGTAAGGATAATACCGCTTATAATCCTCATCCACTTTCACACCATCCAGTTCATACCCACGTATCACATCTCCCACAGATTTTTCCACATTTGTCTTAATTCGTTCAATTGAAGATATTTTTTCAACTTTTTTACGCACTGTGTCAGTATCTATTTCCAACTCTTTTGACAAGACCTCAATAACCTTCTGTGGGTCCTTAATCTGACTGTGAATAACGGAAATAGTACATACAGTTTTATTATCTGCCAGAATCCTCCCTTTTGCATCCAGTATCTGTCCTCTTGCAGCCTTAATGACTCGTTCTCTTTCATGAAGTTCTTCCGCTTTCTGGTAATAGTAATCCGACCGAACCCCCATCAGGTAAACAAGCCTTCCCACAAGTCCCAGAAGCATAAGTGCACATACAAGAAAAACCATCCATATTTTTTTCCTGTGAAAGGTCATGGTTTTTTTCATAAAAAAATCCCCATCTGAAATCATCATAACTAATATATGCTAATTTCAGATGGAGGTATGTGTTGTATTATGGTGAACAGTCCGTTTTTTATTTCCTGCCAATACTATGCCACCTATGGACAGTATTTCTAATCCAGTCCGGCTTCCTCGTTAGTCAGGCCTTCACTCTCCATATTGTTATCCTCAATGGGATCCGTGTTATCTTCCGGAGGTCCCGGAACATTGGTATCAGAAACAGCCTCCGGCAGAGTTTCCCCGGCTGAACCAGTGTAGGAATCGCTGATTCCATCAAGGTTAGCAGATTTTATATACTCTCCGTTTGCATTGATCTGATAACTTCCGTCACTATTCAGCAGGTAACCATTTTCGTCAATCCGATTGCCATCCCAGTCAATGAGGTTGCCCTCTTCATCCACCAGATTTCCATTTTCATCAATCTGACTGTCAGATATAGTATTTACATGACCATTAAATTTCTCCCAAAGCTCTGTCTCCGGAACAGTTCCGTCTGTAGACTGATCGGGCTGAATATTCATGTATGGCAGAAGCTCGGAAAGAATTGCCTGTGCCACATACTGTGGATAAATACTGCTGGCCTGATCCTCTACATTTGGCTCGTCAATTACCACATAAATCAGAACCTGCGGGTCATCAACCGGGGCAAATCCGATAAAGGAAACCACGTATTTACCATTTCCACGGGGGAATTTCTCCGCAGTTCCTGTTTTACCGCCTGAGCTGTAACCCTGTACCTTTGACGTCATACTGGTACCCTGCTCTACACTGGCCTGCATATAGCTTCTGATATCAGCGGAAATGCTGGAAGAAATAGTCTGCTTCTGAAGAAGCGGGCTGATTGTCTTCACAGTTGCACCGCTGGCGTCTTTGACTTTTGTCACAAGATGTGGCTGATAATAGTAGCCGCCATTGATGACCGAACACATTGCATTGATTTCCTGGATCATAGTACAGCTGAATCCCTGACCAAATGCAGAACACGCAAGCTCTGTCTCATGCATGGTATCAACAGTATGCATAATACCATATCCCTCATTTGGAAGATCGATTCCTGTCCGGCTTCCGAAATTGAAAGTACTCTGTGCTTTCAGAAAATTTTCAACTCCCATCTTTGCACCAATCTGCATCATGGCATCGTTACAGGAATTTGCGATTACTTCCGCAAGGGTTTCCATTCCGTGTCCGTAAATATTTGCACATTTGATGGTGGTCATATTTCCTGGCACACCAAAATTCTGGTAACCATCACAATAGAAGGTATCACTGGTGGATATTTTTCCCTGTTCCAGAGCAGCTGCCATAACAATGGGCTTCACAACAGAACCAGGTTCGTAAATGTCGGTTACACAAAAGTTATTCCACATGGCGCTTAGAGCATCCATGGTCTCACTGTCATTCATAGCAGCAATCTCATCTGCTGAATATAAGGAAGACAGATTACGTGGATCATTAAGATCATATCGGTCGCCCCCATCCATGGCAAGGATTTCACCACTTGAAGGGTCTTCCACGATCACTCCTATATTTTTGGCGCCAGTAGATTTCTTAAAGGCATTTACCCATTTTTCCACAATCTGCTGTGTTCCAAGATCAAGGCTAAGCTCCAGACTGTTTCCGTCAGAAGCTTCGATAATGGTTTGCTCCACATTAGAATCATCACTGAAATATCCGTACTGTCGGCCATCAATTCCTGTCAGGCTGCTATTGTAGTAGCCCTCAATTCCATAGTCCGCAGTATCTCGGGAAAAAGTAAATCCCAACGTATCACAGGCCAGCTCATTATATGGATAGACTCTCAGGTAATCTTCTTCAAACCATACACCCTGGATATTGTTTTTCTCCTGAATTTCTTCCCTGGTCATTTCCGTATCATCTGGTATGCTGCAGTAATCCTCGAATGCTTTCTTATCATCCATGGAGACCTGCTTTTTCACGATCTGATACTGACTCTCCCTGGTCTTATCAGAAGTAAGCCTGGTACGGAGTTCTCCTTCATCAAGGCCAAATATGGTAACCAGAGCATTCACCGTAGGATCCAGATAATCCTCATCTGAATTTACAGCTTTACAGTCCAGTACAACATTATACACCTTGTTGCTCGTTGCCAGAATGTTGCCATTTCGATCATAGATTGTCCCTCGTTTCGCTGGCATTGTGCGATTCTGGTATTTTTGCTGAGCCTGACTCAGCACCTGTTTCTTATACTTGTCACCACTTTGAAAATTAATATAAGTGATAACTCCCAATAAAACGATTAAAGCTCCCAATACGCAAAAGAGCAGTATTGACAGCTTTTTTTTCATACTGTGATTTATTTTTTTTATAGGTTTTCTTTTTGTTTTTCTTCTCAGAGTAGTCAATCAAACACCTGCCTTCATTCCCATTACTTCCCGGTCACGTCCTGATACTGTCTTACGTAGCTGCCGCCTTCAGTCGCATAGGTTTCTGTCTGCTGGTTGCTTGGATATTTCATGCCCAGACGTCCGATGGCGATTTTCCGGATTCTTTCAAGGTCAACACTTGAAGTCACCTGGCTCTCATATGCATCGTTGTCTTCTTTCAGCTCGGCCAGTTGGGATTCAAGAGTGGCCAGCTGGCTTCTTTTACTGGTGCATTCTGTTTTCAATTTCAGATAATTAATACTGCAAAACACAATAAGGATACCAAGTGCAGCCAGAAATATGGCAAAATTACGGTTCATATTATTGGCTTTCGCACGGTTTCTCCTGGCTGCCTTACTAAGCGGCTTGTTCCCCCGGACCTGCTGCTCTGGTGTGGTCAGCTCTGGTTTTGCCTTATTTTTACGAACAGAATGCTCTGGCTGACGGTACTCTCTCCGCTCAGGAACTTCCTGGACTTTTCGGACAGTGTTGCCATCAACATACACATTTTGTGGACGTCTTTTACCTGACACAGTATTCGTATGTCTGCCTGTCTCCGCCATTTTTTACCCTTCTTTTAAACTTTTTTTTCAAAAATTCTAAGCTTAGCACTCTTAGAACGCGGGTTTTCTTCCATTTCTTCATCACTTGGAAGAATTGGCTTCCTTGTGATAACTCTCCCCTTGGATTTCTTTCCGCACACACATACCGGAAAATCCGGTGGACAGGTACACGGGTTCTCATTTTTTCGAAAAATTGTTTTTACAATTCTGTCTTCCAGTGAATGGAACGTAATAATGCAAAGCCTTCCGCCATCATCCAGAAGATCAATCATCCCATCAAGTGAATCACGAAGAACATCCAGTTCCTTATTCAGCTCAATTCTGATTGCCTGGAACGTACGCTTAGCCGGATGGCCTCCTGCTGCCTGTATCCTCATAGGTATGGATTCCCGGATGATCTGTGTAAGCTGGCCCGTTGTCATAATGGGGCTCTGCTGTCTTGCTGCTACTATATGTTTCGCGATATTTTTCGCAAATTTATCTTCACCGTAATCGCGGATAATGCGATACAGTTCTCTTTCTTCATAACCGTTAACAATGTCACTGGCAGTCTGTGTCTGTCTCTGATCCATGCGCATGTCAAGAGGTGCATCTACCCGATAGGTAAATCCACGTTCCTCATTGTCCAGCTGATAGGAGGATACTCCCAAATCCAGAACAATACCATCAACCTTGTGAATTCCCCTTGCGGCAAGCTCCTGTACCATGTAACAATAATTGCTGCGAATGATCGTCGCCTGTTTATAGGGGGCTAACCTCTCACTCGCAGCAATTATCGCATCCTGGTCTTGATCTATACCAATAAATCTCCCCTTGGCAGAAAGTTTCCTGCATACCTCAATGGCATGTCCTGCGCCGCCCAAAGTGCCATCCACATAGATTCCATCCGGCTTAATATTCAGCCCGCCAACGGTCTCGTCCAGTAATACAGATTTGTGTTTAAATTCCATTTCCGTCTCCTGTTGGATTTCTCGCTTATTTTATGCTCAGATGACGATTCCCATGTTCTCCATGTCGGCAGCAATGCTGTCCATATCGTCATAATTGCAATTCTCGCTCCATTTCTCCTTGCTCCAGACTTCTACTCTGCTTAAGTTTCCAGCCAGAATAACATCTTTCTCCAGACCAGCGAACTCACGTAACGTCTGTGGTACGAGAATTCTCCCCTGCTTGTCCAGTTCACATGTTGTTGCACCTGCAACAAAGAAGCGCGAAAAGGCTCTAGCGTCTTTATTTGTAAGTGGTAATGCACGGAGTTTCTCTTCAAAGGCTTCCCATTCATCCATAGGATAAATATAAAGACAACCATCAAGTCCTCTGGTAAGAACAAATTCCTCACCTAAAGGTTCCCGAAATTTCGCCGGGATGATCAAACGCCCCTTCGCGTCGATTGTGTGATTGTACTCGCCCATGAACATAAAAACTCACCTACTCTCGTGAAATACGAGTCTCCCCCTCGTATCTCATGACGGGAAACAAATGGAAGTTCTGCCACTTCGTCCCCATTTGTCACCACTTTTCTCCACTTCCTACCACTTATGAACCCATTCTAACCCATTTGCCCCTAAATTACAAGTGGGAAATTATGAAATCTATTACATAATTCTGTTACAAAGTCCTTACAAACAGCGAAAATGCAGTCAAAAAATTTTTATATACAAATAAATCCTGCCCTGCAGGACTTTTTATATTGCCGGAAATTCCAGCGAAATTACCTATTACACACAAAAAAACGCCACTTCAGTGGGATTCGCTCCCACCAAAATAACGTTTTGTTTAGTCCAGATTCAGGTATCTGACAATCATATGATCAATCTTTCTGCTCATGGGCAGGTTTTTTCGCAAATCTGCGCGGCTGGCTATACAACCATTCATCTTCTTCTGAAGCTGTCGGACCCTTCGCAGCAACAGTTTCTTCTTCAGAAATCCCGGCATTTTCTTCCACATAATTTTCTGTACCGGAAGCTTCTGGCAAAGCTTCCTCCTCAGAAATTTCTTCTGTATCTTTCTCTGAGTCCTTCTCATAGAAATCCTCAGCAACTGAATTTTCCTCTTCCACGATTTTCTCTGTGTTCTTTTCATCCTGAGGATCTTCTTCCGGATGCTCTTCTTCCACAGACGAAGTTTCTTCTGATTCTTCGGAATCATGTTCATAAGCAGATGCTGTTCCGTTATAGACTTCCGGAACACCTGCGGCATCTCCATCTGCAAAAGCTCTCTCCAGTCTGAGCCGGTCTCTGTATTCTTCTGCTTCAGCTTCTCTGGCTGCTCTTTCCTGCGCTTCATAGTCCTGTTCTCTCCTGCGTCTGCGCCTTGCCGCCCTCTTTTTCGCCATGGTTTCTTCCACAACTGCGATCATAGCACAGATTACAAACAGTGCTGCTGAGATCAGCTGGGAAATTCCAACAGAAGTTCCCGGAATCATAAGCTTGTCTGTTCGAAGAAGTTCTATGCAAAATCGTCCGAGACCATATCCTGCCAGATATTTCAGAAATACTTCTCCGTGGAAATGTTTTTTGCGCTTCCACACAAGCATCAGGAGAAACAAAAGCAGACACCAAAGACTCTCGTATAAGAAAACCGGATGTACTTGAATATAAGAAGTTCCACCTATTGTCTCCAGGTTTTCCCTCATTGCAGATGTCACTTCGCTGGAACGCACAGCAGATAAAGGGAGCTGCATTGCAAATATGCTGTTGGTATACTCACCGAAAGATTCCCTGTTAAAGAAATCTCCCCACCTTCCTATTATCTGCGCAATAACGATTCCCATGCTGGCAGTATCTGCCATCTGCATAAAAGATTTTCTGCGCACGCCGCAGTAAATGGCAGCTCCCAGCATTCCTCCAAACAGACCGCCGTAGAATGTAAGTCCGCCATTTCTCACATTAAAGATCTCAATAATATTGCCCTTATAAAGATTCCAGGAACATAAAACATAAAGCATTCTGGATCCGACCACACCCAGAAGCAGGGATATGATCATCATTTCCAGATAATCGTCTTTATTCTCGCCGCAGCGCTTCGCTTCCAGAATCACAAATCCCATTCCCAGAAGCATTCCCAGAGCTATTACAAGGCCAAAAAATGTAATCTCAAATCCAAATATTTGAATGGATTTCCCCACATAATCCAGGTTTATTCCCAGATTCGGAAACTGAATTGACATTTATGCTATCCCTCTGTTTCTATTACTTATCAGACATTGAAACGGAATAAGATCACATCGCCATCCTGTACTACGTAATCCTTACCTTCCATTCTTACAAGACCTTTTTCTCTTGCACCTGCATAGGAGCCACAGTCAAGAAGATCCTGATAGTTTACTACCTCAGCTTTAATGAATCCACGTTCAAAATCAGAATGAATCTTACCTGCAGCCTGCGGAGCCTTGGTTCCAATCTTTATGGTCCATGCTCTGGTCTCATCTTCTCCGGAGGTCAGGAAGCTCATAAGTCCAAGAAGATGATAACTTGCCTTAACCAGCTTCTCAAGTCCTGATTCCTTGAGTCCAAGATCCTCCAGGAACATTTTTCTCTCATCCTCATCCAGCTCGGAAATCTCTTCCTCGATCTGAGCACAGATTACGAAAATTTCACTGTTCTGCTCCGCAGCATATTTTCTTACAGCCTGTACATGCGCATTGTCAGCACCATCATTTGCAAGATCGTCCTCTGCCACATTTGCAGCGTAAATTACCGGTTTCTGAGTGAGCAGATTGTATGTTCCCATCCATGCTTCCTCATCCTCATTCTCCAGTTCCATAGTGATTGCCATCTTGCCGTCTTCCAGCCATTTCTTGATCTTCTGAAGGAAATCAAGCTCTTTAGCAGCTTCTTTGTCCATACGGGCAGTCTTGGTAACCTTTGCAATTCTTCTCTCCAGGATCTCAAGATCAGAGAAAATAAGCTCCAGGTTAATAGTCTCAATATCACGGATCGGATCGATGCTTCCATCTACGTGGATTACATTGGTATCCTCAAAGCAGCGTACTACATGAACGATTGCATCGACTTCACGGATGTTTGCAAGGAACTGATTTCCAAGACCCTCTCCCTTAGAAGCGCCCTTTACAAGTCCTGCAATGTCAACAAATTCTATAACAGCCGGTGTCACTTTCTTGGAATGATAAAAATCACCAAGCAGTGCAAGTCTTTCATCCGGCACAGTAACAACTCCCACATTCGGGTCAATGGTACAGAAGGGATAGTTCGCAGATTCTGCACCTGCCTTTGTCAGGGAATTAAAAAGTGTACTTTTTCCTACATTTGGAAGTCCAACGATACCTAATTTCATTTTATCCTATATCTCCTTATTTTTAGGGGCGTTTGACATTTCTTTACGCCATTCTTTTGCTATTATACCACAAACAATAAAAATATGATATATTTCCGGCCCCATATTGTCTTCTCTATACATCTTTTTATTTTAGCATACCCAACTCTTTCCATCAAGACAAAAGCTCTGGACAATCTGATAAATTTGAAAAAACACCTCATATTTCCAATTGAATATGAAGTGTTTCTCTTTCGTAATACATCATTTATTTCAAATCTCTGGACATGATCATAAGAAGACTGCCTTTTTCGTAGAGTATCTTGGCCTTTTCTTCCTGAATCTCGTTGCTAACGGTGCGGCCGCAGTTATCTGTAGTAAGGCGGTAATGATCCAATGGGTATTTAAACCCCTTCAAAGTAAGACCTTCAACCGTTTCACCGGCTGCGAAAAAGGAAACATATTTTCCGAATTGACTGTCTTTTCGAATAATATGGCCATTTTCCACAAGACAGATGTAATTCTGAGCATCTGCCAGGATCACATTGACACCCTTTTGTCTGCCATATCCCAAAAGTCCCATGTTTCCAATAAAATGATCCAGTCTTCCACCAGTTGCGCCAAGAATAAGAATATTCTTTGCCCCTCTTCTTATTGCCAGATTTAAAGTAGACTGGGTATCTGTATCATCCTTTTCAGGATTCAGTCTGACAATTTCTGTATGGTCAAGACTCTCCAGATATGCCTTTCCAGCACCTGATAAACTGTCAAAATCACCGTCCACAATATCCGGGACAAGACCTGTTTCCAGAAAGAAATCCAGTCCTCTGTCAGCCGCCAGCAAAAGCAGCTTCTTTCCTTTTCGCTCTTCTTCTATTTTTCTTATAAAATCGAGGGCAAAATCTTTCTTGATCATGCCCCCGCTTACGATTACTGTATCTATCATTCTATCTCTCACTCAATCCTGTCACCAATCTCTTCGATCTGTTTCTGAATATGGCGGACATTCTGGGCAATATCACCGCCGAATACCCAGGATCCGGCAACAAAGATATTGGCACCAGCTTTCATAACAGTCTCTATGGTACCTTCATTGATTCCACCGTCAACCTCAATATCCACATTCAGATTCTCTTTGTCGATCAGTTCTCTCAGTTCCTGAATCTTCTCTGTACACTCGTCCATATATTTCTGTCCGCCAAAGCCAGGCTGAACAGTCATTACCAAAACCATATCCACATCCTCAAGCATATGGCTGATATCATTTACCGGAGTTGCAGGCTTGATGGAAACACCAACTTTCACTCCTGCATCCTTGATACGCTCTATAGTACGTTCCAGATCCTCACATGCCTCAGCATGAACGGTGATGGAATCCGCACCACAATTTACAAAATCCTGAATGTATCTTTCCGGCTCTGTCACCATAAGATGAACATCAAAAAACATCTTGGATTCTTTACGGATGGATTTGATCACCGGCATACCAAAGGAAATGCTCGGTACAAAATCTCCATCCATAACATCAATATGGAGCCATTCAACTCCTTCGTTTTCAAGAATTTTAATCTGTTCGCCCAGACGGTTAAAATCCGCTGATAAAATGGAAGGGCATAGCTGATACATAGTTTTAGTATCTCCTTTTCTCTTTTAATTCCTCATATAAAGCCAGATAGTTGTCATACCGCTGCTGACTAATTTTACCTTCAGACAGAGCTTTCTTCACTGCACAGCCCGGTTCATGAATGTGCATACACCCCTGAAACCGGCATTGCGGCTCATACATTACAAATTCCGGGAAGTAATCCCGAAGCTCCTCTTCCTTCATATCGGTAAGATACAAAGAAGAAAATCCCGGAGTATCCACCAGGAAAGTATTCTTCTCCACCGGGATTACCTGGGAATGTCTGGTGGTATGCTTGCCGCGCTTCAGTTTTTTGCTGATCTCGCCAGTCTCCATCTGCACTTCACCCTGCATACAGTTGGTAATGGAAGATTTCCCCACACCGGAAGGTCCTGCAACTACTGTTGTTTTTCCCTTCAGTATCTCGCGGATCTCGTCCATTCCCTCTCCCTCATAGGTACTGGAAAGCACTACACAATATCCACATCCAGTGTATATTTCGTAAAGCTTTTCCATTTCTTTCTTCTCTCCCACATCTTTCTTATTGAAGCAGATAACCACGGGAATTTTCTGCTGCTCCATCATGATCAGAAAGCGGTCCAGAAGAAGGAAATTAGGCTTTGGATTCTCCATGGCAAAAATCAAAAACGCCTGATCTACATTGGCTACAGCAGGACGGATAAGCGAATTGCGGCGGGGAAGAATGGAAGTTACACTGCCTTCCTTCTCCTCCTCATTCAAAACGGTAATCTCCACATTATCACCTACCAGAGGCTTGAAATTATCCTTTCGAAAAATTCCTTTTGCCTTACATTCGTAAATATTGCCGTCTTCCGCATAGATATAATAGAAACCTGCAATTCCTTTAATGATCTTTCCCTGCATGGATTACTCAACCTTCTCAAAAGTAAGAGGATAATGGCCAAGTTCCTGATAGCTTCCATCAGATTGCTGCTCAGACAGATATAAAGTACCCTCAGCAACTCCTGGTGCACCTGTAATATCCAGCTGATATGGGAAAGTAAGCTGCTGTCCTTCTACCACAGAGCTTGCTTTTGGAGCGCCGCCTACATTCTGAACAAGCTCCAGTCTGATCAGACCTCCATTATATCCGATAGGCGTCTTCAGTTTCTGTGTACATTTCCATACTTCGCCATTTGCTACTGCTGCAGTAGTATCAGAGGAACTCTGATCCTCAGTATTCTGTGAAGAAGTATCCTGACTTCCACTGCTTACAATAAGAGTGATCGTATCGTTATCCGGATCTGCATATACCGGGTTGTCATCTGTATATCCTATAGGATCCTGAGAGATAACAGTTCCCTCTGCAACGTCTGTGCTCATCTGCATTTCCACATTAATATTAATGAATTTGCCAAGCTTGGCAATTGCATCATTCTTCTCCATTCCGGTTACATCTGGCACCTGTACACTGTCACCATAATTAATACCACGGCTGATGGTAAGAGTAACTGTATCGCCTGCCTTGACAGTAGTTCCTGCTGCAGGCTCAGTATCAAGGACACATCCAATGTCTACCATAGAAGACTGACTTTCATCCGGGTAAATCTTATTGATCTGAACCGTTAAGCCCTGGCTTTCCAGAGTTTCCTGCGCCAAAGCGCCATTCTGACCGAACATATCTGTAAGGGTAACGGACTCAGAACCTTTACTTAAATAATAGTTAACAGTTGAATTTTTAGCTACCTTTGTTCCCTGTACAGGATCCTGTGAAGAAATCTTGCCTTTTTCCTGTGTGGAAGCCTCTTCACCTTTGTAGGTCATTCCGATATTTACAGAAGCGCAAAGTTCCTGTGCCTCAGCCTCTGTCTTACCGATAAGATCAGGTACTGGTACCATACCATCATCTTCGTCAGCAGCCTGGGTAACCTGTGCCTGCTGATTCTGCTGATCCAAAGAAGAATCCTTGCTGTCTCCGATCAGACCTGCTGCCTTTCCCACAACAAGAATTACCGCGATCAGAACTGCGGCACCTATGATCAAAGCAATAATACTTCCAGCTACACTGACGCCTCTTTTCTGCTTTTTGATACGTCTTTCTCTCTCTTCCCGCTCTCTGCTTCGTTCACGATCCCGGTTCTTTCTGGAGCCTTTCGAGCTCTCTTCCTTATTATCATACTCGAAATCGTCATCATCATCGTAGTTTGTCTCATTCAGTTCTTTTTCCAGAGTTTCTATATCCGGCTTAAGAGTCTGCTTCGGAGTATGCTTGATCTCTCCAAGCTCTTCATCAGAAATTACAACCGTCTTAGCATCTGTATCTACAGATGTAAGCTTCACAAAATCTCCCTGCGGGTCAATAAGAGAATGCTTCAGATCCTCGATCACATCCTCCATCTTATTATATCTGCGATCCACACTCTTCTGGGTACATTTCATAATGATCTGTTCCAGACTGTACGGCAGATCCGGGGAATAAACACTTGGCGGTACCATCTCTTCCTGAAGATGTTTGATTGCAATGGCAACTGTAGTATCTCCGTCAAAAGGGACACGTCCTGTTACCATTTCATATAAGGTGATACCAAGTGAGTAGATATCACTCTTCTCATCGCTGTAGCCGCCTCGTACCTGCTCCGGTGAGCTGTAATGTACAGACCCCATAACATTGGAGCTGATGGTATTGGAAGAAGCAGCTCTTGCAATTCCAAAGTCTGTTACCTTTACTTTGCCGTCTGTGGAAATAATAATATTCTGAGGCTTCACATCACGATGTACAATGCCGTGGCTGTGTGCTGCCTCAAGTCCCATAGATACCTGAATGGCAATACTGGTAGCTTCCTTTACCGAAAGCTTACCTTTCTTGGAAATATACTCCTTAAGAGTGATTCCCTCGATCAGCTCCATTACGATATAATAAACACCCTCATCATCGCCTACATCAAATACATTTACTATGTTTGGATGGGTAAGACCTGCTGCTGCCTGCGCTTCACTTCTGAATTTCTTTACAAAAGTTGCATCTTCCCTGAATTCCGGCTTCAGAACCTTGATCGCCACAAAGCGATTCAGCTTGTGGCACTTCGCCTTATATACATCTG
>ERZ779737.2128-NODE-2128-length-13637-cov-2.389633_pt1 | contig 13637 bp, 8 predicted proteins | sample MGYA00511889_ERZ779737 | MGnify/ENA primary metagenome ERZ779737 (study PRJEB29588, sample SAMEA2163575) | human gut metagenome | biome: human gut; feature: human-associated habitat; material: faeces | place: Denmark | collected 2008/2010 ...
TTAAACAAATAACAGTACCGCCCCGACAGTAAAAATCAAAACAGCAAAATGTGCTTGATTGTGCGGGGCGGCTCTTAGATAAACTTGTTAAATTTTACTTGGAGTATTTACTCCACTGTCCGTTTGAGTAAATCATATTTACATCGGGGATTTTTAAGTCACCTGTCTGTGCTGAACCGTTATTGAATATAGCATATTCTGCACCATTCGGAAGTTCAAATCTGTATGTGTTATTACCTATACTTTCCATAGCCTTGCCGGGCCAGCTCATATAAGTAGAATCTTTTGAACTCCATACATAAATATTCACTGTTGACCAGTTTTCCGTATTATTGAAATAAACATAATTCTTCGTCTGAATTGAAGTCGGTTCGGTCGTTGGCTCTGTCACGGTTGTTGCAGGCTGAGTAGGTTCAATATTGCCTGTGTAAGTACCGCAGTATGAGTCTTCAACAGTAAGTTTAACAACATAAGCCTGAATCATAGTTGCATCTTTAACCGAAATAACAGAATCTTTGTTTACATCAGCCGCAATGAGAGCATCATCACTTAAAGTCGATATGTGAGAAATATATCTTTGTGCTTCTGTTGAATCGCTGATTGTAATTGTTCCGTTTAAATCAACATCACCGATAAGAATCCTGTTTGAAGGTTCTGTTACCGGCTGAGTCGTGGCAGGCTGTGTTGTAACAGGCTGAGTCGTAACAGGCTGTGTTGTAGCAGGCTGTGTTGCGGTTGTTGGCTGAACAGTTGTGGTTGGAGCTGTTGTCGGCTGAGTAGGTTTTACAGTCGAATAGTTCTGCCAAGAACCGTTGCTGTAAATTTTATTACCGTCCGCAATCCTGAGGTCATCTGTCTGACTGTTGCCATTGTTGAAAATTACATATTCTGCACCATCAGGCACTTCAATATCAAAAATATCATTACCCTTGTCGGTCATTTTCTTGCCCGGCCATGATGTCATTTCTTTATTGTCATCACTCCAGAAATATGCATTGACCTTTGACCACTTTGTTGATGAGTTATCATAAGCAACAACCTTTACGGCATTCGGGTCTATTTTTGTATATGTATATGTTTCCGGATCGGATGTTGTCTTGCCGTCACTTGCCTTTACTGTTACTGTGGTTACTGTATCGTATGGAAGGTTTGTGCCGATTGTAATCTGCTGACCGTTTGTATAGTTTACAAATTCACCGTTATCTATTGAATACTGAGCATTTTTTGCGTCCTTGAAATTGAGTGTAAGTGTAAGCTCATCTGTATTGTAGTTTGTTGAACCCGGAGTTACCGACGCTGAAGGTTCTTCGGGTTCTGCTTCATAGACAACAGCTATACCTGATGAACCTATTGTACCTGAAATGGTGCTTGATGTAATTGTAAATGTGTTGCCTGAAACAGCGTCTGTGTATGTGCCGGGTTTAGCGTAACCGCCGCCGTTTTCTACCGATACTTCGCCGCTTCCGCTGCCTTTTACAATAACAGCACCGCCGTCTTTACGGGTAATTACAGAACAACCGTCTGATACAGTGTAGTAATCGGCTTTGCCGTCCATTGCATTATGGAACTTATTGATTTGGGCAACCTCACTGCTGGTGAAATGAGTTGAGCCTTTTTCTCCCATTTTGATACTTTCTTTGTTGGTTGAAGAAGGACGGGAAAAATAAAGAGCAGTAACTTTATTACGGCTTGCAGCAACCGCATAGGCACGGTCAATAACATTCTGACTCATTTCATTTGAAAAGCCCCAGTCTTTGTTGTTTGACCATGTATCATGGCTTTCACCCCAATAAAGAAGCTTATCGTTTGAAATGCCTTTTTCACTCCAGTTTCCGCTTGAATTAGGAGCTTTGCCCGAATTAAACGAATCACGGAGTTCTTTGCCGTAGTTACTGTCAGTGACAGAAATATAATCGGTATACTCTTTCATAATGTCTTCATTGCCTGTTGAACGGTCATCAGGACCACCGAGAATTTCGCCGTAGTTATAAAGACCGTACTGTGTTACCGATTTCCAGAAATCGTCGCCCTCGCTCGGAACTCCAATGTGTTTTGCGGCATCCCAACGAAGTCCGTCAACGCCTACCGACTTGAGTTCCTGAACATAGTTGCAGACTTTTTGCTGAACATATGGATTTTCGGTTGCAATGTCCGGCATACCAATCGAGCCGTGTGTTACCTGCCAACGGTTTTTCCAGTCAATACCTCCGCCGAAGGTATGCCAATACTCGGATGGCTTTAAATCGTCATCTATGTTGTTGTGATCGCCTCTCAAATGGTTAGCGACAACATCGACAATAATCTTGATTCCGTACTTTTCCGCTTCATCACAAAGCGACTGAAGTTCAGCCTTTGTGCCGACACCATTTGTTCCGATACTGAATGAAATTGGCTGATATAACCAATACCAAGTACCTGTTCCGTTTGGCTGTGCCGGAGAAGTCTGTATACTTGTAAATCCAGCTTTTGCAATTTTAGGCAATTCAGCTTTAATATCGTTATAAGTCCAGTCAAAACAATGTAAAATTACACCGTCCTGAATATTATCTTTGAGTCTGTACTTATTAGCCGATACGGTTGGCGAGCTTTCTGCCGCCTGAACACCGAGTGAACCGGATACAAAGGCAGATAGGCTTGCCGACAGGATGCTCACGCTCAATATTGCGCTGAGTATTTTTGATTTTGTTTTCAAATTTTTACACACCTTTCAAATTAATTTCAAAACTCTACAATGTGTCGAATCAATCGACCGAAACCAATAAATTAAATCAATTTCAATAGGTTTCAGGCATAGAGTACGGTAAAGAGCAACACAAATACAGCGCTTTAAAACAGCAGGTTGCAAAAGCACATAATTTTCATACAAATTACCAAGATTCGACAATAATATTAAAGCACCCATAAAAGGTGCCTTAATATGCGACTGTGTCTGTAAGCCGGGTTTTGTCGTGAACAGCCATCTATCTTGGCAGACCGTTACCGAATCTGCTCGATGCCACCTCCTAAGGACACGCCGAGCAAGCGTATAATGTCCTACCACGGTGTTGCTTCAAATAGGGTTTACACGGCAGAGCAGTCTCCTGCCCTCCGGTGAGCTCTTACCTCACCTTTCCATCCTTACCATATAATGGCGGTAATTTTCTGTTGCACTATCCCTGGAGTCGCCTCCGGCGGCCGTTAGCCGTTATTATTGCTCTGTGAAGCCCGGACTTTCCTCGCACAGTACCTTTCGGCAGCTGCTCGCAGCTGTTCAACACACTCGCACATTTATTTTATACCTTTTTTGTGCAAAAGTCAAATGAAATTTGTGATTTTTACTTGATATAACGGCTTTTAAGGGGTATAATGAAAGGGAATTTATTATAAGGAGTTACCGATATGGATATCAGAAAAGAATCACTCAAAAAACACTATGAGTGGAACGGTAAGATTGAAGTAGTTTCAAGAGTTCCGATTAACTCGGCTGAAGAACTCTCTCTTGCCTATACTCCGGGTGTTGCAGAACCGTGTCTTGAAATTCAGAAGGACTATGACAAGTCTTTTGAACTCACAAGAAGGAACAACCTTGTTGCCGTTGTAACCGACGGTACAGCTGTTCTCGGTCTTGGCGACATAGGTCCTGAGGCAGGTATGCCAGTTATGGAGGGCAAATGTGCGCTTTTTAAGGAGTTTGGCGATGTTGACGCATTTCCTATTTGCGTAAGGAGCAAGGATGTTGACGAAATTGTAAACGCAATTTACCTTATCAGCGGTTCATTCGGCGGAATCAATCTTGAGGATATTGCCGCTCCGAGATGCTTTGAAATTGAAAAGAAGCTCAAAGAGAAGTGCGATATTCCGATTTTCCACGATGACCAGCACGGTACAGCCGTTATTGTTGCAGCAGGTCTTATCAACTCACTCAAGCTTGTTCACAAGAAACTTGACGAAATCAAGGTTGTTATGAACGGTGCAGGTGCGGCAGGTATTGCAATTGCAAAGCACCTTCTTAATATGGGTGTAAAGGACATTACGCTTTGCGACAGTAAGGGCATTATCTGCAAGGGTGATCCAAGACTTAACGCTGTTAAACAGGAAATGGCTGAAATTACTAACCTTTCTCACCTTGAGGGCTCGCTTGCAGATGCAATGAAAGGTGCTGATGTATTCCTCGGAATTTCTGCCGCAGGTTGCGTAAGCGAAGAAATGGTTAAGTCAATGGCTAAAGATCCTATTCTTTTTGCCATGGCTAATCCGACTCCTGAGATTATGCCTGACAGTGCCAAGAAGGCAGGTGCGGCTGTTGTAGGTACAGGCAGAAGCGACTTCCCTAACCAGATTAACAATGTACTTGCTTTTCCGGGTATTTTCAGAGGTGCTCTCGACTGCCGTGCAAGCGATATTAACGAAGAAATGAAGGTTGCCGCATCTTTTGCAATTGCTTCACTCGTGAGCGATGAAGAACTTAATGCAGATTATATTCTTCCCGAGGCATTTGACAAGAGAATCGGCAAAACTGTTGCTGAGGCTGTTAAGAAGGCTGCAATTGAATCAGGCGTTGCAAGAATCTGATAAAGATTTGCAAATAAATATTTTAAGAGAAAGAAAAAGAGGAAAACAATGAAAAAGACAGTTACTTTATTGGTACTGATTTCAATGCTGTTCTCTACTGTTTTTCTGTTCACCGGATGCGGTGATTCATCGGTTAAGGAAATTAAGACTGCCGATGATATCAAAGGAGCGTCCGTAGGTGTTCAGAATGGTACAACAGGCGATACTTTTGTATCTGACTATGAGGCTGACGGCACCAAGGTTATGCGTTACAGCAAGGGTGCCGACGCTATCGTAGCTCTTACACAGAATAAAATCGACTGTGTTGTAATTGACAGTGAACCGGCAAAGGAATTTGTAAAAGCAAATGCAGGACTAAAAATTCTTGATGAACCTTTTGCAGAAGAGCAGTATGCAATCTGCATTTCAAAGGAAAATCATGAACTCACCGAAAAAATCGACAAAGCTCTTGCAGAGCTTAAAGACGAGGGAGTTCTTGACAAAATCAAAAGCTACTACATAGAGGGCAACACCGATACCGTACCCTACGAATCACCTAAGGATATCAAGTATGACGGTGAACTTCATATGGCTACGAACGCTGCTTTTCCACCGTATGAATATGTTGAAGGCGGTAAAATTGTCGGTCTTGATCCGATGATGGCTACAGCAATCTGTGACAAGCTCGGTAAAAAACTTGTTATTGATGATATGGAATTTGATTCTGTTATCACTGCTGTTCAGACAGGCAAAGACGATTTCGGTATGGCGGGTATGACCGACACACCGGAAAGAAGAAAAAATATCGACTTTTCAACTTCATATGCAAACACAACTCAGGTTATTATCGTAAACGACAGCGCATCGGGCAGTTTGTTCGGCAATCTCGGTGAAAGCTTTAAAAACACATTCATCACAGATAACAGATGGCAGCAGCTTTTAAGCGGTTTGCTTGTAACCCTTGAAATTACATTATTTGCAGGTATTATCGGTGTTATTATCGGTTTTGTCATTGCTCTTGTAAGAGCTACTCACGATATTCAGCTTGGAAAGAGAAAATGCAGGAGCTTCGGTGATTGTGTTCTGAAATTCTTTAATGTGATTTGCAACATCTACATTACTGTTATCAGAGGCACACCTGTTGTAGTTCAGTTGATGATTATGTATTACATTATTCTTGCATCTGTAAGAAACGGTATCTTTGCCGCAATCATTGCATTTGGCATGAACTCTGCCGCTTATGTTGCAGAAATTGTTCGTTCGGGCATTATGGCTGTTGACATCGGTCAGACTGAGGCAAGCCGTTCACTCGGTTTTAACAACAGACAGACAATGACAATGGTCGTTCTTCCGCAGGCAATTAAAAATGTTCTTCCTGCACTCGGCAATGAAATTATTACACTTCTCAAAGAAACTTCGGTTGCAGGTTATGTTGCACTTGCAGATATCACATATATTGGTAATATGATTCGTTCAAGAACTTACGAGGCATTCTTCCCGCTTATTACGGTTGCATTGATTTACCTTGTAATTGTACTTGTGCTTTCGTACATCCTCAGAAGATTTGAAAGGAGATTGAAAAAGAGTGAAAGATAACGCATTAATCTCCGTAAGAGGACTTGAAAAATCATTCGGTAAGGATATTCAGGTTCTTAAAGGTATTGATATTGACATTTTTAAAGGCGATGTAGTTGTTGTTCTCGGTCCGTCAGGCTCGGGTAAATCAACTTTTCTCCGTTGCCTTAACAGACTTGAAGAACCGACAGGCGGTCACATTTTCTTTGAGGGTACCGATATCACGGATCCTAAGGTTAATATAAATGTTCACCGTCAAAAAATGGGAATGGTGTTCCAGCAGTTTAACCTTTTCCCCCACAAGACTGTTATTGACAACCTTACAATGGCTCCCATCAAGCTTCTTGGCAAGAGCAAAGATGAGGCTAAAAAAGACGCTATGGATCTTTTGGAGCGTGTAGGACTTGCCGAAAAGGCAAACGCATATCCGAATCAGCTTTCAGGCGGTCAGAAACAGCGTATTGCAATTGTAAGAGCGCTTGCGATGAATCCCGATGTTCTCCTCTTTGACGAGCCGACATCTGCACTCGACCCCGAAATGGTCGGCGAAGTTCTTGATGTTATGAAAGAGCTTGCCAAGGCAGGTATGACAATGGTTGTTGTTACTCACGAAATCGGCTTTGCAAAGGAAGTTGCAACCGATGTTGTATTTATTGACGACGGTGTTATCAAAGAAAAGAACAATCCGCAGGAGTTCTTCAATAATCCGCAGGACGACCGTTTAAAGGAATTTTTATCAAAGGTTCTTTAATTTTAAACAAAAATCAGAGGATTTCAGTTTTCGCTGAAATCCTCTTTTTTTAATTACTTATTTATTTGATTACCGTAAATATATTCTTTGGCTTTTGATATGAGAATTGATTTTTTGTTTGGAACATTTGCATCTACCACAAGCATTAGCAAATAATCGAGAATATTTCCAACATCTCTTCCCTCTTTTACGCCAAGGTTTAAAACATCTTTGCCGTTGATATCAAGCTGACTCAGCTTAAAACATTCGTTATCTTTGATTATTTCATTAAGATGTGTTTTAGCCGTTTCAAGATATCCGAGTTTTTCTTCTCGCTGATATTCAGACTGTGCAGATATATCGGCGTATTCAACCTCTAACAACTGTTTTGTAAGGTCTGTACCGAGTACATTCATAACCTTTTTCATAAGCTTTTTACTGCCGTTAAAACGGACATCATGATATTCAATCAGCAGAAGAGTTTTGTTAATAAAATCAGACGGTAATCTTAGTCTGTGCAGAATTTTGTCTGTAATTTTTTTACTTTCAAGCTGATGTCCCTGAAAATGCGATTGACCGCTGTTGTCGGTGGTTTTAACAGAAGGCTTGCCGATGTCATGCAGAAGCATTGTCATACGAAGTATGGGTTTCGGTTCAATTGTACCGAGTGCAGTCAGGGTATGTTGCCACAAATCATACGAATGATGAATGTTGTTCTGATTGAAATTGAACATAACGGTAATTTCAGGGATAATAACAGCAATAGTTTCTCGGTAAGCGTCAAGAATTTTTACGGCATCCTTACCGCAGATGAGCTTTAGAAATTCCGAAGTCACACGCTCTGTTGCAATGTTTTTTAGCAAGTCTGCATTTTTAAATATAGACTTTGATGTGTTCTCTTCAATTGAAAATCCGTAAACAGAGGCAAAGCGTAATGCCCGCAAGATTCGCAGAGCATCCTCGTTAAAGCGTGTATCGGGATTTCCGACACAACGGATAACTTTATCTTTAAGGTCATTTTTACCGCCGTATGGATCGACAAGACCGTATTCAGCGTTATATGCCATTGCATTTACCGTAAAGTCACGGCGTTGCAAATCTTCGTTTATGTTTCGTGTAAAGCTTACGCTGTCCGGATGACGGTTATCGGAATAATCACCGTCAATACGGTAGGTTGTGATTTCATAGACTTCACCGCCGCATACAACGGAAATTGTGCCGTGTTTGATACCTGTATCAAACGTACGATAAGCCTCAAAGCATTTTTTTGTCTGCTCGGGCAAAGCGTTTGTACAAATATCTGTATCATGCGGAGTCAATCCGAGAAGATAATCACGAACACAACCGCCTACTATAAAAGCCTCATAGCCTTGATTATTCAGTTGTCTGATTAATTTTTCAGCGTTTTTGTTTATTTGCATTTCTTTTTGCAGTCAGTTTAAGATGACTTTCCTTTTTGAATTTTTCTATATAGTGCTGTGCTATATTGTAGAATATATTAAATACAACAAATGTGCCTACAGCAAAGATTACAAGCAATATGATGTTTTCAAATGTAAGCGGTGCAAGTGAGAACAATCCGCCGAAGAAGATTGAACCGATTATTATTCCTGCGGAACATCCGATGACCATAACGGCTCTGAGCGGATTGAACGGGATTGATAATCTGATTACAAGCAACATACATGAAAATGCAGTAAGATATACGCAGAGAGTTGAAAACTGTGCCTGTGGCATATCTGTCATATACTTTAAAATTGCGAGTAATATTGTATCTGCCGAAATACAAAAAGCTGTTGGGAGTGATCTTGCTATTATATTTACGGTGAAATTACCTTTTACTATATCTTTATTCGGTTGAAGTGCGAGAACAAATGATGGCAATCCAACCGTTAATGCACCGACAAGCGTAAGCTGTATCGGTTCAAAGGGATATCCTGTGCGGAAGAATATGAAGAAAATTGAGAGTATAACCGAATAAATCGTCTTTACAAGATAGAGTGCAGAGCTTCGTTCAAGGTTATTGATTGTTCGTCTGCCCTCTGCCACAACGCTCGGCATTGCGCCAAAGTCATTATTGACAAGTACAAGCTGTGACACATTTCGTGCGGCATCACTGCCTGACGCCATAGCTACGGAGCAATCCGCCTCTTTGAGTGCGAGAACATCATTTACTCCGTCACCTGTCATAGCAACCGAATGTCCGTGCTTTTTAAGGGCAACCACAAGCTTTTTCTTTTGAGCCGGAGTTACTCTGCCAAACACATTACAACGCTCTGCCGCATCTTCAAGCTCTTTATCTGTTGTCACGGTTGACATATCAATTGCATTTTCTGCACCCTCGATCCCTGTATCAATTGCAATATTTTTAACAGTTTTAACGCTGTCGCCTGAAATTACCTTTAAGGTGACACCCTGTTCCTTAAAATATTTTACCGTTTCATTTACATTATCACGAAGTTTATCCTTGATAAGAATGAGTGCAAGCGGTTTTAAATCATCAGGCAATGAGTCTTTGTCCGGTTCACTATCGCTTTCGGCAAGAACAAGGATTCTGACGGTTTGATTTATCTTTTCAATCTCAGAATACACCTCGGAATACTTTTCTCTGCTTTTTAAAATACATTCAGTCGCACCGACTATGTAGGATTTGCCGTTTTCAAATGCACCGCCCGACCATTTTGTTTCGGAGGAAAAATCGCAGAATTTACTGCACTCATACGGTGAAACGGAATCCGAATAGTCACGCAGTGCATACAAAGTTGCATTCAGTTCATCAGACGCTTTTACAATTGAAGAAAGTGCCTTCTTAATTTTATTTTCATCAGCCCCAAACGGAATGACACCTGTTACCGTCATTTCGTCTGTTGTAAGCGTTCCCGTTTTATCAAGACAAAGCACATCAACTCTTGCAAGTGTTTCAATGCAATACATTTCTTGTACAAGCACCTTTTTAGATGAAAGTCTGATAATTGATACTGCGAGAACAGAACTTGTAAGAAGAATCATTCCCTTTGGAATCATACCGACAAGCGACGCAACAGTGCTGATTACAGCAGACTGCAATGTTGCATCGGGCAGGGTGAATTGTCGAATAAAAAATGCAATGCCAATCGGGAAAAGTACAAATGTGCAGATTTTGATAATGAAATTGAATGACTCCATAATCTGAGAATTTACTTTTTTAATATATTTGGCTTCGTTATTTATCTTTGCGGCATAGCAATCGGCTCCGACCTTTACAGCCTGAGCATAGCATTTTCCTGCCGCAATAAAACTGCCCGAGAGAAGTTCATCTCCGACATTTTTTTCAATGAGATTTGATTCGCCTGTAAGCAAACTTTCGTTGACTCTGCAGCTACCGTCGCACACAATGCAGTCGGCAGGAATCTGGCTCCCTCTTGAAAGCACAAGAATATCATCAAGAACAATCTCATCTTTACTTATTTCTGCAATTTTACCGTTTCTGAGAACATTGATTTTTTTCTCAGACAAAATAGTCAGCTTGTCAACGCTTATTTTGGAACGAATTTCCTGAACTATACCTATAATTATATTTGCGATAACAACACCGATAAAAAGCATATTCTTGTGTGAACCCACAAAAATCAATGCCGCAAGCAAAATTACATTTATAAGATTGAAAAGCGTAAAAATGTTATCACAAAATATTCTTTTGATTGATTTGGTTTTAATATTAGTTGAAATATTTACCTTTCCTTCATCTATACGCTTTTGAACTTCGGAATCGGTAAGACCGACAAGGTTAGAATTTGTGTTTTCCATATATACCTCATAATAAGAAAATGATATAATTTCAGAAAATAATTTACAATGCACGGCTGTTTATCGCCTTTTCGGAAAATCCTCTGCCAGTAACATTTTTAATATTTTCATCAACGCACTAATCTATATTATAAATGCAAATCATAATAAAGGCAACGGAAAGAAGGTGAATTTTTTGCGAAAATTTAAAGAAATTATATCAGTTGCCCTGATTTTCACATTATTATTTACTGTTTCGACTTTTTCGCCTTATGCCGCTGATGATAAAAATGAGGTTTACATTGGCGGTGAGGCTTTCGGAGTAAAATTTTATGCTAACGGAGCAATGATAATCAAGCTCGAAAGCTACTATGACGGTGAAAAATATGTTTGCCCCGCAAAAGACGGCGGACTTAAAGTAAACGATATTATAAAGAAAGTAAATAATACAAAAATCAGCACAAATGAAGAATTAAAGTCTGAAATTGAAAAATCAAACGGCAATGAAATTACTGTTGAAATTGATAGAAACGGCAAAACCGAAAATAAAACCGTTTTACCGATTAAAAATACCGTTGGAGTATATCTCCTCGGTGCGTGGGTTCGTGACAGCTGTGCAGGTATCGGAACTATGACCTATTATGATGACAGCCATAATTATTTTGCCGCACTCGGTCACGGAATATGCGACTGTGACACGGCTGCTTTGTTACCGTTAAAATCAGGTGAAACAGTTCAGGCTCAAATCAGCGGAATTGATAAAAGCGTCTGCGGTAAAGCCGGCAGCTTCTGCGGATATTTTACAGATGTTCGGCTTGGTAATTTGAGCGTAAACTCTCCTTTAGGAATTTTCGGAGATTTAACGAGTGAAAATTATAAAAGAAACAAGAAATATCTGATTGCGAATGACGATGAAGTTAAAACAGGAAAGGCTGTTATGGTAACAACGCTTGTCGGAGATACGCCGCAGGAATATGAAATTGAAATCAAAAGAATTTGCAACCGTGATATGACATCAAATGAAAATTTTGTCATAAAAATAACCGACAGCAGATTACTCGAAAATTGCGGCGGTATTGTTCAGGGGATGAGCGGCAGTCCGATAGTCCAAAACGGCAAAATTGTGGGTGCCGTTACTCATGTTTTTCTCAACAATCCGAGAGAAGGCTACGGCGTTTTCGCACAATATATGGCAGAATGTTACAATAATCAACACTAAATGTATGATTACTTGTTTGTTTCATATTGTATAGAGCAACATTAAAAAAGAATTTCCCAATTTTTTAAAAAAGTTTTGTGGAAGGTATTGCCAACTTTGCCATTTTGTGGTAATATTAGTACAACAAAAATTACTGGGGGAAATCACAATGAACAACAAAATAAAACTAATCGTAACCGATGACGCTTCTGAATTTACGCAGGAAAATCTTAATATCTTACAGAGTAAGAATATTTCCGTTATTTTCTGCGCAAAAGACGGAGAAGAATTGTGCGATAAAATTAAAAGAGAAAACCCTGATGTTGTGCTGATGGATTCATTTATGACAAGGCTTGACGCAATTGGAGTAATGAGGAGCGTCACAAGGCAGAACACAAAAGTACCTGTTTTTATGGTATATTCCTCTTTTCACAGCCCTGTTCTGGAGCGTGAAATTATGAATTCGGGTGCATCATATTTTGTGTTGAAGCCGTATAACATTTCCGAATTAAGCAGCATTATCAGCGATTTGTCGGATTTGAGCAAAAAAAATAATTTTGGCAGAGGAAGAATTATTGACGCTTTCGGAATTGAAATGAAAGTGACCGATATTCTCCATGAAATAGGAGTTCCGGCTCACATTAAAGGCTATCACTATCTTCGTGATTCAATCATTATGTCTGTTGAGCATCCTGAAATTATCAATGCCGTGACAAAACAGCTCTATCCGTCGGTTGCCAAAAAGTACGAAACAACTTCTTCACGGGTTGAAAGAGCTATAAGACACGCAATTGAGGTTGCATGGGATCGAGGCGACATTGATGTTCTGAACTCATATTTCGGATATACAATCCACAACGACAGAGGAAAGCCCACAAACAGCGAATTTATTGCCATGATTTCAGACAAATTAAGACTGCAGATTAAAAATGCAGGCTGAAAAAAGAGCCGCTCGTTAAGAGTGGCTCTTAATATATTATTTAGTTTTTCCGATATCGTGTCTGTAATGAGCACCTTCAAAGGAAATTTTTTCTACTGCGGCATATGCCTTTTCAAGTGCCTCATCAAGTGTATCCGCTGTTGCAGTAACACCGAGAACTCGACCGCCGTTTGTATAGAACTTTCCGTTTTCGTACTTTGTGCCGGCATGATAAACGATTGCACCATCGACACCGCCGTTATCATTAAGACCGAACATCTCTATACCCTTTTTATATGAAACAGGATATCCGCCGCTTGCCATAACAACACAAGCCGCAGCACCGTTGTCCCATTCAATGTCAAGGTCGGAAAGCTTTTCGTCAATAACAGCCTCACAGATATCTACAAGGTCAGTTTTAAGTCTTGGAAGAACAACCTGAGCCTCAGGATCGCCGAAACGGGCATTGTATTCAATAACCTTTGGACCGTTCGGTGTAATCATAAGTCCAAAGTACAGACAACCCTTAAAAGGCCTGCCCTCTTTATTCATCGCCTCAATTGTAGGGATAAAGATTGTATCCATACATTCCTTGGCAATCTCGTCTGTATAATATGGGTTCGGGCTGATTGTGCCCATACCGCCTGTGTTAAGACCTTCGTCATTATCAAAAGCACGCTTGTGGTCTTTTGAGCTGACCATAGGTTTTACGCACTTACTATCTGTAAATGCAAGAACAGAAACCTCGGGACCTGTAAGAAACTCTTCGATAACGATGTTGTTACCTGAGTCGCCAAACTTCTTGTCCTCCATAATTTCTTTGACTGCTTCAATTGCCTCATCAACAGATTGAGCAATAATTACACCCTTGCCGAGTGCAAGACCATCAGCCTTTACAACAACGGGAGTGGTATTTTCGT
>ERZ779737.2129-NODE-2129-length-13633-cov-2.510163_pt1 | contig 13633 bp, 12 predicted proteins | sample MGYA00511889_ERZ779737 | MGnify/ENA primary metagenome ERZ779737 (study PRJEB29588, sample SAMEA2163575) | human gut metagenome | biome: human gut; feature: human-associated habitat; material: faeces | place: Denmark | collected 2008/2010 ...
CAAAAGCTTTGTATTTGAGAAGCTTTTGCCCTTACAGGGCGTCTTTCTTGCTTATGCGTAACCCAGGGTGTTACCCTGGGCTAGGAGCTTCTGCCCTTTCAGGGCGTATGGAGATAAACTATACATACCATCCAAGGCGTATGGATGTAATCCAAAGGCTTATTCCTTCAGCCATCCCTCAATCAGGTCGATGATTTCCTGTCTAGTAGGCTCAGGGAACGACAGGATGCGGGTGAGATGCGAACCGCCATGACACATATAGACATGCAGGTTCTTCTTGTTCTTGGTGAAAGGCAATCCATAGATGCCCGATGCACCCCATGGGTCGATATCACCATAAATATACACCATCTTCGGATCGTTCTTGGTCAGGAAATCCACGGTATAATTGTAAAGCTTTGGCGAGAACTCCACGTTCTCGGCACCCTTAGGCACCATCAGCTTCTTCAGATAACCCTTTGCCGACTTGATGCTCAGGTATCTCTTGAATGGCTTGGTGTAATATCCGTAATATCCCAACTCCCTGGCAGCCTGCACATCGAAAGATGCAGTGGCATTGTAGTTGGTGAAATACTCCGGCTCACACATATTGATCCAGTATTTAAACACCTGGTCGTCGGTGGCATCATTCGTAGGAATCTTCCTGATGTCCTCCCCCCACTGCCAGAAGGCGAAGGCATACTCAAACACCGAGTAATCGAAAATCTCGGCGATAGGCGCATTGAAGCGATACTGCTTCTCGCTGCAATACTTCTCGAACATCGGCAGCAGCGCAGCCTTACGCTTGAAGAGCAGCAGCTGGAAGTTGAGCACCTTCTGTCGGTTCTCCTTGGTAGAAACCTCATGCTGCAGGAACTTCTCGTGTCTGCCATCCTCCACGCCCTTGTTCAGCGGTGCAACGTATGGCACAGAGATATCCACATCATTCGGGAAGTAGGCGCGGTAGAACATCGTGGTCTGTCCGCCCTTGCTGATACCCGTGGCAATCCACTTGCCCTTGTACATCGCATGCAGGGTCTGGTTTACGTGGTGCAGATCGTAGAGCGAGTTCTCCACGGTGAGGTAATCCCAGTTGCAAGGACTAGGCATCGACTTGTCGAAATAGCGGTACTCCACGGTGATGATGTTGGTATCGAAGAGCTTGGAAAGTTCCTCGATGTATCCCTCGCGCAATGCATACTTGGCGTTGTAGCCTTCAGTTACGAGCACGGTAGGACGGTCGAATCCTCTGTGGCAGAGTATCACTCGCTGCTCAAAACTACCCTTGGAAGCATCCTTGGCATCCAGTTGCTGCTTGATGAAGAACACATATTTTTCAGGGAAATGCGTACTTTTCAGCGTTTCCACATCACTCACTCCAGGCAGCGTCGCCAACAGCTTGCCCGCCTCTCCCAGTTCTGCCGCCAGCATCTGCAAAGGCAGGATGAAGAGCAGCAGCATCAATTTCAAGGATCTCAATTTCAAGAATTTCAATTTCATTTTCGTCTCTCTTTTATATTTTCTCTTTTTAAACTTTCGTCGGTAATCTCCACATACTTTAAATGCTATGCAAAGGTAAGGAAATATTCTTGTCCGGCAAAGAGAAGAGCCACCTTTTTATTATTATTGCAGCATTTTTCTTTTTTTACGGCAAGAATAAAAGTAAAACGGAAAATATTTTGTATATTTGCAGTCGAAATCAAAATATAGGAAATAAGAAATCAAATAAATCATCATCATCATAATAATATTAACAATCATAATTTATGGCTAACTTACAACAATCAGCAACTCATTTTGCAGATACCAAACCCCATTATGCCCTGCTCGACGGATTGCGAGGCGTGGCAGCATTGCTCGTGGTGTGGTATCATGTGTTCGAAGGCTACCAGTTTGCATCCGGCTCAGCCATCATCCAGGAAATCAACCACGGCTATCTGGCGGTTGACTTCTTCTTCATCCTTTCCGGTTTCGTCATCGGCTATGCATACGACGACCGTTGGGGAAAGACATTGACACTGGGAAAATTCTTCAAGCGCCGCCTCATCCGCCTACATCCGATGGTAGTAATGGGTGCCTTGATAGGACTCGTAATGTTTATCCTTCAGGGGGCAGTAACCTGGAACGGCACACCGGCTTCGGTACCTGCGATGATGATAGCCCTGCTCTGCGCCATGCTGATGATTCCCGCCCTGCCAGGTTGCGGATACGAGGTAAGAGGCAATGGCGAAATGTTTCCGCTCAACGGCCCCGCCTGGTCGCTCTTCTTCGAGTACATCGGCAACATCCTCTATGCCCTTTTCATCCGGAGGCTCTCCACCAGGGCTCTGGCTATTCTCGCCGGAATCCTATCCATCCTGCTGCTTTGGTTCACGGCTACGGATGTTTGCGGATATGGCATGTTTGGTGTGGGCTGGACGCTGGATGGTCTCAACTTCTGGGGTGGACTTCTGCGCATGCTTTGTCCATTTACGATAGGAATGCTGCTATCCCGTGTTTTCCATCGCATCCAGTTCAAGGTAAAGGGTGCGTTCTGGATCAGTTCCATCATTCTTCTCCTGCTCTTCCACGTACCTTATATAGAGAGTATGGTTGGCAGCAGTAGTGTGGGCAGCGCTGATGTCATCATGCTGAATGGTGTTTTCGAAGCAGTGTGCATCATTCTGATTTTCCCGGCGATAGTATGGCTGGGAGCGAGCGGAACAACAACTGACCGTTTCAGCACCCGCGTCTGCACGTTCCTGGGCGACATCTCCTTCCCGCTCTACATCGTACACTATCCGTTTATGTATTACTTCTATTCGTGGCTCATCGAGAAGCAGCTCTTCACGCTTGGCGAAACGTGGCCAGAGGCACTCATCACCTGTGCAGTTTCGATAGCAGCCGCCTGGCTCTGTCTGAAGTTCTACGACCTGCCAGTGCGCAGATGGCTGGCGAAGAAATAAAGAATCGCCACCTTTTTTATATTATCCCCCATTTTTTCTTGCGAAATCAAAATATTCATCGTATCTTTGCAGAAAGAATTTGCAGAAAGGTGGATGGCTCACAAAAAGCTATCCTGAAAACATAGGAGACCAGATTATGACAGATACAGAAATGAACGATAGAAGATTACCAGTAGGCATCCAGTCTTTTGAGGTTATCAGAAAGGGTGGTTATCTTTATGTTGACAAGACTGATATGATATGGAGACTTGCCAACAGGGGAAAAAAGTATAATTACCTGAGCCGACCACGCCGCTTTGGTAAATCCGTTCTCGTGGATACACTTCGGGCTTACTTCGAAGGAAAAAAGGAACTCTTCGAAGGATTGAAGGTGATGGAGCTGGAGAAAGAATGGACCTGCTATCCCGTCATTCGACTCGACATGAGTTGCGGAGGTGCTACACCCGAAGAACTCAACTCCTATCTCGATGACGCCTTCTATAAACTTGAACAGAAGTATGAGGTAGCCGTGCGCCCGGAGGCATCCCTTGCCGTCCGCTTCCAGAACATCATCGAAACGATGTTTCAAAAGACCGGAAAACAGGCGGTTATCCTCATCGATGAGTATGATTCTCCATTGCAGCATTCCTGGAAGACGCCAGAGCATGATGCCTGCACAGCCATCTACAAGTCCGTGTTTGCCGTCTTGAAAAAAGAGGACGAGCACGAGCGTTTCGTCTTCATCACGGGCATCACCAAGTTCACTCAGATTTCTCTCTTCTCTGTTCTCAATAATCTGAGCAACATCAGTTTTGATGCACCCTACGCCACCATCTGCGGCATTTCGAAACAGGAAGCTGCCGACAACTTCATGCCTGAGATTGAGGCGATGGGAGAAGAAAACGGATGGACTCCGGAGGAGACCCTGAAGCAGCTCACGGCCTATTACGACGGATATCATTTCTGCAGCGATAATATGGTAGATATATTCAATCCGTTCAGCCTCATCAATGCCCTGTCGGATAAGAAATTGAGAAATTACTGGGCTTCATCAGGCGCCACTTCTCTATTGCCAAAGTTCGTGGAAAATATGGAGATGAAGATGGAATATTTTGACCATTGCTTCATCGAGGGCGACACCCTGGAAACATCGGATGTGGTGAATGGCGGAGCCGAGCTCTTCCTCTATCAGTCGGGTTATCTCACCATCAAGGGTTACGACGATGGCGTTTACATCCTGGGCTTCCCTAACTTTGAAGTTCGCAAGGCATTATACCGGGTAGTGGTTCCAGCCTTGACCATGAAGTCGAATTCGGAAGTGGTTTCTGCGCAGAGCTTCCTCAGAAAAATGATGCAGGACGGCAACACCGCTGAAGCCAAGAAGGCATTGAAGGCTCTTATCGCCGATGTTCCATACAGCAACAAGAAAATGGCGAGCATGGATATGGAGGAGCGTTACCGGCTGATAATGAGCACAATTTTCAGAGCCTTGGGCTTTAGGGTGGAAGTAGAAAGAATGCTGGCCACTGGCAGGATAGATATGATTGTGGAGGTTCCATCCATCATCTACGTCCTGGAACTGAAGCTATCTAACAATGGCGGCATTTCTGCTGCCGAGAGCCAGATAAAGGACAAGAGTTACACCGAACCTTTCAAGGCCGATAAGCGCAAGGTCATCGCCCTGGCAGTGGAACTTGATGAAAAGGGCAAGGGACTGATAGATTGGAAAGAAGTGGATGAGGGTGTGTAAAATACAAAGCCAGCCATCTTTCGTTCCGACGGATTTGCAATCCATCGTCTAAAAATGCCCCAACCTCTTTAAGACCTGCAGATTTGCAATCCGCAGCAAGCAAGATTGCAAATCCTTTTTTTGTGCATCCAGGTGAGGCGGATTGCAAATCCGCAATGCCCTAAATGGTCGAACATTTTTTATGCCGGATTGCAAATCCGGCAGGACGCCTGACGGTGGTCCAGAAAGGTGGACCAGAAAACAAGAAGGTGGACAATAGAAAAGCAGTTGTTGCCTCTTACCGCAACAACTGCTTTTTCTTTTACAATATCACCAGCTATTCTAATACAATACTTACTGTATTATAACAAAAGCATCCTCCTCCTTTCTACACCTCCTTAATCTCCAGCGTTACTACGTTGCCTCGCCACACCGCCTTCTTGATGCGCTCGTAGAGGGTGGTGAAAAACGACTGGCTCTTCAACACATAGCCGGGAGCATGAACCTCGCCCACCAGGATGCTGCCACGGCTCATCGTAAACGGACCGTTGCCGGGCTGAATCATCGCAACCGACTTGGCGGAAGCATCATCCACCGGAACCAGATACGGCATCTTGCGGTTGAGACGCTTGCACTTACCAATGCGCACACGATACTTTCCTGCCGGAAGACAATCTGCCTCACGCTCTACGGTGCCGCATACCTTCACCAGCTCAATCCCTTCGCCAGCAACTTCTTTCACAACTTTGAGTGTGCCCATGATGGTGCCACGCTCACGCAATAGACGATTCACATAAATTTCCATATCTACCTAAAATTAAATTAAAAAGCAAATTAATAAACATAAATAACATAATAACGAAAAGCAGAATTATCAGACACTTACGCTGCTCTGAACCTTGGCTTTCGCCTCCTCCAGCGTCATCCCTTCACTACGACGGAGCTTGAGATAATACTCACTCAAATCCTTGCAACCTTCGGGCAACTGATGGTAAACCAAACTGGACAATGCTTTCTTCAGTTCAAAGTAAAGACTCAATCCTGCTTCGTCCTGATCTGGGAAGATGTGAAGATTTCTTCCGGCAAGAAGCCCTTGAAAACGGCGGTCGAAAAGCGTGGCACTGGGAATGGCTATGGCATGAATGCCAAGGGTCAATGCCGTCCAGCAATCAGAGGGTTCCTCGGTGATGAGCAGCGGTTCATCAGGAGAATAATCCTTCAATCGGTCGAGCCCATATATCATGCGATGACTGCCTGGTGCAAACTTGAATCGGGGAATCTCCTTCGGCTTTACGTCATCAGGCTTTACTTCATCAATAGATACCTTTTCCATATCGAAAGATGACTCAGACTTCTTCTTTCCCAGATAGCGGCTCTGCACGGAAACCAGTCTTCCCTCCTGGTCGAAATAGGGAAAGATGAGCGATGGACCGTCAAACACTCCACGCCCCACTCTCGCCATGCATACACTTTGCTCCGTGCTCACTATCTGGCAGACCTTCAATGCCTCCGGGCTGAGCAACCGCTCCTCGAAAAGGAATCTCTGTCCCGATTCCGAAAGATGCATCTGTCGGAACATCTGCTGGTAAAACTCCACATCTACGGATGATGAGGCAACATGCCCATGCGAAACATGGGTTTCTGCAAAATGCGCTCTCAGGGAAGCCATTCTTCTGTCTGATGCCGTAAGAACCTTTTTATCAGCACTTTTATCTGTATATCGGGCAGAATTCCCATACTTCTCATCGCCAATATACACATCAAAATGGTCTGCCAGCCAGCGGCATGCCTCGCTAAATCCCAGGTTCAGTCGCTCTCTCACCAGGCCGATGGTATCGGCAGAGAATCCGCAGCTATAGCAGTGGCAGGTGTTCTTCTTTACATTGAAGGCGAGACTCGGATGATGATCATCGTGGTGGATGCAGAGGGCTCGCTTGTTGCGAAGCCCCATGCCCAGAAGATCAGCCACCTGCAAGATGTCGAGCTCGCGAAGTTTCTGAATATTATATTTATCGATCATAATCTATAATTTAATGATTAGACAATTAAATACTGACAAATGAATATATTCCCAAAAATATTTTCACTTCTTACCAGTTTTTCTGAAGATATTCTTATCTTCACCTTTCTGATATTTCTCCACCCACCCCCATCTGCGCCAATTACAGATAATGTTGCGGACAGGAGTTCTCAGTCCCTTCTGCTTCAGAAATTCTTCTAAAAACTTACGTGAAAACTCCATCGGCAGTTCACTGAAATAATCTATAGTATGATAAGGTTCCCCATCTCCTTCTGCAGAAATGTCCTCAAAAGACTTTCCCCATCTTTGCAGCATATTATTAAGAATTCTATCTGCACAGGACAGATAGGTCTGCTTAACCAGACGATGGATTTCCTTTTCATCCTTCTTCCCTTCAACCTGGTAAAGCATCTGCATAAGAGCCGCAATCCGAAATGCGGAAACAGAACTTCGCTTATAGAACACATCCATAGATTTAGACATAGTGCGCACCACTTCCTTTCGGCACTCATCACACCATTTCACTATAGTCTTGTCGAGCCAACTCATATCCATTTCAATCTCTTTATGCATAGTTCCATCACTATTGTAACACAAGGCCATCAACTTCTCCAACGTCGTTTCCAAGCTGGCTTTCTGACTATCATTGAGGGCAGAAAACTGTGGCGGATTACTACCCAAATGACTATCCAAGGCACAGAATATGGTGCGGGTAACCGAACCACCCTCTATAGCTGCCTTATTCATATATCGTGACACAGCACTTCGGGTTCCACAAAACACGAAAGAAAGCAAAGCATCTACCACCGCACTATAACTGGATTCACTTACGTAATCCTGTCCATAAACACTACCTAAATCATAAGCAGTCTTGATAATCTGCGAAAGGTCAGAAAACTGCCGTTTTGCCGATTGCACTATGGCTGAGATTTCATCGGCAAACTCAAAGTGCGTCTTTGGTACCCCGAAGAGCTTTACGGAAGCATCACATCGTTTGATAAACATCGTAACGGACACCGTCTCCGGAAAAATGGTGACATCCGTCTTTGGTTCAGGCGGCAGTTTGCCATCCTTTTTACCCTGTCTGCGCTTCATCGCTGCATACTCCTGTTCCTTGGCTCTCATCTCTCGGTCTCGTTCTATGAAAGGACGCATCAAGGTTCGCATGATGTATCTGGCAAATGACTTTCCGCTCGACTGCTCACCCTCTACAATGACCTGCAAGACAATGGCAGAGCGTTCACCATCATTGTCATATACATATTGCAGGCGTACCCGGGTGAGATACACGCTGAGCATACTCGCAGCCACCACAAGCACCGGAAATTTGAGTTCGGCAGGAGCTGTCTGCATCCACTCTCTGATGCCTGAAGGATAATCCTTGTCTGCAATGAGCGAATGAATAGGCATCGTAACCACATTGTTGATTCCGCCCTTGGTTGCCTGGGGCTTTGCCGCTGGATTTATCTGAGATGCCTCCTGCGGAATTTGAGATTTTTTCTCTGTCATAACTCGTTAATACGTTGTTATTCCTGCCGCAAAAGTAATAAAGAATCCGGGAACAAACTGCTTGTGACTTTTGTGAATATCACATCTTTCACAAGATCATACTAGCCCAAAACTGACTAATGGCTAGTATATAAAGGGAAATGAAAAAGGATAAAAAAAATCTTGTGAAAAACACGGATAACCGAATTTTTCACAAGATTCATATTTTCGCCTACATAAATTGCCGCAATCATGGAAAGCTGTTTCCTGCATTCATGGAAATGAATACAGAAATCCTCATCTAATGATCCGGCTGGGGATGCTCTTGCTGATATCTTCTCATAAAACTCTTGACCAGACACTCTTCATCGGTCCCAACCTCAGACTTGAGCATATTGCCGAGGTGAGTAACCATCGTCCTTTCTGCCTTCACTTTACATTCTATATGGCAATCATCCACCAGAAACCTATAATAAGGAGCTCCAGAATCAGAGAGTACCATCCTCAAATCCTCCTTCCAGTACTTTCTGAAGGCTACCAGCATACGTACCACTTTGTTGTTTTTACTGGAATCCAACTTCTCTTCATTCAGTTTCATTTCTTCCAGAAAAGCTAAAAATGCTTCCTTCCAATAAGCAGTAACCGCCAGGTCGGGCTTCTTGTTATCCCCCCTGCTGGCAAAAAGTACGATTTTGGCATTCGCTTTTTCTCTGCCATTTGCCGACACATTGGTTTTAAGCCGTCCAAGATCATCAGTAAATGAAGCCATAGAGCCACCCGTCATATAACTTATTACCCAGTTTTTCAACTTATCCTTGTGGTACTGATAATATTCATGATTGGTAATTCTGAGGTCCAGTTCTTCCCACTGAGGATAACAATCATCCAGCAGAAAAGCAATTTTCAGTGTACACCGATAATAGAGTCTCGATCCCGGAACATCATCATCAATCAATTTCTTAAGACATAAGTTAATCAGGCAAAGAGTGGTAACAGTCATCTCGTCGAGTACATAGTCTTCATTTCTTCCATGACATCCGCCCGCCTGACTCATAATACGTTCACGAATATCCGTCCATGCCTCCTGAATTCTGAATTCCAGCTCCACCTCCTTCAAATGAGCAGAAATCATATCAAGCCATCCTACGATGATTTCAAAAAAATCCAAAGGCATCAATCGCAGAGTGCTTCTTGTACCCGCATATTTATTGCAAATCTGCCCCACGAGACCATAGAGTTCATTGTCGCCATATACCTCGCGGAGCTTCATTCGCCTCTCTACGTCATCATTCTTCTGCATGGTCAATCTCTTCAATATCTTTCATATCCTGGTATATTTTTTCAAACCACTCCTGCAGCTTTCCCATACGCACATCCTGGGGAGGCAACGGCATTTCCGATCCCTCATCCATTTCGCCCACTATATAACCAGGCAGCGTATAATATGCGGCTTCAACCTGCGAAGAAGACAGAACTTTGCCATTTTTCAACTTGACACAGATTTCGAAGGAATTCTGCAAAGCCACATTCACGAATCTGCCAAATAATCGTTCTGCCATATCTATATCCGCACAATGGCCGTCCTTATATCCGAAATTCACCCCACTCTCACTCGCACTGATAGCCTTTCGGGTCTTGGCAATGTAACGCATGGCAATCCATGCTTCATCATTCTGCTCAAACACAGGTGCCATATCAGGATTCTTCACCCTAAGATACATATCCTTGATATCTCCACCATCTTGGCTGCATGCCATTCTCAATCTGCTCCAAAAATGCTTTGCCAGAAGCATAGGCTCAATGGAGATGGTATATTGAAAATCCGGATCGTCCTTAGCCTTATCTATAAAAACCTGATTGAAATAGCTGGCTAATCCCTTACGCGTAACTTCGGGCGCGGCAAATCTGTCATTCTTCTGTATGGCAATGAAGATAGCATCATCGTGACTGCAATCAAACAAGATATTAATGAACGGATAGTCGTTGTCGGTCTTCTTAACGTGGGTAACTTCCTCATTAAGTGGAATCAGAGATTCACGCTCTACCTTAGTATAGGCAAGCCATTTCTGCGAATCCTTCACTGCTGTTTCATCAGGCTGCACGGGTTTGTGACTTCCTGTCTCATAATGAATATTGCTGTTGATAGCATCAAAAACACAACTCACCAACTTCTTAAGTTTAGCCTTAGAAAGCTTGCCGGGTCCCAACCCCTCCATATAAGGAGCAAAAGTCAACTTATATATGCTATAAGTCATAACAGTTAAATCTGTTACCATACTGGTTATATATTTTTAAGTTTAACTATAAAACAGGAAAATACAGTCTTCCTCAAGGGCGAAAAAGTATTTCCTTTTTTTCTTTACAAAAGTACTAATTTATTTTTAAATCACCAAGGAAATTGTATGATATTTGCTAAAAAAGAAATAATAAACATTTTCCATTACGTAATAATCCCCAAATGTGAATGTGAATGTGAATTTGAAATGCAAAACACTGCAAAGGTTACTAATAAAAAAGAAATATGGAGTAAGATGGACATACTAGGCCTCGCGCGTACATTATTATATTAGGATTTTATACTTTATGCTTTCTCTATAGCAATATCCAATTACTGTTTGAAATACATTTCAAATTCACATTCACATTCACACTTTCAACAGAATCTTAAGACTAAGGTTTCAATCATCTCCCCCACCTCGCCCCTTTTCCTGCGTCGCCACGTAGCAATTCCTGCGTCGCCACGTAATATTTCCTGCGTCGCGACGCAGGAAACGGCAGCTCTATCGAAGGGGATTTCATGCCTCACATCACAACTGCCGGGACAAGCCGATTCAAATGCCGGGACAACTATTGCATTTCGCCAAAAAATGTTGTATCTTTGCATCGTCAATGAAACTCATTGATGGGGCTCTCTGCCAGACAGGATGCCGCGGAACTGCAGGGAGGGGGATGCCCGATACAGAAACTGGATTATTCACTAAAAAGAAAGGAATGAAGAAAATGAAAAAGGAAACTTGGAAGACGATTCTGCAGATCATCGTGACTGTACTCACTGCACTCTGCACATCACTCGGAGTTACGAGCTGCATGTAGTATATGTAGAAATTAAATTATTCACTAAAAAACTATTTGAATTATGGGTATCAAAGTAAAAGCTATCGAGCGCAACGTCGCTTTTGAGAAGGGTAAGCAGAAGTGGGCATACGTTATGCAGGCAGACCTCTACGGTCAGCTTACCCAGAGTAAGGTTATCGAGGAAGCTGCCGTGCGCAGCGGACTCGCCAAGCAGGTGATCAACGCCGCCTGGGGTGCCATCGGAGCAGTCATCACCGCATGGGCCACCGAGGGTCACTCCGTGGCTGTACCGGGACTCGGCTCCCTCCGATTCGGTCTGAATTCTACCGCTGTGGAGGATGTCAACAAGGTGAGCAGCTCGCTCATCAACCGCCGCTACATCATCTTCGTGCCTAACGCCGACATCAAGGAGGAGCTCGCCAAGACCAGCGTCAACATCACCTGCTACGACCGCAACGGCAAGATCGTGAAGCAGGTTACCTCTGCCGACAAGAACGACACCGGGGAGGATGACAACAAAGATAACACCAACCAGGGTGGTGATTCCAGCCAGGGTGGTGATTCCAGCCAGGGCGGTAACACCAGCCCGGGTGGCGGCACTACCGAAGGCGGAGGAGGCGACGACAACGTAAGTCTCTAAAAACAACGTAGAGCTCTAAAAACAACGTAGAGCTCTAAAATCATCAAGGTGTGCCAGATTACAAGGAAGTGAATCTGGCGCACCTTCTTTTTTTATCTTTTTTTCCTTAAAAATGGTCTTTTTGGAAAAACCTCATTCGTTATTCAAGTTTTTTTTCGTACCTTTGCACGCGAAATCAATAGACTGGAATATCAAACTGGCTAGAATATCAGATAGGCTAGAATATCAGATAGACTAGAATATGAATATGTATTTAAAATAAGGTATAAGATATGAAATCTCACATTAAAATGTATCTACTTGTCTGTATCGCCGCCCTGCTCCTTACGGGCTGCGATACCGTATTCGATGTTCACCCTTACGATGTTCGCGTAAAGGGCGAAACCAATCTGAATGCCAAGAACATACAGAAGATAGAGCAGACGGTGAAGAACAAGGATACCATCCGGTTTGCCGTGATCAGCGACAGCCATCAGTGGTACGACGACCTCGTGGATGCCGTAAATGATATCAACAGACGCAAGGACAGCATCGACTTCGTAATCCACTGCGGCGACATCTCCGACTTCGGCGCTACCCGCGAAATGAAGTGGACACGAGAAAGAATGCTGAAACTCAAGATGCCTTCGGTGGTACTGCTGGGCAACCACGACTGCCTGGGCACGGGCAACCAGACCTATGAGACCATCTACGGCAATCCCGACTTCAGCTTCATCGCCGGAAAGGTAAAGTTCGTCTGCCTCAACACCAATGCCATCGAGTATGACTACTCCCGTCCGGTGCCTAACTTCGACTTCATGGAGGCGGAACGCTCTGCCGATTCGCTCGACTTCGACCGCACCGTGGTGTGCATGCATGCACCTCCCTACTCCGAGCAGTTTAACAACAACGTAGCGAAGGTATTCAATTATTACATCCACGATTTTCCTCGCCTGCTGTTCTGCCTGGACGGTCACGGTCATCATACCAAGACGGAAGACCTTTACAACAACGGTACCCTGTTCTATATGGCAAGCAGCGTACACTTCCGTCAATATTACATTTTCACCATCACACCAAAGGATTATCATGTTGAAGTCATCGATTTTTAAGTTCAGTATATGGGCGCTCCTCCTGCTATCGGCAGGCACTACGGCAAGCGCCGGCGAGGAGGGGTTAGGAAAGGAGAATTTAGGAAAGGAGAGTTCAGAAGAAGATTCACTCACCCGATACGACAGGCGTATCCTCCGCTATCGCAAGCACTGGGATGTGCTGATGCCTACGCAGAGCGTGATACAGACCTGCGGCAACATGGGTATCATCTCGCTGGGTATCGGATGGGATTACGGCAAGCGAAGCCAGTGGGAGACGCATCTGCTCTTCGGCATCGTTCCGAAATATGATTCGGATGAAGTAAAAATGACAATCACGCTGAAGGAGAACTTCATTCCCTGGCGAAAGGACTGGGGAAAGGGATGGCAGTTTGAACCCCTGGAGTGCACGCTGTACCTGAACACGGTGCTGGGTCACGATTTCTGGACAAAGCAGCCTACCAAGTACGAGAGCGGATATTATCCCTTCTCTACCCGAATCCGCCCGAATCTGGGATTTGGCGAACGGTTTACGTATCAGATTCCGAACAACAGGCGCAAGCGCGTGAAGAGCCTCACGCTCTTCTATGAGTTGAGTACGAATGATATCTATTTCATGCGGTTCTACCGCAACGGCAATGCCGGTTTCTGGGATGTCTTCGGACTGTCGTTTGGCGCAAAAATGCAGATATTATAAAGGGATAGTGA
>ERZ779737.2132-NODE-2132-length-13618-cov-5.062376_pt1 | contig 13618 bp, 11 predicted proteins | sample MGYA00511889_ERZ779737 | MGnify/ENA primary metagenome ERZ779737 (study PRJEB29588, sample SAMEA2163575) | human gut metagenome | biome: human gut; feature: human-associated habitat; material: faeces | place: Denmark | collected 2008/2010 ...
ATCAGCTGACGATGGACATCATGAAAAAGGTTGCCGACCGGCACGGTCTTGTCTGCCTGCTGCATGAAAAGCCCTTTGCGGGCGTCAACGGCTCCGGCAAGCACGACAACTGGTCGCTTGCCACCGACTCCGGTGAAAACCTCTTTGCCCCCGGCAAGACGCCGAGCCAGAACGCCGTGTTCCTGCTGGTGCTCGCCGCGTTCTGGGGCATTTCGATGCTCGCCAACCGGCTCGCCTTCGGCGGCGCGTCCGAGGGAACGCAGCTCGCCGGGCTCGGCATCTACATCGTCGCCGAAGCGCTGCTTTTCGCGCCGATGCTCAATGTGCTGATGATGCGGTTCGGCGACGCGACGCTGTCCGAAATCGTCGCTCCCGCCGCGGTGTCGACGCTGCTGCTCGCCGGCGGGCTGACCGCGACGGTCTTCATGACGAAAACGGATTTCTCGTTCCTGCGCGCCTTCGTTTCGATCGGCTTCTTCGTCGCGCTCGGCGCCGTCGTGCTGCTGGCGCTTTTCGGCGGCGGGATCGGCACGTGGTTCATCATCGCGATGACGGTCTTCATCTCCGTCGTGATTCTTTACCAGACGTGGATGGTGAAGACGCAGTTCCGCCCCGACCAGCACGTCGGAGCCGCGCTGATCATCTTCGCCGGCGTCGCCACGCTGTTTTGGTACCTGATCATGATTTTCGCCTCGCGCCGCGAATGACGCCGACGGGAGCGCTCTTCGCGAGCGCGTTCCCGCGACATTCCCCGTTCCCGTGCCGCCCGGCGCGGGAACGTTTTTTTTCTCTCCCGCGGATTCCGCAGATGAACGCAGGGGTTTTTCGTCCACGAATTTCACGAATTGAAAAACGCCTTCCCGCGGGAACGCCGCTATGAATTATTCACCATTCATCATTAGCCGTTCACTGCTTTAATTTTCCCGCCGACGGCTTTCCCGCCCCGCCCGCGCGCGCCCCGCCGCCGCGTCCAGCGCCGCTTTTTTCCGCGCCCGTTTCTGCGGATTGTTCAAATCCACGCGCTTCCCCTGCGAAAAATCCCCGAGCCGCGCGTCCAGCGCAAACCCGAAATCGCGGTTCAGCTTCTCGATCATCGCGATTCTCACGAACGACGTGAGGTTCTTCCGGTTCTGACAGCTCAGATACGCTTCCATAATCTCCAGCGGAACGGAAAAACAAAACTGCACGGAACTTTTAGACATCGAAGCATGTCTACCCCGACTTTTTCTTTTCATGCAAAAGTCGACAATAGACCTTAATTGAAGTTTTATCGTTGATTAAACATTATTCGATGTTTAAAACCCTTAGACGTGTCAAAGAAAAATGACATGAAAAGCGAAGCGCCTCTCCCGGCGCTCGAGCCATGGGAGCTTGCCGTGGTCGAAGTGTTCTGCCGCGCGGCGGCGACGCTCGGGCTGCGCAAGAGCCTCGGCATGGTCTACGGCGCGCTTTACTGCGCGGGAACGCCGCTTTCCGTCGCGGAGCTTCAGGAGCGGCTGCTGCTTTCGCGCGGCGCGTGCGTGGAGGCGGTCCAGTCGCTGCGCAGGTTCGGAGCCGTGCGCGTCGTCCTCAAAATCGGCGAACGCAGAGATTTTTACGAAGCCGAGTGCGACCTGAAAAAATTCGCCTCGGGAGCGCTGCGCGAAATTCTCGTTCCCGGCCTGGAAAAAACGGCGCTCCGCCTGGCGCAGGCGGAAAAACTCGCCCGCGGGAACGCCGAGAAGGCGAAGGTCGCGCGACTGCTCCGCGCCGAGAAAGCGGCCGCCTCCTTCGTCCCCGCCCTCGAAAAAATCCTCGGGAACGCCGCCTGACGTCCCCGCCCTTCCCGCCGCGAATGAACACGTCTCTCCACGAAAGCGCGGAAGCGCCCGTCGAAACCGAATCCGTGCGGCGGGAACGCCTTGCCGCGCCCTCGGTCTCGATCGTCGTTCCCGTGTTCGGCGTCGAAAAATACGTCGGGCGCTGTTTCGACTCCGTCGCCGCGCAAACGTATCCGTTGCTTGAATGCATTTTCGTGGACGACTGCGGGACGGACGCGAGCATGCGCATCCTGCGGGAACGCATCGCCGCCTACCGCGGACACGTCCGCTTCCGCATCGTGCGCCACGAACGCAACCGCGGTCTCTCCGCCGCACGCAACACCGGCGCCGACGCCGCGACCGGCGAATACGTCTGGTTCGTCGATTCCGACGATTTTATCAGCGATGATGCCGTGGCGGACATTTTCGGAAAAATCGGAGCCGCCCGCCCGGACGTCATTTCCTTCAACTACGCGACCTTTACGGACGGCGACGATTTTTCCGGACGCCTCGTGCGCGTTCCCGCCTACGACGACGTCGGCGGAATCCTGAACGCGATCTGCGTCTCGCGCCACGAAAACTGGGGCGCGCAATTCCGTATTTTCCAAAAAGAATTTTTGATTCGCGAAAATCTTCGTTTCCACGAAGGTCTCATCCACGAAGACGTCGATTTTCTGCTGAACATCCTGCGCACGGGAACGCGATCCGTTCTGACGGACAATCATTGCGTCTACTTCTATCGCGGTAGTCGCGCGGGCTCCATCATGGCATCGGGTTTTCCGGAAAAACGCATGCGCTCGCTGTTTCTTCTCGCGGAGAAATCTTACGGATTCGCACTGGCGCATGACGCGAATTTCCGGATCTACGTCGAAGTTTTTCGGGAAATGCTGTTTTCGATTCTCAACGGATGCGCTTCTCGAAAGACCGCAAAACGCGGAGAGTTTCTGAAGATGCTCCGCGCGCGCAAAAAAGATTTCGCCGCGCTGCTGCGTCATTCGCCCGGGCTCCGACAAAAAATCGTTTCGTTCCTGCTCCCGAGCTCCGTTCTCGCGGCGCTTCTCGCATGGCGCGCGCTTTCGTCGTTTCCCGTCGTCTGCCTGCTTTTTGCGAGACGAAAAATCAAGCAAAGATTCTCCCGTTGAACGGGAACGCGGAATTTTCCGACGCCCTCCAAAAATGATTTCCTCCGACAACCGCCGCATCGCCAAGAACACGCTCGCGCTCTACGTGCGCATGGGCGTGACGATGCTCGTGTCGCTGTTCACGTCGCGCGTCGTGCTGCAGACGCTCGGCGTCGAGGACTTCGGCATCTACAACGTCGTCGGCGGCGTGGTCGTGCTCTTTTCCTTCCTCAACGCGGCCATGTCCTCGGCGACGCAGCGCTTTCTCAATTTCGAGCTCGGGCGCGGAAACGTCGCGCAGGTCGGCAGAGTGTTTTCGATGTCGATGAGCGTGCATTTCGCCATCGCGGGCGCGGTGCTCCTGCTCGCGGAAACGGTCGGTCTGTGGTTTCTGAACGCGCAGCTCAACATTCCCGCCGAGCGCATGGCGGCGGCGAACTGGGTCTATCAGTTCTCGGTCGCGAGCACGCTTCTGGGCATCATGCTCGTGCCCTACAACGCGACGATCATCGCCTACGAACGCATGACGTTTTACGCGTGGGCGAGCATCGCGACGACGTTTCTGCGGCTCGGCATCGTCTATCTGCTCGTGATCGGGAACGCGGACAAGCTCGTGCTCTACGCGGCGCTGACCTTCGCGGTGGGCGTGCTGATGCAGATCGTCCACGTCGTCTACTGCCGCCGCGCGTTCCCGCGGACGGCGATTTATCGCCCCTTCCGCGACAAAAAACTCTTCCGCGAGCTCGTTTCGTTTTCCGGATGGTCGCTCTTCGGTGGTGTCGCGAACATGGCGAACAGCCAAGGCATCAACATGGTGATGAACATTTTCTGCGGCGTCGGCGTGAACGCGGCGATGGGCATCGCAAATCAAGTGAACGCCGCCGTCTACCAGTTCGTGGGGAATTTCCAGACGGCGTTCAACCCGCAGATCGTGAAACTTTACTCCGCGGGCGAGCGCGACGCGTTCATTCGGCTGATTTTCCGTGCCTCGAAATTTTCGTATTTTCTGATGCTGCTATTGGCGCTTCCGCTGATGCTCAACGCGGACTTCGTGCTGAGCGTGTGGCTCGGCGACGTTCCCGCGCATGCGACGGCGTTCGCGCGCTGGACGCTTGTGTTCATGCTCGCCGACGCGCTTGCGGGACCGCTTTGGATCTCGGTTCAGGCTACGGGAAAAATCCGCAATTACCAACTGGTCGTCAGCGCGTTCATTTTCGCGAATCTGCCGCTGTGCGTGCTGCTCTTGCGGTTCGGCTTCGCTCCGGAATGGGTGCTGGCCTGCCGCGCGTTCATCAATTTCACGATACTATTTTGGCGCGTGTTCTATCTGCGCGGGAAAGTCGGGCTCCCGTCGTGGAAATATCTGCGCGAAGTCGTCGGGAAGGTGCTTTGCGTAAGCGCGGCGGCGGCATGCGTTCCCGCGCTCATTTGGCTTGGCGTTCCCGCGGAAAACGCGTGGACGCGCCTGTTCACGTCGTGCGCGGTGTCCGCCGCCTGCGTCGCGGGAAGCGTCTGGCTTCTCGGATTCTCAAAACACGAACGCGATGCCCTGCGCGCAATCTTCAAATCCCGTTTCAAAAAATAATTTTCAGATGCAAAAGAACAACGTCACCAAATTTCCTTTCTGTTACGGCTGCGGCGTGTGTGAAATCACTTGTCCGCACAAAATCATTTCGATGCGGCTGAACGCCGACGGATTTTACGCGCCCGTCATCGACGAGCCGGAAAAATGCACGGAGTGCGGGCTGTGTCTCGGCGTCTGCGCGCACAATTCGACCGAACTTCCGCCGCGGGAACGCGAGGAGACGAAAAGCTTTGCGGCGTGGTCGAAGGACCGGCTCACTCGTCTGAAATGTTCGTCCGGCGGCGTCGGCATGGAAATCGCGCGTGCGGCGTTCACGCAAGGCTACAAGCCCGTGCTCTGCCGATTCGACGTGCGGGCGAACCGCGCCGAGCATTACCTTTCACAAAGCGAAGAGGATCTGCTCGCGAGCGCGGGCTCGAAATACATTCCCAGCTTTACCGTTCCCGGCTTCTCGCGACTGAACCGCCGAGAAAAATTTCTGGTTTCGGGAACGCCGTGCCAAATCGATTCTCTGCGCCGCTGGGCGCGAAAAATGCGCTGCGAGGACAATTTCGTTTTTCTCGATTTTTTCTGTCACGGTGCGCCCTCGATGAATCTTTGGAAAAAGTATTCCGCGATGCAGGAAAAAGTCGTCGGTGAAATCGAAGACGTTTCTTGGCGCAACAAGGCGACGGGCTGGCACGACTCATGGGCGATGGGATTTCGCGGCGGGAAACTCGGCGAACGCATCGTCTGGAGTGACTCATATTGTCTCTTTTTGAAGGAAAAAAAAACCTTTTCATACAGCCGTCTGACGCGAGGGGACGTATTTTACAAATTCTTCCTCGGGGACGTCTGCTTCGGACGCGCATGTTACGAAACGTGCAAATACAAAAAAGGCGCGTCGTCCGCGGACATTCGTATTGGGGACTTGTGGGGGCGCAAATACGCGAAGGACGAGGACGGCGTGAGTGTCGTGCTTTCTTTTACGGAGCGCGGCGACGCGATGTTGCGCGCGCTCGCGGGAACGGTCGAGTTTCGCGAAGAAGATTTTGAAACGGCGACGGAGGGACAAATGCCACGCAATGCCCGCAAGCCGAAAGTCCGCTCGGCGGTCATGCACTGGCTGCGCTCGGACATGTCGATGGAGAAAGTGAACGCTCGGCTGGATTGGTATCGGCGATTTTTGGCACTTCCGTATTTGCCGCGACGAATCGCGGGAAAAATTTTGCGGGCATTCGGTCTGCGGAAAGGAGAAAGCGCGCGATGAAAAAAATCGGCGTCATCACGATGCACCGCGTCCCGAACTGCGGAAGTGCTCTGCAGGCGTACGCGACATGCCGTGCCATAGAAGATTGCGGACACGAGGCGGAAATCATCGATTACGTTTACCCGAACGCGTGGCATTTGGAGCGGCAACGTGCGGCGGGCGTCATCGGCGGAAACGGAGCGCGTCGGAACCTTTTCTCGCGACTAGTTCGCGCGGCGTATTCGCGAGCGCTAGCGGTAATTTTCGGCGTCGCGAAAGATGCGAGAACGCGGACGAAACGGTTCGAAGAATTCTATGCGGAAGAGCTGAAGCTCTCGAAGAAACGCTATGAGCTTCCGGAAAATCTGCGTGAAGCGGCGCCTGCATACGACGTCTACATGACAGGAAGCGACCAAGTATGGAACCCGCGTTTTGCGCAAGGCGACATGATTTTTTTCTGCGATTTCGCACCGGCGAAAGCGCCGAGAATTTCTTACGCGGCAAGTTTCGCGACCACGGACATTCCCGCCGAAATTGCATCGCGTTGCGCCGCCGAACTTGCGCGGTATTCCGCGATTTCCGTGCGGGAAAAGGAAGGTATATCGCTCGTGAAAAAACTTTGCGGAAAATCTGCGGAACTCGTCTGCGATCCGACGCTGTTGCTCGACGCGCGCGCGTGGAATCCTCTCGCAGAACGTTCTCGCGTCGCGCTGAAACGTCCTTATCTCCTCGTTTATATACTCGGTTACGCCTACAACCCGTTCCCGCGAATTTACGAAATCATCGACGCGATTCAGGCTCAGACCGGACTGCACGCCGTTTTTCTTTTCGGGAACGTTAAAGACAAGAGACGCCCAAATTCTTCCTGCGCGAACGCCGTAGGACCAAACGAATTCGTGCGCCTTTTCCGCGACGCGGACTTTGTGGTGACCACATCGTTTCACGGCACTGCGTTTTCGCTCAATTTCGAAAAACCGTTTTATTCGGTGGTCGAAAGTCTCGACGGCCGAGATTCCCGCATGATTTCTCTCTTACGCGAAGTCGGAGCAGAGAATCGCGCGATTCCTATTTCTACGGAAAAAATTTGTGTCCGCCGAATGGATTATACGAGAATTTCCCTCCGCGTGAAAGCGTTGCGGGAACGTTCCCGAGCTTTCCTTGTTCGCGCGCTTGAAATTGGGGGGGGGGTATGACAAAAGTAGCCTCTTCTGCGAAAATTTAGCCGCGTTCTCGCGCACAGTTTATTTTTCGAAATCAGAGCCTGCGAAAACCATCGTTTTCGCGGGCTTCGTCGTGTTTGCAGAAATCGCCGCGTGAGGAATTTTTATGAAGGAAGTACTTATCGCTCTCGCAAAAAAAATTCTTCCGCGCCCTTTGCAGCATATGCTTGCGCGTATTTGGGCGTTCCCGCGCGGCGTGGCGGCGCGTTATGCGCTGCGCGTGCGCGGGCGGCGGATCGCGCGCTATCTCGAGGCGACGCGGGAACGCGGGAACATCGTGATTTTCGGGACGCCGGAACACGGGAACATCGGCGATCACGCGATCGTGCTCGCCGAGCGGGAATTCTTCAAAAAACATTTTCCGGAGCGCAACGTCGTCGAGGTCGTCGATTCGGTTTTCCCCGCGGCGGAGAAGGACTTCCGAGCGCTGAGCGGGAACGCGGTGCTGACGATCGTCGGCGGCGGGAATCTCGGCAATCTCTGGCTTTCGGCGGAGCGGGCGTATCGGCGCATTCTCGCTGCGTTCCCGCGGCGGCGCGTGACGGTGTTCCCTCAGACGATCTTTTTCGAGCGGAAGGGCGAGTGGGAACGCGAGCTCGCGGCGACGCGGGCGGCGTATCGCGCGCACGGCGACCTGCACGTGTTCATCCGCGACGGGTCCGTCGATTTCATGCGGCGGGAAATCGTCGGCGGGAATTTTTCCGACGTGCGGAGCGCGCCCGACATCGTGCTTTCGCTCGACCGCTCGGCGCCGAAGTTCGAGCGCGCGGGCGTGCTGCTGTGTTTCCGCGCGGACAAGGAAAAGGTGCTGCCGGACGCGGCGGTCGCGGAGCTGGAGGCGCGGCTGCGGGAACGCGGCGAGCGCGCGTCGCGGACGGACACGGTCGTGCCCTACGGCGTTCCCGCGGAGGTGCGGGAATTTGAGGTGGAGCGCAAGTTCGACGAGTTTCGGCGCGCTCGTCTGGTAATCACGGACCGGCTTCACGGCATGATTTTCGCGGCAATCACGGGAACGCCCTGCATCGCGCTGAACAATTCGAGCGGGAAGGTCGAGGGCGTGTGGTCTCTGTGGCTGCGGCATCTGGACTACGTGAAGTTCGTGCGCGAGGCGGCGGAAATCCCCGCGCTGCTCGACGCGATGCTCGCGTTGGGCGGACGCCGCTACGACCCGTCCGTCTTCGAAAAATACTGGGCGGACATCGCCGCGACCCTGCGCGGGAACGCAACGGGAGGGTAAGAGTCCCGCTTGCTCGTCGGAGTCGCGGGAACGTTTTTTCTCCCGCGGATTCCGCAAATTTTTCGACGTCCGCGAAGCGGGCTGCGCCTCGGGAACTGAGTGAGAAGCACTGAAGGGGCGACAAGCACCTACGTAGGGCAAGCGACCTTGTTGCGCCGCCCTGCGAAACGATGGAAAATAAAATTGAGCGCCGAGAAAGCGCGAAAACCAAGGCGCACGCGCGCGGCTATTTCCGCGCGTTCCCGCGACGACCGGCGGCGGATCAGCTTTTGTTGTTTTTGGGCATGCGGCGCGGTTTTTCGGACGCGGGAGGCGGCGTTCCCGCGTCGGCTTTTTTGCTTTTGCGGGATTTTTTCTTTTCCGGCTTCGGATTCAGAATGCGGTCGGGATAATTTTCGAGGTAATCCCAGTCCGCGTATTTTTCGACTTTTTTCAGCGCGCGGTCGGAAACGTCGATGCGCCACGCCTTGAAATACGGCGCGAGATTTTTCCCGGAGACTTCGGAAAGCGTCGTCAGCACCCAGTCCCATTTTTCCTGATCGGAAAGTTTTCCGAACGGATCGCGCTGGTAGGCGACGCCCATGCCGCGGAAGGCCTCGAAGCCGAGTTCCCGCATCAGTTCGACGTAGAAATAAAGTTTGACGCGCACGTCCTCGCAGGCGTTGAACGTCTGCCCGCTTCGGAAAAATTCTGCAAGCGACGGGCGCATCGAAGCCTCGTCGATCCCGCCGCCGTCCCAAGCTTTTTCGTAAGGCACCTCGCAGCCGACGACCTGCGAAATCGTCGAAAAAACGTTCACCGTCACCTCCGTCAGCCCGGAGCTCGCGATGCAGAAATACGGCGTGACGAGCTGGTGATTGTGCCCGAGTTCGTGCCAAAGCCCCCAGCTTCCCTGCGTGGTGAGCGTTCCCGTGCGGATGCAGTTGCCCCAAGCCATGTAGCCCATCGCGGGATAGCCGGAATGCCCCCAGCCGAGGGCGATCTGCCGGTCGAGCACGAAGCGCATCGGTTGACGCAGGCGCGATTTCATCAAATCCCACGCGACGATCCAGTCCTGCACCGCCATGCCGCGCTGAAGGTTTTTGCTGACGCGCCGCGGAAGCTTCATCTGCCTGAGCATGTCCAGCGGGAGCGTGAACATCAGGCGCGGCGTCTGAATTTCGCCCCACGGCGCCTTGTATTTTTCGAGCTGCTCCTTCCACTCGGCGGCCGTCGTCAGGTTTTCCTTTTTCGTCGGCTTGTCGCCGAAAACGTAAAGCGGCGCGGGAACGCCGCCGCGGATCGTCATGCGCAACGGGCGCTGCTTTTCGGCGACGTTGTGCACGTCGATGTAAATCAGCCCGCCCATGGGGTTGGCGAATTCGACGCGGCGCTCGGAAATCCGCACGCCGTTCGTCAGCCGCGGCATGCGCTTGAGCGTGCCGTTGTGGTGCTTCTCCAAATGATTCCAGGAGAGAAAATCGCTCTGCGAGCCGATGCGCAGCGATATCGGCGTTTTGCTTTTCCCCGAAAGAATCACGGTGATTTTCTGCCCCGGCGGCGCCCAAAGCCCCGTGCTGTGCCAACCGCCGATTGCGGGATCGATGACGATTTTCCGCTCGACCAGTTCGACCTCGCCGGCGGGAACGCCGGGAAAATCCTCCGCCGCGGGAGCGGCCTTCGTCGTCTTCGGATCTCCGCTCATGAACGAGTCCGACTCCGCGATGAGCTTCTTGATTTTCGCGGCATCGGTCCAGGGGTTGTTTTCCGAGGGAAAATCCGTCATGTCGGATTTTTCCGCCGCCGCCCAGCTCCACGTCCCGATGACTTTGTCCGGGCGCTCTTTCGTGGGATTGATTTCGTCGCGATACTCCGGGTAAAACGGCGAGCCTTCCGTCAGCGCCATTTCCAAGACTTCGGCGAGCGAAATGTCCTCGCCTTTTTTGGGCGCGGCGAAAAGCGTTCCCGCGAGAAGAACGGCGGCGGCGAAGGCGAAAATGCGGGCGAAGGGAATCATGGTTTGCGAAAGCGGGGAAAAGCGGAAGGAGGCGGGGAATCGCTTGAAAAGAGAAAATAAGCAGAAAACGCCTTCGCCGAAAGACGAAATTTCGCGGGAACGCGAAAAAAAAAAGCGCCGGCCATGCGGCCGAAGGCCATGGCGATCACAGTGTCGCCTGCTTGCCAGCGGATGGGGCGATTTTCGGCATTGCAGGTTACAGCTTCGGCGGGAACTTCAAAGAGGCTGCCCGGAAGGTCAGTTTTTACCCCAAAAGCACCGACTTCTCCAAAATCACCAAGAAACAAATCAGAGACCTTCAGCAGAAACTTTCTGCCTATTTTCGCCCGACTCAAGCCAAGAAAGGAGCCTAAAATGCGTATTTTCTCATCCTGCCCCCATGGCCTGCGTCATTTTACTGGCGTTTTTCAGAGAATACGAAAATTCCGAAAAGATACAACAGAATTGAGTAAAGCGGGCCTAATAAAAAAGTCAATTTCCCGCTTACAATAATAGGCCAGAAAACAAAGAAGTTAAAATCCTGTGTAACAAGGAACAAGAAAGTCGGAATGACTCCTTGTGATAAAAGTATGATGAACATTATCCGCCGAACGCATAACGGCAATGTTTTATCTACGACAGACGCGGAAACGGCAATCAGCAACAAACATAGAACTCCACGCGCAATAATAAATTTTAACTCATTATTAAAAGCAAGGCACGAGGCGATCATACCTCCAATGGGGAATAAACTAAAAATCCAAAAAGATATTTTTGTCCAAAAATGTGACCGATAAAATCTAAAAAAGACAACACTTCCGGAGAGAAGCAACGTGAAGACGTAACCAATCGCAAAATAATGATACATACGCGACAAATGTTACATATTTCGGTTCGCAGCCCACAACTTCCGCCAGGATGAAATTCACCCCCGCCACTGCGTTAAAGCGAATTTAAAGTTCGACTGTTCCCACTCGTTTTAATCTGGGTTTTGACATGAAATTTTCCCATTCTTTTCCGCTTTCGTCATTTCCGACGGGTTTTCAGGCGAACGCGCGCGCCGCGCCCAAAAATTCCGGAAGCGCGGCGGAAACGCGAGGAAACGCGGCGTCGACGCCGCTCTAAGCCGCTCCGGAAGCGGTTTCCGCGGCGGATGCGGCATCGTTTTCCCGCGCGGCGAGTTCCGCGAGCACGAGCGCGGCGACGCGGCGGAAGCGGACGGGAGTCATCGAGCTCTGCTGCTCTTCCTCTTCGGCTTCGACGGCGCGCAGCAGCTCCGCCGCGTGCGGCGCAGGCAGCGCGCGCTCCGCGGAAAACCGTTCGATCATGCGCGCTCGCCGCTCGTCGTTGAGGTCGTTTCTTTTTCCTCGGCCTTCGCCGAGGCGCGAGATCAGCGGGGCGACGTCGAATCCCGCGCGGCGAAGTTCGGCAGTAATCAGGCTACGCACCCACGCGGTCATTCCGATGCCGAGTTCAGCAATATGAGCTTTCACCGCGGCTTCGAGCTCTGGCGGAAGTGAAATCCCTACAATTTTCCTGCGCGTCATTTTTTGAAAATTCAAGTTTTTAGGACAAAGAAGATGAATCCAACTTGCGGGAACGCGCGCCGTTCCCGCGGAAAAAAGCCTCAGGCGTCGAGTTTTTCCAGCGCGGCGCAGACTTCGTCGATGAGGAAGCCCGGCGTGGACGCTCCCGCCGTGACGCCGACGACGCGATAGCGACGCATCTGCGCCAAATCCAGTTCCCGCAGCATCTCGACGTGATAGCACGGGAGCCCATGCCGCTCGACGAGCGTCGCCAGCTTCACCGTGTTCGCGGAATGCCGACCGCCGATGACGACGACCGCCTCCGCGCCCTGCTCCGCGAGCCGGACGACGTCGTGCTGGCGCGCGCGCGTCGCGCCGCAGATCGTGTTGAAAATCTGCGCCTCCGGGTAACGCCGCTTCACTTCGGCGGCGAGCACTTCGAACTCGTCGACGAACATCGTCGACTGCGAAACCAGGCAGACTTTTTCGCCGAGCGGCGGGAGCGCCGCAAGATCCGCCGCCGTGCGCACCGCGTGCCCGCGTCCTTCCGCGTAGCCGAGAATGCCGATGACTTCGGGATGATTCGGATCGCCGAAAACGAGCGTCGCGAAGCCTTTTCTCGCGAAAAGCCGCACGCGCCCGGCGATGACGCCGACGTCGGGGCACGTCGCGTCGCGGAACTCCGCGCCGAGCGTTTTCAGGTATTCCCGCCGCTCCGGCGTGACGCCGTGCGCGCGCACGACGACGACGGCGTTCTTCCGCTCTTCCGGGGAAAGCCCCAGGTCCAGCTCCGAGCGGGAACAGTAATCGCCGACCTCGCGCACGCCCTCTGCCTTCAGCGCCGCCATCATCTGACGGTTGTGGATGAGCGGGCCGTCCGTGAATACGGGAACGCGCCCGCGGCGCAGATAATCGCGCACGATGTTGATCGCGCGTTCGACGCCGCGGCAAAACCCCGCGCTTTCCGCTCTGATCACCTTCATTTCGCTTTTCCTGAAAACAAAAATTCGCGGGAACGCGCGCGCCTCACTCGTCCTCGTCCGCGTGCGCGTCTTTTTCGTAGCAGATGAAACGGATCATCGCCACGGCGGAACGCTCGATGTCCGAGCTGATCGAACGGATGCGCCCGCGGACGAAATGGTAGCCGAAATGGAAAACGGCGGCGAGGCACAGCCCGACGCCCGTCGCGGCGAGCGCCGAAGCGATGTCTCCCGCGAACGCGTCGGCGCTCGCGTAGTGCCCGGCGGCGCGCATCGCGAGAAACGCGCGCAGAATCGCGAAAACCGTTCCCGCGAGCCCGACCAGCGGCGCGATTTTCGCCAGCGCGCGAATCGTTCCCGCGCGGCGTTCGAGCACGGGAATTTCCAGAAGCGCGGCCTCTTCCGCAGCGATGCGCATCCGCGCCTCGCCTTCCTTCGCGTGCAGGAGAATCACCTTCACGACGCGCGGGACCGGCCCCGGAGATTCCTCGCAAACCGTCAGCGCCTCCAGAAAACGCCCGTTGCGCAGATTCGCGCAGACGCCCTCGACGAACGCCATCGCGCGGATTTGCCCGCGGTGCAAGTAGATCACGCGCTCGACGATGATGAGCAGCCCGATGAAGCCGATCGCCAGCAGAAGCCAGACGAACGGCCCCCCGCTGAGCACGAGCGAAAACTCCGGCCCGGCGTTCCCGCCGGCCATGTCCGAAATGTCTTTTGAGAAGTCCATGATGCGTGTTCTGCAGTTTTTTCCGAAAGACGCGGAAGCGTCGATTATTTTTCGTAAATTCTCCGGAGCAGGCTTTCCGCGTAACGCCCGCCCGGAATCATTCCCGCGGCGCTCTGTTCGGCAATCAGCCCGTAAACGCCGCGCGCGGATTCGTAGTCGCCGGCGCGCTCGTAGGACGCCGCCAACGCGAAATAGCAGCGCGCGACCCAATAGCCGC
>ERZ779737.2133-NODE-2133-length-13607-cov-4.817518_pt1 | contig 13607 bp, 14 predicted proteins | sample MGYA00511889_ERZ779737 | MGnify/ENA primary metagenome ERZ779737 (study PRJEB29588, sample SAMEA2163575) | human gut metagenome | biome: human gut; feature: human-associated habitat; material: faeces | place: Denmark | collected 2008/2010 ...
TTCGGCGGCGCGACGACGTTTGACGGCGAAGTGAACGTGCTTAGCGGGAACGTCGTTCGTTTCCGCGACGGCGAAGGGAACACGGCGGTTCCGATTAGGTTCACGGATCCTCCGACGGGGGGCGTGCTCAATCAGGGCTCGGCGTCGACGACGACGGCGATGACTTGGATGTCCGGAAACTACATGTCTTGGTTCTCGAGCGAGTTCCTGCGGCTGTATTCGGGCGAGAGCGTCATTTCGCCGTCGGCGAAAGTCGAAGTGAACCCGAACGGCGTCATCCTCGCGGCGGGCGCGGGAGACGCCGCAAAAATCGTCATCGACGCCGGGAAGATCCAGGTGAGCGGCGTCGCGCTGACTCTGAACGTCGCGCCGACGGCGGCGAATCACGCCGCGACGAAAGGCTACGTGGACGAGAAGGTCGCGGCGCTGGAGGCGCGGATTGCGGCGCTGGAAGGAGCGTAAGGCGACGGATGAAGGCGAGTTGTTAAACAACGCTTAACAACTGAAAAGCGAAACTATGGCCGAGTTCAAAGTCAACATCAAGGCTCAGCGGAGCGTCTCAGGCACGTTCGAGGCGATCGTCGAAGCGGCGGCGGGCATCTCTATCGAGGTCGACTCCGCCGGCGCGCTCTACTGCAAGGAATGCGGCATCGAGCTTAATTGGGATCACAACCAGCGCGCCGCGGACGAAAAAATCGTCGCCGACCCGGAAGCCTCCGCCGAGGCGAAGCGCAACGCGCAGGCGCGGCTTGACGCGATGAAAAATCTTGCCTACACGACAAAGGCGGGGCGCTTCACGTTCGCCTACTCCGGCTTCAACGCGAGCGGCCCCGGGCACTTCACGGCGAAAGGCTTCGCCGGCGTCAAGGGCGAAGACAAAATTCCGTTCATGCAGTGGAGCCCGGACACCGGCGTGCTGACGCCCGACGCGCCGCGCGCCTCGGCCCGCCTGGTCACCAACGAGGATTGCCCGATGATCGGCGAGCTGCGCATCGACGTCATGAACTCCGCCTCCGCGATGATCACCGCGGACGCCTCCGCGCGCGAAGCGACGGCGACGCGCACGACGTTCGATGACGACACGCCCGCGCGCGCCCACGCCGTGGCGAACTTCGAGCGCACGCGATACGACGAAACGACGTTCGAGCCGATCGTCGACCAAGTTACACTGTCGGCGGACTGGACCGTCTACTCCTTTGACGGGCCCGAACAATGGCGCGACGACGGCGAGACGCGCTGGGTCGAAACGGCGGACACGACGCTGGGCGAGCCGCACGGCGTCGACTTCCGCGGCTGCTCACCGCCGCTCCCGCACGGCGTCATCCCATACCAGGGCGGCGTTTTTCTTTACCATTACGAACATTGGAAAACGGCCTACGCGGTCGAAAAGCTGCAGAAAAAGCAGGTCTCCGACCGCGGGCGGGAACGCTGGGTCGACGCCGAGCCCGCGCAGACGTGGCAGGGCCGCGAGATCGGGCCCGTCGTTACTTCGCGAAACAAGGGGTCAATCGCCGCGCGCGAAAACACGAACGGAGATCAGGGGCCCTACATCCTGTTTCCCGGCTGCGACGAAGGCTGCAAGCCGATCACGATCTCCCAAAGCCCGAGTCCCTGGGGCAGCGGCGGCGGAGACGGCGGCGACGGCGGAGGCGGAGGCTCCGGCGGCGGCGGAGGAGGATCCGGCGACGACGACGAGGAAGAGGAAGACGCCGAAGAAGACGAAGTCATCCCGCTTCCGCCGACGGTCAGCGATCCCGACGATCCCCCCGAACCGCCGGAAGATCCGGAAAACCCGGAGGCCTGTCCGCCGCACGTTTGGTCTGACATCAAGTATCCGGGGCTATACGGCCCGCTGTCCGTTTCCGGCGAAGGCGGAAGGTATTACTACAAAACTTCGAGCGACGCTTTCGCCGACAACATGATTCCCGTCGAAGAGGCGCTCAAGTGGGGCTATGATGAGCTTGGCGTCTATTTCGTCGCGCTCATCGACGGCGTCCTGTGCGTCGAATTTTCGCGCAACGACACGGGCGCCGCGCGCACACTCGAACTCCGCGCCGGCGCGGAGAGAACGCGGGTCTGCTCCAAGTGCGGCGAAGAAAAAAACATCTGCGCCGTTTCGATTCTTTACGTGACGCAGCTCGCCGCCGAACCCGAAGAGCCGGAAGATCCCGAAGACCCGGAAGACCCGGACGAGCCCGGAGAAGAGCAGCCCGCCGCGCGGTTCACGGCGCCGGTCGTTTACGCCGAATGGAACGCCGCGGCGACTTTCGTCCGCGTCGAAGCCGACGACGCGGAGCTCGCCTGGAAGGCCCGCGTCGTCGGCGACGCCGAATGGCTGCAGCTTTTCGACGCCGACGCCGAGCCGTGCGAAAACGAACCCGAAGGCGCGGGGAGCGGAAAGTTCATCGCCGCCGCCGCCGCGCCGGAAGCGGGAGCCGAAGCGCGTTCCGCCGAAATCGAGCTGCTCGTCCGCGACGGCGACGCGTGGACGCGCGTCGACGTCTGCTCGTTCATCCAAGGCGCTCGCGAGCCGGACGATCCGGAAGAGCCGGACGATCCGGAAGAACCGGAAGAACCGCCGCTCGCCGCCGCGCCCGCGCGCCTCGTTTTTTCGCCGCTGGGCGGAAGCGCGACGCTGACCGCCTCCGGAAGCGCCGCCGCGCAGGCGCAGCTCTCGATCCCCGCGGAATACGCCGACGCGATTTCCGCCGAAGCCGCCGCGGAGGGCGGCGGAACTTGGACGCTCACCGCGCCGGCAGCTCCCGAGCGAACGAGGAAGATTTCCTTTTTCGCCGCGCTGACCGCGCCCGGCGCCGCCGCCGCCGTGGAAATCGTGCTGCTGCCGTTCCCGCGCGCCGCGCGCACGCTCCCGACCGAGCCGTTTTTCCGCGAAAAGCGCCTGAGTTTTTTCCCATGATACCGAAATTTCATTCCGGACAAACACTGAAGGCGGACGACCTCAACGCGCTCGTCGCGGAGATCGCCGCCGTCCGCAAAATCGCGGAAAGCGCGCTGCTGCGAGACGTGAGCGGCGCGACGTTTTCGCGCTCAGCCGCGGGGACGACGCTGTCCATTCCGCCGCCGCCGCGACGCCGCGACGACGACGAAGAAGCGTCCGCGCCGCAGCGACACCCGTTCAAGGTTGAAGTTTTAGACGTGGGCGGGAGACGAACCCTCGGCGTGTTCGAGCCCTGGGTCTATGTGCTCTCGACGGGCGCGTCGCCGCTAAAGCGAGTCCCGACCACTGCCGGCGGATTCTACGGCGAACTCGGCGCGCAGTTTGCGCTTCTCCCGACGCCGCCGCCCGGAAGACACAGCCTCTCTCTTAACGTGCGGCACGTCCCCGGGCACTGGATGGTCGAAGGCGGCGACGGCGACGGCGGCGCACAACCGTTTTACTCCGAAATACGCGGCATGAGCGGTCTCTCTTTGGACTGGGACGACGGCTTCGGCAACAGCACCGAAAGACTCAGCTTCCACGTCGCCGACGTCACGCGCAGCGTCGACGAAGCCGGCGCCGAAAGCTTCGCGGTGGTCCAGCACCTCCGCTCAACTCCGTTCATCCCGGTCGTCCTTCCTGACGCAAACAAACTCACGACGGCGAGCTGACTGAGCGCCGCCGCCTCGGCAAGAAAAAACACTTAACCATGAACACAAAGCTTCAAAAGAACTACGGAACGTCGGACTGGTCCGCCACCGGCCTGAGCTATTCCGACGAAATTCAAATCACGCCCGGAGACTCGCGGACGGCGACGCTGTCCGCCCAATATCCCGGCTCGCTCAAAGACGCCGTCGCCTCCGCGCCGCGGCTCGGCTCCGGCTCGGAGCTGCTCCCCTACAACGACCTGCGCCTGCACAAACGCACGTTCACGGCGAACGACGACACGGTCTCCGCGACGTTCACCTACGCCGCCTTCGGGGACGAGTTCCCGCAATACACGCTGGAAGCGACGCCCGAAAGTGTATCACTGCTGAACCATAGAGACTTCGACAACATTGCCGACCTCGACCGCGCCGTCGCGCAAGAATACGTGAACGGCGGAACGGACGCCACAGCGATTTACCATAATACTAAGACTAACGCGCTCGCGACCAGCCTCGACGCCGCCGCGAAAAACTCCGGCGATTGGAAAGAAACCACCCTCGGAGAGCTGTTCAAGTCCACTAAATCCCGCGCCGTCAAACTCGCGCGAAAAGGTGTAAAAAGCCTTGCAGGATCTAAACTAGTATGGACCGAAACCAAGACCTCGACAAACAACAACGTGCCATCGCGACTTGGCGAAAAATCCAGCCCGCGCGGCGACCACCCCAGCGGCCGGACTTGGAAGATTACAGGCTACAAAGCGAACGAACTCGACCGCGACGATTTCGGGAATCGCCGCTATACAACAGAAACGACATGGGAGGCAAGCGACGCCGTCGCCTCAGAAGAAGGCAACACTTAGACGAAATTCCGCGCTATTCTAACGCGTTGCCGGGGACACACCAGGGAAATCATCGACGAACATCACGGTCAGATCCTCTGCTCCCGGAACAATTTCAACGCTATAATCCTCAAGATTGTCAACAAGCTTCCACTTCCCAGGAGAATCTGCAAAGTTGTTGACAATCTTCACTTTCAGATCCGCAGCGCCTTTAACAATTCTTACGCGATAATCCGCCCCAGCCTTAACAATCTTAATCTTCCCGTAAAGCTTCGAAGCTATTTCTTTTCTCGTTTCAAGAGCCGTTGCTTCTTTTTGCGGCGAAAGAAAACCAGCGCCGGAAAGAAGAACGGCGGCGGGAACGCCCAAAACAAGGGCAAGAAGAGAGACTGAAATTTTCCTTTTCATGGAACTCCTCATAACAAAAAGAGACGGTTCGTTTCAAACTAAAAACGCACATCAGAGCCGCTTTGTTTCACTTTTCTTTTTTCGAAGGCTGCCGCGGTTGACTTTTCCGCCCCCGCCGCGCAGAATTTTTCTTGTCATGACGAAAAAAATTCTGACCGCCTTCCTTGCGCTCGCCGCGCTTGCCGTCGCCGCCTTCGGCGCGGAACAAGAGCTGCGCGGGCGTGTCATCTCCGTTGCCGACGGCGACACGATCACGATAGCCGACGCGCTGGACGACCGGCACAAAATACGCCTCGACGCGATCGACGCGCCGGAAAAAGCGCAGCCCTACGGCCCCGAAGCCGCCGCGCGGCTCGAAGAGCTGCTGTCGCAGCTCGGCGGCGTCGTCATGGTGCGCGTCAAGGACAAAGACAAATACGGCCGCACCGTGGGACGCGTTTTCGCCGTCGTCGACATCAACGAACTGATGGTGCGCGAAGGACTCGCCTTCCGTTATGCGGAGCATGACAAATGGGGGGGGGGTATAAAACGCGCGGAAGACTTCGCGCGCGCGCATAAGCTCGGTGTATGGAAGCAGCCGAACGGCGGAGTGAGGCCGTGGGACTTTCGCCACGGGCGGCGCGTCGCCGCGCCTGCGCCCGCCGCGCCGGAAAAAGAAATGTCCGAGCTTGACGCGCTTTTCCATACCGAATACAGCGACGCGCGCGTCGCCTATGCAACCGGGAGCGCCGCGCCCGCGGCGGAAGAAGTCTACTGGGTCACGAAATCCAGCGGCAAGGTTCACAACAAAACCTGCCGTTACTTCGGGGTAAGCAAGGGCTACACGACCAAAAAGCCGACCGGCCCGAACTGCCGCGTCTGCGGCGGCACAGAAGCCCCGCGCCGCTAAGCAAAAAAGCGCTCCGTTGCGGAGCGCTTTTTTTTTCAGGACGGGAACGCTTGAGCACGGCGGCGCGCGGCGAGCGTCCGCGCGCCGCCGTCGCCGGAGCGCTGACCGCGCAGCCGTTTTTCCCCGAAAAAAAGACCGCCCGCGCAACGTTGAAGAAAGTTTTTTTTTCAGATACGAAGTTTCGACGGCGGCCGCAACGAGTCCAAAAGCAACTCGCGCAACGCCGCGCCGAAGGTCGCGACGCCGCATTCCCAGCGCATCTCGATTTCGCGCAAAAACAAAATCAGGTTGTGCCGCCACCCACCGCAAAACCGCCCGAGATGACGCTTGAGCACGCTCCAGGCGTTCTCGATGAGATTTGTGCACGCGCCTGTCGCGGCGCATTTGTATTCGCGATGGTGGTTGACTTGGCGATGGTCGAAACCGACCAAGCCGAGCTTGTAGGCCGGAAGCTGGTCGGTGTGAACCTGCGCGCCTCGCCGCACGTTTTCGACGACGAACGCCGTCAGCGTCGGGCAGTCCACGCGCCCGCCCCCCTGCAGCCGAAGCCGCCGCAGCCCGCTCATTTTCTCGCGCTGAGCGACGCCGACCACGGCGAACTTGCCCGACAAGGAACGCCCCTGCTTCGACACGCGCCGCCCGCCGCGCCCGCCGGAAAGGTAGCATTCGTCGACCTCCGCGCGCCCGACGAACGGCGAGACCGCCGCGCGGCTCAACGCAATCCGCTCCCGAAAAACGCGGAAAATCCGCTGCGCCGTCATGCGGTTGACGCCGACGGCGCGCGCCGCGGCCCGCGCCGTAGCCCCTGCGGAAAATAACGCGAGCAACGCGTTTTGCCGCGTCCACGAAAGCCGGCAACGGTAGATCAGCGTCTTGACGCGTCGCTTCTTTTTCCGCCGCCGCCGCGCCTGCGCTTCCCATTCGCACCGCACGCGCCCCAGCTCGGGCATTGTGATTTCATCTTTTCTCATAGCCCGAAAAACCTGCAAAATTTGTGCCCTTGACATCTGTTCCCGACTTATTAAACTCCCCCGCCATAACCCAAAGCCTCACTCCTCTCCCCGCATCTAAGCCACAATCAAAAAAAGTGTCCTTGCAAGCACTTTTTCGGACTTTTTTTTTACGTCGCAGGAGCGGGAAAAAAATTGTGCCGCCTCTCCGAGGTTCCGATTTTCTTTTTTCCGATTTTCCCCATGCTTACGCATGGGGTTCTCGGGGTTGTGCCGCGCCTCCGGCGCTCGCTCCCACGCCGCACGAAACGCGGAAGCAAAACCATCACAGCGCGAAAAATTCGCCCGAGACCTTCCGGCGTGCGCGTATCCGCGTTTTCAATACACATATTTCGCCCCCTCGTCGTATGCGTATCCGCCTTTTCGATACACGAGCGCGACAGGGTTCTTCCCGCGGACAAAAAAAAGCGTTCCCGCGGAAAAATCCGACGGGAACGCTTCATGAAGCCGAAGCGAAAACGCCTTAAGCGGCGGGCTGTTCGGCGGGAGCGGCTTCGGGAGCCGGCGCTTCTTCCACAGCGGGAGCGGCGGCTTCTTTCGCCTTTTTGGCTTTGGGAGCCGCTTTTTTCGGAGCTTTTTTATAACCCTCGTCGTTCGCGGCGATCAGTTCGATGAGCGCCATTTCAGCGCCGTCGCCGATGCGCGGGATCGCGAGCTTGTAGATGCGGGTGTAGCCTCCGTTGCGGTTCAGGAATTCCTGCGCGCGTTTCGTGAAAAGAATCGCGACGGCTTCTTCGCTGCGCACCTTCGCGAGGGCGAGGCGATAGAAGTGCAGTTTCTTCGCGCGGTCGTCCGTCTGCGCGGCCTTTTTGGCGAGCGTGATGACTTTTTCGGCGAACGGGCGGAGCGCCTTGGCTTTCGGAAGCGTGGTTTTGATGCGGTTATGGACAAAAAGCGCGGCGGCGAGATTCGCCAGAAGAGCGATGCGGTGCTCTTTTTTGACGCCGAGCTGATGGCGGTGTTTGCAGTGACGCATGGTGATGTGAAAATTTCCTGTGTTTGAATGATTGGAATGAGATTATTCGGCGGCGGGAACGTCGTCGTCGTCCTCTTCTTCGGCGAGCAAAGCTTCGTCGACGGGAGGACGATTCGCCTTGTGCTGCGCGATGATGTCGCGGTCGATGAGGCGTTCGTCGATCTTCATGCCGAGGGAAAGCCCGAGCTGTTCAAGCTTGGCCTTGATTTCGTTCAAGGATTTCTTGCCGAAGTTGCGGTATTTCAGCATTTCGGACTCGGACTTGAGCGCGAGTTCTCCGACCGTCGTGATGTTCGCGTTGTTGAGGCAGTTCGCCGCGCGAACGGAGAGCTCGATTTCGTTGACGCTCATGTTGAGAAGCTTGCGGAGGCGGTTCTGCTCTTCGCTGACTTCCTTGCCTTCCGTTTCGAACTGAACGATTTCCGGAGAGGCGGCATCGAACACGTCGAGATGATGGCGGAGAATCGAGGCGGCTTCCTTGAGCGCGTCCGAAGGCGTGATGCGGCCGTCCGTCCAGATTTCGAGCACGAGCTTGTCGTAGTTCGTCATCTGGCCGACGCGCGTATTTTCCACGCTGTAACGCACGAGGCGAACGGGGCTGAAGAGCGAGTCGATGGCGATGACGCCGATCGGCTGGTCGTCCGTCTTGTTCGCTTCCGCGGGGCACCACGAGCGACCGACGCGAACGGTGAGCTCCATCTGCAGGCGACGCTTGACGTTGAGCGTGCAGATGAGCTGATCGGGATTGATGAGATCCAGGTCCGAAACGAGCTCGATGTCTTTCGCCGTCACGGGGCCTTCGCGATCCACGTCGATACGCACGACGAAAGTGTCGCGGCGATGCGCGCGGAGGATGACCTTCTTCAGGTTGAGGACGATTTCCGTCACGTCTTCGACAACGCCGTCAACGGACTGAAATTCGTGGCTGACGCCTTCAATTCTTACGGAACAAATCGCCGCGCCTTCGATGGAGCTGAGAAGAACACGACGCAGCGCATTGCCCATCGTGTGCCCGTAGCCGATTTCGAACGGCTCCGCGATGAACTTCGCGTAAGTCGCGTTCGACACCGAATCGTCGCGTTTGAGACTCTTCGGCAATTCAAATTTTCCAAGGCGTTTAGGCATTGAATAAAAATCTCCTGTGCTTTGTAGGCTGAAAGATTAACGGCTGTAGAATTCAACGATGAGCTGCACGTTGATGTCCTGCGGCATCTCTTCGCGCGTCGGCTTGCGGTCGATCGTGCCTTCGAACGTTCCCGCCGGGAGCGTGATCCACGCGGGAACGGGGCGGAACTGGTTTTCTTCGAGACCGCGGGTGGCGAGCTGCTTGGACGACGTGCGGTTGCGGATTTCGATTTTGTCGCCGACGCTGCACGCGTAGGAAGGAATGTCCACCTTGTGCCCGTTGACGCAGATATGACCGTGACCGACGAGCTGGCGCGCGGCGCGGCGCGTATTCGCGAACCCGAGGAGATAAACGACGCTGTCAAGGCGCGTTTCGAGGAGCGTCAGGAAGTTTTCGCCGACAACGCCGCCCATGCGCTTGGCGCGGGCGAAGGTCAGGCGGAACTGCTTTTCGCTCAGTCCGTACATGAAGCGGAGCTTCTGCTTTTCGTTGAGACCGGTCCCGTATTCCGTGGTCTTCCGACGGAGCGTCGGGCCGTGGACTCCCGGAGGATACGGCTTGCGTTCTTCTGCCTTGCAGGTCGGAAGGATGTTCTGACCGAAGCGGCGGTTAATCTTGCTTGTCGGGCCTGTGTAGCGTGACATTTTTATATGGTTTTTCTATGGTTCGGCGGCAATGAATGCCTTCCGGTTTGCCATTGCCGGAAGGGAAAAAGTTCGTAAGCGAAAAATTTTCCGTTTCCGCGGGAACGGCGGAAAAAGCGCCGCGCGTTCCCGCGGAACACAAGAGGAAATCAGACGCGGCGGCGTTTCGGCGGGCGGCACCCGTTGTGGGGAACCGGCGTCACGTCCATGATCGAAAGGACGTTGAGACCGAGCTGCTGCAGCGCGCGAATCGCGGAGTCGCGGCCCATGCCCGGACCGCGGACCTTGACGACCACGTCCTTGAGCCCGTGCGACATTGCGACGCGGGCGGCGTCCTGACAGACGACTTGCGCGGCGAACGCCGTGGATTTGCGGGACCCGCGGAAATTGCACTTCCCGGAAGAGGACCAGGAAATGACGTTCCCGTTCGGATCGGTGAAAGTGATTTTCGTGTTGTTGAACGTCGCGAGGACGTTGCAGATGCCGCTCGTGATATTCTTCGAGCCTTTGGCGCGGCGAATCTTGATTTCCTCGAGGCCTTCGGCGAGAAGATCCTTCGCCGTGATTTCCTTCTTCTCAGGAGCGGCGGGAGCGGCTTCGGCGGCGGCGGGCGCAGCCGCGGTTTTTTCCTTGATTTCTTCTTGACTCATTATGAAAGAAAAATTCGGAGTTCAGGAGCTTACTTGGAAACGACGCCGACCGTCTTGCGCGCGCCTTTGCGCGTGCGGGCGTTCGTCTTCGTGCGCTGCCCGCGGACGGGAAGGCCGCGGAAGTGGCGGAGTCCGCGATAGGACTTGATCGACTGGAGGCGCTTGAGGTTCGAGCCGATTTCGCGGCGAAGGTCGCCTTCGCATTTGTAACCGCGTTCAACAATGTAGTTGACGATCTTGTTGAGCTGCTCTTCCGTCAGCTTGTCCGAGCGGAGCGCGGGATCGATGCCGAGCGCGTTCACGATTTCGGTCGCGCGAGTCGGCCCGATGCCGTAGATGTAACGCAGCGCGTATTCGACGCGTTTGTTGTTGGGAATGTCTACACCAAGGATGCGTGGCATTTTATTTACTCTTGTTATGTGTTGTGTTCTGAAAGGGAAAAGTTCAGCAGTATGGCGGAACTCCTCCGGAATGGAAAGTCTTTTTTCGTTGAAACGGCAAAAAAATTTCAGGAAAGCACGGTCAGCACCTCGGGATCGCCGTCGGTGACGAGCACCGTGTGTTCGTAGTGGGCGGCGGGCTTGCCGTCGCGCGTGGTGACGGTCCAGCCGTCGGGCTGCGTGTCGATGAGGCGGGAACCGAGGCAGATCATCGGCTCGATGGCGAGCGTCATTCCCGGGCGAAGCTTCGTTTTTCCCTCGCCGCGGGAATAATAGTTCGGAATCTGCGGGTCTTCATGCATCGAGCGGCCGACGCCGTGCCCGCAGTATTCGCGGACGATCCCGTAACCGTAGGGCTTGATGAAGCGTTCGACCGCGCGGGAAATGTCGCTGACGCGGTTGCCGGCGCGCGCGGCGGCGATGCCGGCGTAAAGCGCGCCTTCCGTCGCTTCGCAAAGACGGCGAACGTCGTCCGCGACGGGTTCGACGAGCACCGTGCGCGTGTTGTCCCCGACGAAGCCGTCGTATTTCGTGACGACGTCGAGCGAGACGATATCGCCCTTTTTGACGGTGCGCCGCAGCGTGCCGATCCCGTGAATGACCTCCTCGTTCACCGAGATGCAGATGTAGCCCGGATAGACGTGGCTGCCGTAAGCGTAGTTGTGGCTCGTGCTTTCGCAGCCCAATTCCGCCATCACGTGCTTGGCGAACTGGTCGATGTCGTAGGTCGTGACGCCTTCTTCGACGAACCGGCAGGTGCGGTCGAGCACTTCCGCGGCGACGCGGCAGGCCTTGCGCATCTTCACGAGCTCTTCTGCTGAAAGCGGCTTCATCGTTTCGTGCAGGTTGGAAAAGAACGCTTGCTGCGGACGGGAACGTCAGGCGGAGAACGTCGTCACGCCGAAGGCGACGAACCCGAGGACGAAAATCGCAATCAGGACGTACGTCAGACGACCGAGTCCCGCCGGCTGCCCGATGTCCGCGATGCGGCGGGAATGCGCCGTCTGCGGGAGCGCGACGCCGCCGATGCGGGACTTTTTCAGAAAACCGTCGTAGTGGCGCTGCAGAAGCAGGGTTTCCACCTGGCGCATCGTGTCGAGCACGACGCCGACGGTGATCAGGCCGCTGGTCCCGCCGATGACGCGGGCGAGGCGCGGATAGAAATCGAGCGTGTAAATGAAAAAGTCCGGAATGAGCGCGATGATGACGAGGAACACGCCGCCGGCGAAAGTCAGACGGTTCATCACGAACTCAAGATAGTGCGCCGTGTGTTCGCCGGGACGAATGCCGGGAATGTAGCCGTTGTTCTTCTTGAGATCGTCCGCGACCTGGATCGGCTTGAACATCACCGAAACCCAGAAATAGCTGAAGATGAAGACCAGCGTGCCCATGATGACGTAATACGTCGTCTGACCGGGCTGGAACTGTTCGGGAACGCCGCGCAGGAAGGACAGCGACGGCTTCGTGGCCAGCCAGCCCAGCGGCATGGCGAGAAACGAAAGAATCGCTCCCGCGAAGATGACCGGCATGACGCCCGCGTAATTGACCTTCAGCGGAAGATACGTGCTTTGCCCACCGAACATCTTTCGTCCGACGACGCGCTTCGCGTACTGCACGGGAATCTTGCGCACCGCCTGCGTAATGGCGACGAGCGAGGCCGTTCCCGCGACGAACAGGAGAATCATCCCGAGGAGGTGCTCAAGCCCGTTCTGCGTTCCGCCCGCTCCCGCGACGGGGCCGGCGAGAACTTCGACAAACGAAGAAAGCGCCTGCGGAATGTCCGCGACGATGCCGAGCACGATCAGAATCGACGCGCCGTTCCCGATGCCGCGCTGCGTGATCTGTTCGCCGAGCCAAAGCATGATGACCGCGCCCGCCGTCAGAATCAGCGTTCCCATCACGGAAAAGAGCGTCTTGTTGATGACGACCATTTCTCCCGTGAAGCCCTGCACGCCGACCGCCTGCCCGACGCTCGCCGGATTGCAGAACATGCCCACGATGATGAACGCCTGCAGCAGCGCGATCGCAATCGTCAGATACCGCGTGTACTGCGCGATTTTCTGCTGTCCGTTTTCCTCGTTGCGGAGACGCGCGAGGCTCGGCACGACGGCGCCCATCAGCTGCATGATGATCGACGCGCTGATGTAAGGCATGATGCCCAGGGCGAAAATCGCGCCTTTGAGCATTGCGCCGCCCGTGAACATGTTGTAAAGACCGACGAGACCTTCGCCCGTCTGCGGAAGATTCCGGATGAAGTCCGTCAGCACCGTCGGGTCAAGCCCGGGCAACGGCAAATTCCCGCCGATGCGGGAAATGAACAGCAACCCGAGCGTAACGACGATGCGGTTCCGGAGTTCCGGAATTTTCCAGCAATTGATGAACGCGGAAAACATTGAATCAGATTCTCTTTGGCGGAGACGAACGCCGTTCCCGCAGAAGCGGATTTCCCGCGTTCCCGCGGAAACCGCCGCCTGCGTAAAAGCGGCGGGAACGGCATTTCAGGGCCGAAAACGGAAACCGCGCTTACTCGGCGGCTTCCGCTTTCAGTTCGACGACTTTGCCCCCGGCGGCTTCGATTTTCGCCTTGGCGGAAGCGGAAAACTTTTGCGCGACGACCGTCACGGGGCGGGAAATTTCGCCGTTCCCGAGCACCTTGACCAAAAGGTCGGCCGCGCGGACGATTCCGGCCTTGACGAGAACGTTGCGATCGATTTCCGAGCCTTCGCACTTGTCGATCTGGCTCAGGTTGACGACGGCGAATTCAACGCGGTTGACGTTGTTGAAGCCGCGGTGCGGAAGTTTGCGGTAAAGCGGCATCTGACCGCCTTCGAAGCCCGGACGGACGCCGCCGCCGGAGCGGGCCTTCATGCCCTTGTGCCCGCGGCCGGAGGTTTTCCCGTGGCCGCTGCTGCGTCCGCAGCCGAGGCGTTTGTGGCGATGCGTCGAGCCTTCGATTTTCGGAAGAGTGTGAAGCTTCATGGCTTTGAAATTTATGAATGTATGAAAAAAACGGTGGCAGCCCGCCGCGGGAACGCTTTCA
>ERZ779737.2139-NODE-2139-length-13583-cov-120.092992_pt1 | contig 13583 bp, 9 predicted proteins | sample MGYA00511889_ERZ779737 | MGnify/ENA primary metagenome ERZ779737 (study PRJEB29588, sample SAMEA2163575) | human gut metagenome | biome: human gut; feature: human-associated habitat; material: faeces | place: Denmark | collected 2008/2010 ...
TATTTTTTTAAAGAGGTGAGAACGAGATGGGCTCTATTAAAGAGAAAATAAAATACATAAAAGAAACAAAGAAATTAATAAGAGAGGCTATCATCGCTCAGGGCGTAGATGTGCCGGAAAACACTACATTTAGAGATTATGCAAACAAAATAGATAGTATAAAAAATACTACACATGTATCAGATAATACAACACTTGCGTCTGGTACGGCAGTAGAAAAGAAAATATATTATTTAAGTAAAACAAAGGAAAATATAAAGAGAGCTATCGTAGCAGCAGGAGTAAGTGTATTAGAAACAGATACTTTTAGAAGTTATGCTGACAAAATAACTCAAATAAAAAAATAGGAGGGGTGAAAAATGGCTAATAAAATTACATGGGCTGATAAGGTAGCCCTTCAAGAAAAACCAGATGTTGTAGCAGAAAATAAGGTTACGGCAGCAGATATGAATCAGATTAAAACGGCTGTTAATGAGACAATAGATACAATGCCAAGTAATTTGGTAAATGGACAAGCTGAAGGAAGTATCAGATCTATTAGTGCTCGCGATGAAACAGGAAGCTTATTAGGTAAATATGCGCAAGCTTTTGGTTATCTGACAACAGCATCAGGTGAAAAATCTCATGCAGAAGGTGAAAAAACTACAGCATCGGGTTATGTATCTCATGCAGAAGGAAATGGAGCAATAGCATCAGGTACTGGTTCTCATGTAGAAGGATATGTAGCAAAAGCATCAGGTAGTTACTCCCATGCAGAAGGATTTCTTACTGAAGCATCGGGTGAAAATCAACATGTTCAGGGCAAATATAACATAGCAGACACAACAAATGCTCATATCGTAGGAAATGGCAGTAGTAATTCTAATAAATCAAACGCACACACAATTGACTGGTCAGGTAACGCCTGGTTTGCTGGTGATGTTTATACTGGCTCAACAAGTGGAAAAAATAAAGATGGTGGGTCTGTTAAATTGCCTGTTGTATATAGTGGGACAACTGCGCCAAGCAATGACATAGGGAAAAACGGAGATTTATATGTTTTATTAGATAGTTAGAGAGGTGAAATATGAGTCGTTTTTATGGAAGTGTTAGTAAGTCTCAAAATGGACAGAACCAGTTTGTTTGGGTAATTGATACTTCAATATCCGATAGAACGGTTACGGCTTACTTTAAAATTTTTGCTAAAGGAAATTACGTTCCTTATTACTCATGGTCCCATGCAGTTAAATGTGTAGTAGGAGGGAATACTGTTTTAAATACAACAGGTAATTATCCCAATTCAGAGGGAAGCTGGGTTGCTTGCTCTGAAAGCATAGGAGGAACAACTTATAGAAGAGTTTATACGTTAACCAGTGGCTCCGCTTCGGTAGGAAATGAGGGAGGAAGTATCACAAGCTCTTTCTCTTATGGTGTAACAGGTAGCGCAACATATTTACCAACAACTGGTACAAAAACAGTAAGTGGTACTGATAATATAGGGGCGAAAACAGCTTCTTTTAACTTAAACATTTTGAATCCTGACGGCTCAGAGCCTTACCAAACTGGTGAAGCAGGAACTGTAGAGCAATCAATAAATGGTGGAGGTTATACAAGAGTCTATAACGAAGGAGCCAATTCTTATCCGTTAGGGACAACTTTTAATTACAGAAATTTTACACCAGGAGCACATAGAGAATTATCTTCTGTAACGGGTATTAGTCCTAGTAATACAACGGGTCCTTGGAGTTTAACTTTATCTAGCAGTGGAGCGTCTGTTAGCTTTAAAACCGCTTGGAAGAATTACACTTTTAGGACATATAAAGGAGAGGGAACGACCGAAATTTCTACAATAACTCAACAATATAATACGACTTATAATGTTCCACACCCAACTCCACCAACTGGGTATTTGTTTGCTGGATTTTATAGTACGGGTTCGTTAAGCAGTATCTCATCTAAAGATTCTGTATTTGAATCAGGAAACGGAGGAATTGAAGTTTATAATAACAGTGCAAATGGAACAGTTACTCATACAAGAGTACAAGATGATGATGGGGTGCCATCGGCTTGTAAATACTTTGGAAATAGTGGAAGGGCTTATTATATAAGGATAGACAAAGCAGCTGGAACAGCTTCTCCTTATTGTGGGGGATTCTATTTATCAACTCATTCTGCTGCTAATCATATATATAGACATATTATATGGGCAAAAATACCCGTAGGTTATACAATTGGGGATTATCGTAATTCAATCGGTGATGGAGGATATAGTAAATGGCTTACTGACACTGCTGGAACGGGTGATTGGTATAGATACGTATATGATGTTCATGCAGGTTCTTCTGGAGATTTTTCTACTTTAGGGTTTGTCGCAATAAGAGCAAATAATGGAGACAATAATGCTGCTGTTACTTGGTATGTATGTGCTACTCAAGTAACTGATATTACAAATAATTATGCGACATATACCTTTGACGCCAATGGAACAGCCGAATATTTTTATGCTCCAGTAGCTTATAATATTGCATATGATGCAAACGGCGGTAGTAATGCGCCATCAACACAAGTAAAAACATACGGACAAAATCTTGTATTGAGTTCACAGATTCCAACTTATAACGGTTATGATTTTGTTGGATGGGCGCAAGCCGGAGAAGATACTATTTATTCTCCAGGACAAACTCTAAGCTCAGATTTAAGTAGATATAGTGGGGCAACGATAACTTTCTATGCCGTTTGGGTTCAAGATCAGGCAAGATTAAGTGTAAATAAAAATTCAACCTGGTCTCAAGGAAAAGGATATTTTAAAAAGAATAACGAATGGAAGAAGATAAAGACGATATATACAAAAGTAAATGGGGAATGGAAAGCTGGACATTTGGAAAGATTAAAAAAAGAATGGGAAGAGGTATGTTGTTTTGTTAAAGGCTCTCAGGTTAGGATATCTTTAGATGGAACTGCCAAGAATATTGAGGATTTAAAAGCTGGAGAACAGATTGTTGTTTATAATGAAGACAAAAAGAAATTTGAGTTGTCTACAGTTTCTGATACCCCAAGAAACAATAATGTCACAGATAAAGCCACAATTGTATTAGAAAATGGTATAACTATCGAAATGAATGCATATCATCCTTTATTAACAACAAAAGGATACCACTCTTTAACAGAATATGAGGGCTTACCTTTATTGACAGATAAAGATATTCTTGTTACAATTAATGGAGAAATAAAAATTAAGCAAATAGTTAGAGAAACAATAGAGCCAATTACTATGTATAATTTATCCGTAAATGGAGAACATCATAATTATGTTGTTAATTCTGTAGTTGCTCATAACGCACAGTGTCCTATAAAATAAGGAGGTAATATAAAAATGGCAAATAAAATTCAAATTAAAAGAGGACTTGAATCCAACATTAATAAGTCAAATTTGTTACAAGGTGAACTTGCAGTTACTACAGATAGTAATAAATTATATGTAGGTACATCTAAAGGACCTATTCAACTTAACAAGGATGACGAGTCTCTTGTAACTATAGACTATTATGAAGCAGATGATAGTAAGAAAGAAAAAATCAAGAGTTTATTCTTAAAAGAAGATGGTTCTATATCAGAACATCAACTTGTCAAACCTAGTATTCTTTTAGCACCAACGATCGAACCCACAGACCAAACATCAACTTACACTATTGGTCAATATGTATGTGGTTTTGGAGATACAGAATCAAAGATAATTGAACCAACAGGTAAACAAATAACAAAGTACACTTTAATATTTACATCAATGGCAATAGATGGAGGAATATATCTTACTTATAACGTTAGTGGAGACACATTAACTTATACATGGGTAAAAAGTCCAGTCATACAATCAGATTATAATCAAAATGATGATACAGCATCTGATTATATTAAGAATAGACCATGTTATGAAGATGAACCAACTATTATGACTCTATTTAGCTTATCAAATCCAACACTTAATACCTGGCAAGTGCTTCAGTCATTTGGATCATATTCAGATCAAATAGACTATATGACAAATTTGTTTTCTTTAATTCCATCACTATCATTAGATGGTAGAAAACTAGTTTTGACACAAACAATTCCTGGGACACAGTTAGGGGATCTATCTGGAATAAATTTTCCATCAGATTTATATAATGCAATTTTAGATTATAGTATAGTATATTCCTATCTAGATACACTCAATAATTTCTTGATACATATAGCTTTAGTACCGAGCACAGACACTAATAATGATGCAAAACTTATGTATTATGTGTTTACTAGTGGTACCATACCTGATAATGTCACTATTAAGAACTTAGCATTTACTTTTACAGAGAAGAATATTAAAATGATGGAAGATAAATATTTATATAGTATTGTAGATACATCAGATAACTTAAATTCATATGTATATGATTATCAAAAGAAATTTACTAAACGTAATAATATTTCAGACTTGACTACTCAACCAACAGTAACACCAAAACCATCAATTGTAGCAACAGATACTGGCGAATTATATTTAGTATCTTTTGATTGGGATAATCATGGAGAACCAATATAATATAGAAAGGAGGGGTTTATATGAATGACGATTACAAATTAAAAGCGCGTTATACCAAGATTTTAACCGCAAAAGATCTAGCAGATAGATTTAGTTCTGATACACAATTTAAGTCTAAGTATAAAGCACTTTCCACTAGTACTTTATATAATTTACTTGAAACACTGGTATCAAATAATTATATTAGTTATAATTATTTGAAAAATGTGCTTCCAAATCACTATTCAATTGAAAATAATTCAGAGACAGAGTTTATTTTATCAGATTACCCATTTACATCTAGTTCTACTTACTTTGATTCATATGGTAGGTATGTAACATTAGAATCTACATCTCCAGTGAATTTAACTATGAAAAAAACTAGCTCAGATACTAATGTATTAGACCTTGAATATCCATCAAATAAAACGTTTATTTTATATACGTTTGGAACTAAACGATATAATGCAAATAGAGACACTGAGGGAACAATATTCTACTATTTTACAGATGAACACAATCCAATAGTAGATGGAAAGTGTATCATAATTTCTAATAATAAATCAAGTGGATTATCAAAAGCAGTTGGAGAATTACCATCAAGCGAAGATAGGACTGATTCATTTTTAGATCCACATGCTAACAATTTAGTTTATAAATCAGATTTAGTTACCTATTCATTCGCAGAAGATACAGGATGGATTACTTGTACAACAGTATCAAGCAATGGTGTAGGCACCATTAATCCTAGTAATGCTGGTGGATCACTACAGGTGCGTAAGGTAGGTAAGGTTGTTTATCTTAATTTAGCTTTGAGTTTAGATTTAATTCCTGATACAGCAACAGCTAATCAATATTTACTTACATTAAATGAAAAGTATAGACCTACTCAAACAATTTATTTTACAACTCTTCTAACAAGTAAGGAAGATTCACAATTTAATCAATTATGTACAGTTACTATTTCACCTAATGGTAAGGTTGAACTACCAAATTATGTGGAAATAGCTAGAAAACAAGTAGAAGTTGGAAGTAGTGCATTATATTTAAATCATTTAGTGTCATATCCAGTTTAATAAAAAAAATTAATTATGAAATTAGAGATATACACCAACATATATACCTCCATATTTTGAGGTATACGTGTGGTGTAGAATTAAATAAAAATAGAAAGGAGGAGAGATAATGGCGAACACAATAAAAATAAAGCGTGGATTATCTAGTAATATTGATAACACGACTCTTGCTCAAGGTGAATTGGCAATTACAACAGATACCAACGAATTGTATGTAGGAAAAGAAAGCGGAAAAGAAAAGATAAATGTGCAAGCTAATTATAATCAAAATGATGAGAAGGCTGCTGATTATATAAAGAATAGACCATTTTATGAAAACTCTAATATTATTTTTCAAGGTGATGTTACTTTTACAAAAGGAGGAGAATTTGAGGGGTATTCGGGCACCGTTCCTTTTTCTACTTCTTTTAAAAAAGATGATTTTAAAAAAGTGTGGAGATTACAAATATTATATGAGGAAAAACAGGAAAAACTTAGACGATATAGTTGGAATTATGAAAATGGACAAGACAATAATTTTGAATACTTCTCTTATTTCATAAGTGCTGAAGGGATGGCTGAAGTCTACTGGAATGGTGTCCATATAGTTTCTTCTGACACTGCGTTAAAAATTGATATTCCAGCGGACGGAGACACAGCAAGCACCAAAACTATAAATATTACTATAACAATGCAAACGAAAAGTGATACCCTAGATCTTATGTCGTTAGAAGATATAGAAGATATAGATAAGGTACTTCAAGGTAATCCGCCAAGATAAAATGAATAAAGGAGGGAGAAAGAATGAATACTTATAGATATAATGACGATTTTAAAGTAGTAGACAAGGATTCGTTAGCGTTTGTTACTTATCAAGTAAGAGAAGTTATAAAAAATAACTATAACGACCTTAGAAACAGACATGATTGGAAAACGATAACTATATCAGAAGATTCTTCTATCACTGAAGAAAAGACTGGAAAATTAGATATCTCAAGCGTTTTCTCTGGTAGCACTGACAATTTTTATAGAGTTTTAGGATATAACTCTATGTATAATGGTATCCTTTATTATGGGACAGAACCATTTAAAAATGTTATCGACAATTCTTTAGTTCGTGTCCAAAAAAATGCTATAATATATTATGCGGGTGGAACGGCTTATTGCTTCACTGGAGAAGGTATTTATAGTCTTTTATGGGACGATACTGAAAAGAAAGGTTGGGTTACAAAAGTTAAGATGGATAATGAATCTTATTATGTATATGATAAAGAAATAGATGCATTGCCAAATATAACTGTGACTGCAGGAGATTTTGTTTGGGATGCGACTGCTAAGACATTAACAGTAAAAGGTGCAAGAAATACAACAAAGACTGCAACAATTAAGTTCAATGAAGATGTAGATGGTGTATATTATTCTTTGACTAATTCGAGCTCAACAACAGGAAGAATGGGAATGCTCTCAGCAAAAATAAATAACGAAGATTATTATATTGGACTGCTACAAGGATTTGGAACTCATTATTCTCAATGGAATATGAAAAAAAATGATATAGTAACTATTGAATATACTGGGGATTCTACCGCAACTGCTGATGATGAATTTGTATTTAAAATAGAACATTGGCAAAAACCAAAACAAACAACCTCAGCAGCGTCTTATACTAATTATATTGTTGGAAACTCAGAACTAAATGATCAAATGAATGAAAGTTCGTTACGTACAGATGTTTTAAATATGAAATATGACATGAATGAACACCATACACATCATTATGAAGATTATCGTGGAGGCATTTTACCAACTTGTACAATAACTGACGGGGCTAATGGTTTTAATCATCCAAATAGATCTGTTGATTTTACTGCAACATCTGCAGATGGAATGACATATGAAACAACACTTACAATAACACAAGATAATATAAGTGCAATGGGATTCTTAGCAACTATTACTTCTTCAAAAGAATCTGCTATATGGGGAGAATGTACATTAAAGATTGAAAATACTACTCAAAATAGAGTCTTATTGGAAACAAGCGAAATAGGAGAATTGAGAACAATAGAAGGAGTAAATCCCGGAGATAGTATAAAAATGACCTTCACTTGTCCAGAAAATGTTTATACTCCAATGGAAGTAACAGTATCTGTTGCAATGTATTTAGCTATGGAGACAACTTCTAATATAGAAGATGTAATTTATTCGGGAACAGCGATAGAAGAATTTATAACAGATCAAAAAATCGGTTATTTAAAAAATGAATTAGAGCATGCTAAAGCAGGACAAAAACCACAAATACATACTGGAACATATCCAAACTTACAATTAAACTTAAACGCAGCAAGCGACAATTCTGAATGGAGAATCTGGCAAGGAAGCCAAGGAAATTGTACATTAACAATTGGATTCGATGGTTCTGAAATAGGAGAAGAGAGTACTTTTGGATGTACGGTTGTATTTAAAACACCTCATCGTTCTACTGCGACGACATCGTTCTCTTGGGCTGCCGATTATGGTGACATGGTGAGTATCGTTGGGGATGATGTAGTAGATGGTATATTTACACCACAACTATTAAAAGTGTATGAAATGGTATTTACTTGGAATGGCTTCGTGATGAACTGTGTTGTTAAAGGAAGTAAATATACAGCGCCACAGGAGTAAAAAATTATGATAGGGATTAAAAGAAGAAGCAGTATTTATTATCCAATAAAAGAATATTATAAAAGAAGAATAATGGTTGGGGATATATTAGGAAATAAAACATTATACGCAGATTTTCCTGATAATTTTGTCGATATAACTAATTTGAATGAGACAACGGACAATAGAACAATCTGTGAGTATAATTCTACTTCTACTTTAAATACTCGAATACAAGAATATACAGATACTGCATTTGAGTATGGTATTTATGTTGGAGCTACAGCATCAAGAAATAATATATATTTTTATAATCTTGAAACAAATAAATTGGAAGTAAATAAAAATAAATATAAAATGTCAGATAAAGTACAAGATGTTACTGAAGTTACAGATTGTCAAGCATATAGACATATTTATATTAAAGATCCTAATATAAGACCGCTTAAAGTAGGAGATACTTTAAAAAATGGTACTAAATTATATTTTAATATTCCAGATAATATTACTAAATTATACTCAGAATATAAATATACAAGTTCAACAAGGAGTAAAGTAAGTTCTAAAACTCCGATATTAAAAGCAACACCTTCAACACCAGATCCCACAACAGATACTTTAATAAATAAATTTCTTAAGATAACTTATTATCCTGATGGCACAGTACGAAGAGCATCCGTTACAAATCTAATCTTAACAGATGGAAGTTCTAATATAGATATATTTAAAGCAACTTATAATCAAAGTAATTTTTATAAACCAGAAATAAATATATCAACATACACTGTAACAAACACAACAGTAATCTCTAATTACAATGAATTTGATTTTTGGTCTCAGTTTATTCTAGTTGATGAAACTACTTTATAAGAGCCTAGAGCTCTTTTTTTTGTTTGACAAAAAGCACATTATCTGGTATACTGTATTAAATACTGTGAATAGTTTATCGATACTATATAATAGGAAAAGGAGGGGATAGACATGGCTTATACACCTACCGCATGGCAAGATGACGAAACATTAGTAAATGCACAACGTATGAATAACATTGAAAGTGGAGTAAAGAATGCTAATGATAATAAGTCAGATATTAATCATAATCATGATGACAGGTATTCAAAATTAGATCATAATCATGATGATAGATATGCGAAGAAAGATGAGGCATATACAAAGACTGAAGTTGATTTAAAAATAGATCCAATTAAGAAAGAAATAAAAGATTTGCAAAGTGACGATGCAACGATTAACAATAAACTTACCGCTTTAGAAAAAGAAACTTCTTCGTTGAGAGGAGACGTTAGAACCAATACTCGAAGTATTAGTACTGCTGAGGAGAATCTAGGAATATTGAGTGAATTAAATACAACAGATAAGAGTAGTTTAGTAGCTGCTATTAATGAAGTAAATATTTCCGGTGGAGGAGGTTCTGGAACAAAAAATTATGAAGAGTTGTTCAAGAAACCTCTAATAAACGGAAGAGAACTGATTGGAAATAAGACATCTAAGGAATTAGGGTTGGTTTCATCTGGCACAGGTAATGCTCAAGAAGTTATATTTAGTGATGGTGAAACATTACAATCTAAATATGAAGATGGTGGAATTAGAGGTCCACAAGGTCCAAAGGGAGAAAAAGGAGATCCTGGTACGCAAGGTGAAAGAGGATTAACTGGTCCTCAGGGACCTCAAGGAATTGCTGGTCCAAAAGGAGAAAAAGGAGAACAAGGATTAGTTGGTCCTGAAGGGCCTCAAGGACAAAGAGGTCCAGCAGGTCCTCAAGGTCCTCAGGGTCCTATTGGAAACATTGGATTAACTGGTCCAAAAGGAGAAAAAGGAGATACTGGACCTAGGGGTATTCAAGGAGAACAGGGTCCAAAAGGTGAAACTGGAAGCGTCGGTCCTCAGGGAGAACAGGGTCCAAGAGGAGATAGCTTTAGAATAACAGACGTGTTAGATAATATTACTTTATTGCCAGAACCGTCTACGGTTACTAACAATTTTGCTTATTTAGTAGAAAAAGATGCTGATGGAGTACAATATGAAGATGGTGCACACTTGTTTATACTATTAGTCGGAAATAACACCTGGACTGATAATGGTCCATTTAGTGGAGTCGCAGGACCTCAAGGTCCACAAGGAGTACAGGGTGAACAAGGACCACAAGGAATACAAGGAGAAACAGGAAGATCATTTCAAATTTATGATACCTTAGAATCGTTTGCTTCTTTGCCAGATCCGACTACAGTTACAAATAATAATGTTTATTTAATATTAAAAGATGAAGAAGGTAGCGTCTTTCCAATACCACATATTGCAGTTTTGCTTATCGCAAGTCAAAGCTGGTATGACGTAGGTCCTATGGGTACGCAAGGTCCAAAAGGTGATACTGGTTGGGGTGTTCCTGAAGGAGGAACGGTGGGACAAGCGTTGGTTAAAAATAGTGATACTGATTATGATACTAGTTGGAAAACCTTAATTCAAAAAACAACGGCAGAGTGTGTTTTGGCAGAAGGATGCTCTATTGCTTCTGGACAAATGCCAGTCGCAATAAAAGAAGTTTTTACTGGTATCGTTCAATTAAGAGGATTAATCCGTAGAGAATTGACTTTAGGCACATGGAATGATTTATGTACAATACCGGAAGGGTATAGACCTTCAGGCGCAAGAGATTATATGTCTCCTAATAACTCCAATGACATCGGAGTACACATTAGAATAGATAGTGATGGAAATATACAAGTATTCCCGACTGCTACTACTGCAGTTACTAATGAAACGCCAATTTACATAGATACAATATATATGATTTAAGAGAGGTGAGAAGATGGAGAAGATATTTATAAGAGAACGAATTAATGCTGTTGATTACAATAACGTAAATCAATGTCTTTTGTTTACTTCTTCAGATGCGGATATAGAAGGAGGAATTGTTAATGTCAACCTTGAGAGTGATGTGGCTGGATGGTATCAATTAACATTTGATGCTCCTGCTTTTATATTAAAAAATGGAGAGTTAATAGATAACCCAATATTAAAACATTTATTTCCCTTGTCTAAGTTAAAGTATACACGCATTACAAAGACGGGAGATAAAGAAGAAGAATTAATATTATATTTTATAGTTCAGCCAGAAGAAGATAGTAGAGATGAAAATGGAATAGTTCTAAAATCTTATACTTGTATTGATTATCCAAGACATAATTTATCTAAGGCTAAAAATGGTATAACTATTGGAGAAGATACTTTAGATGAAAAACGTTCTATGACACCTAATAATGAGGTTCCAAACGTAGACGGGAAAGTTCTTTACGTTAAGGCTGACGTTCAATCTCGAATGAATTTTAATAATTATTCAGAATTGGGTGGATGGTTAGATGCATTACCTGGGGCATTTGCTTATATACCAAGTGAAAATAGAGCTTTTAGATTAGTGAATACTGACCCAAGTAAAAAAGACTTGAATGATGAGAGTAAATTCATCAACTGGCATGAGTTAGAAGTTAACTCAGAAACGGGAACTTTTCAAACTTGTATAAAAGATAGCGATGGCAATATTATTCCAGAACCAGTATGGAGTCCTGAATGGGGTGGATATCCACTAGCACCAGATCCAAATAAATATGACTACGGTTCAATTGGGATAAATGATATTGATCCTGCCATAGTTCAATTTTATTGGGACACTGTGTGGTTTGACCCAGAAAAAACGATGGGACGTTATGATGGATTGTTATATAGAGAAAATAGTAGACTTTTGTATGATATATATGAAACCTTAGATTTTGAATTCCCAAATGATTTTCTAGGAACTAAATATAAGGTAGAAAATTTAGATGATACTGTTCCTTCTTATACTGGCGGAGCAACAATGTATGTCATCGAAACTGGAACTGTTTGGCAATATGTAAATGATACTTGGGAAGATACGCATAAGAATAAAAGAGAAGTGTTTAAAACAAAAGATACTCTAAAGGGAAAATGGGCAAAATTAGATCCACAAAAACCTTATCTTGCTCCTAACTATGCAGATAAATACTTAGATTATATCTTAGAAGGTACCGGATGGAAAGTCGGAGAAGTAGATAAGATATATATAGACAACGGAACTGTTGAATTAGCTGAAGATGGAGTAGTAAATCCTAAGAAAGTTGAGTTAAGTACATATTTATATTTTGATAATTCTAATGCATATAACGCAATATCTGAATTATGCAATGCTTTTAAATGTTATCCTCGTTTTGATCATGTTAATAAGATTGTTAATTTAAAATCAGTTCCTGGGGAAGACAACGGATTAACATATCTATATAGAGATAATTTGAAAAGTAGTAGAATTACTCAAGATGGAGAAAAAGCCGTATCTAAATTATGGGTATACGGCGGAGAAGACTTGAATGGACAAGTGTACATACAAGATTGTAATAGAGTAAATCCAGAGTATTATTTAGCAGATTACAATTCTTTGGATGATTTAAATGCTAGAGTAGCTAATCCAAGAGAGGGACAGTATGCTAAGATTAGTTTAAAAAAATATACTTGGGATCAATTAATAGAAAAAACTAAAAAAGATGGCAAAAGATTACCTATTACAAATACATTCTTAGTTGGTGAATTGCCGGTTAGTTCTTGGGGGACTGGAGCTATACCTGAAGTAAATAGTTTAGACCAATTACCTGCGACAGGGGAATTGGGACAAACAGTATTCGTTAAAGAACAAGATTCTTATTATTCTTGGGTTCCAGAAGCAAATGCTTGGTTCGATACTTATTTAAGTTCAGAGCCTTCTGAAGCAAGTAATATCATTACTTTTGAAAGAAGATTTGATAGAGAAAATGATCAATGGGTAGATAAAGGACAATTCTATCATTGGTGGGAAGTACTATCTCCATATGCAGATAACTATATAATGGATTTTTCTTATTTCTTGGACAGAAAATTAATGACAGAAGAACAGGTTAATGATATTAAATATAATTTTATTTTACCGATAAGTCATTTGAATAAAAAAAGAGCTCCATTGCTTAAAGAATATAGCACATTAAGTCAAGAATTATTGAATTGGAATAATACTTATGACGAAAGTAAAATAGCAGCAGAAGCCATTGACAAATCTTTGAGAACGACTTATGCAATTTATGAAACGAAAAATGGAGTTACTTCACTAAAAGATAGTAGTCTTTATCTTTATCCTCCTGGAGCCGATTTTAAAACAGAGGGATGGAGTTTAGCTGAAGTTCAATATTCTAAGTCAGAAGCAGTAGAAGTGCCAACATTTAACAAAATAGCCGAAGCCTTTCCAAATCCTAAAATAGGTAATATGGTAAAAGTAAAAGATACTGGAGAAGTTT